>Ga0257110_1001787_pt1 | contig 10101 bp, 9 predicted proteins | sample LP_taG_7_FD_190184 | JGI IMG/M metagenome (GOLD analysis project Ga0257110, IMG submission 190184) | Marine microbial communities from Northeast Subartic Pacific Ocean, Canada - LP_J_2015_P26_10m | ecosystem: Environmental > Aquatic > Marine > Oceanic | place: Canada: Northeast Subartic Pacific... | reverse complement strand
ATATAAAAATAGACGTTCGGTAAAAAAACAAAAACTTGCTTATAATATATATTATGAGCCCGATTATATATTTGTACTATTAAATTTTCTTTTAAGTTATAACTATGGCATTAAGAACAAGATTAGGTGAAATTTTAAGACCACTTAACTCAGAATATGGTAAAGTGTCGCCAGGTTGGGGAACAACTCCTGTAATGGGTGTTTTCATGGGCCTTTTTTTAGTATTCCTAGTTATTATTCTACAAATTTACAATTCTTCTATTATTCTAGAGAATGTAGATGTAGATTGGGTAACTACTTAAACTAAATGACGGTAAATAGGTTGTAATTTTTTACAACCTATTTTTAATTAAATTAAAAGACCATAATATAAGAGAAAATTTGTAACAAAAAGAAAGAGCTATCTAGATCTGTAATATATTAGCCAAATTGAATAATGTTAGTTTTAGGTTAGTGCTAATAAAAAGTAATGTTTTAAAAGCACGAGAACAAAATATAAAATTATTTTGTAATTGGAGCACATTTTTGTTATTATATAAGAGAGAAAGAAGCGGACGTGGCGAAATTGGTAGACGCACTAGATTTAGGTTCTAGCGAGCAACCCTCATGAGAGTTCGAGTCTCTCCGTCCGCATTATTATTACATGACATTACAAGAAAAGTTTATAGAATATTGCGGCAATCTAAGAAATTTTATAAAATAAGTATTATTTCCGCATATAATGCGGCCAAAAGGTTATAATCTTATACAAGAGTGTAAATTAAGTCAAAATTTATTATTACTAATAAACAGTTATTATGTCACACAGCGTAAGAGTTTATGATACATGTATAGGGTGTACTCAATGTGTTCGTGCATGTCCATGTGATGTACTTGAAATGGTACCTTGGGATGGTTGTAAGGCTGGCCAAATTGCTTCAGCTCCTAGAGCTGAAGATTGCATTGGTTGTAAGCGATGTGAAACAGCATGTCCTACAGATTTCTTAAGTGTACGAGTATACCTTGGCAGTGAAACTACTCGTAGTTTAGGTTTAACTTACTAAGCTTATTAAAATAAAATTTTAAATTATTAACTATGATTAACTGGAACGTTATTGCCCAACTAGTATCACTAGGATTAGTTGTTCTTTCAGGTCCCGCAATTATTTTTCTTTTATATTTTAAGCGCGGTAACCTATAAAGGTATAATTTGTGCAGGGTGTGGTTTTTAGAACTATATCTCTATCAAAAGTTTAGTCCCTAATGAGATTCTTTTTGAAATAAAAGAATCTCATTAGGGACTAAACTTTTTTAATAATCTTTGGCTTTTTCCAATTACTGTAATGGAAGACAAAAAAATAGTACATAAAGATATTACTATTAAAATAGTATCTTTATGTACCATATAACTATTAACTAATTTCCAGAAAACATTTTTAGTATTTCCTATGGAATTTAAAAAGTATTTCTTGAGGCTAACAACCTTCGTATAACTTAAACTAATTTTATAGCGAAGAACCCAGGCCTGAATATGCGCCGAAGAAGAACAGCGTTAATAAACCTAGAGCGGCAAGCCCACCGACTGTAGCCACCATCCAAAGAGGTACTCTACCTATATTACTCATATTGATTATAATTTTAGAAAATAAGGTTCGTAAATAGAACAAACTTTTCGGACGCCCTCTTAGTTAAAGAAGTAACTTGAGAAAAGTACGGCTAAAACAAAGATTAAAAGTAGACCCCAATATAGTGAGGTACGATTTAACTCTACCGGCTGTTTGTTAGGATTTGGTGCACTCATTAAAAAATTCTCCTATCTCTGAATAAATTGCATGGATGTAATAGCACCAAGGAAGAATACCGTTGGTACTGCTAAAGCGTGAATAGTAAGCCATCTAAAAGTGAAAATAGGATATGCTACTGGCTGATTTGTATTGATCATTGAAATAATACTAACGTTATTGTATTTTATAATCCTTTTGTTAAGTCTTCAAGCTCTTGCTTCGCACTGAAACGATCGTTAACCAGAGGAATCTGCTGACGATCTTGAGTAAAGTACTCGTTCGGTCTTGGCGTACCAAAAGCATCATACGCTAGTCCAGTACTAACGAAAAGAAAACCTGCAACGAAAAGCGCTGGAATAGTAATGCTGTGAATAATCCAATAACGAACACTTGTTAAAATATCCGTAAAAGGTCTTTCTCCTGTTGAACCACCTGACACAACTCTTTCTCCTATTTAAAATTTAATTAATCGGTTTTTTTACTTTAATAGTAAAAAATACATACAGAATACTGCGCTAACTAAAAAATTTATAAGTTATTTAATAATAGTCACAGTATCTACTACTTTTTTAAAAGCTACTTGAATAAAGTATATAACCTATTTACTAATTTTGTACAAAAATTATAAGGAGTTTTTGAAATTTAATTAAAATTTGTAAACACGCTTAAGCGGGTAATATATAACGACGAAATACAAAGTTTTAAATAGAATTCTTCGTAATGTGTATAATTAGCTTAATTATAGATCTTGTAGAGAACAATGTCTCAGCATACTTTATTTTTTGATTCCTAAAGCGGGTAGAGAGAATCGAACTCTCATCATTAGCTTGGAAGGCTAAGGTTCTACCACTAAACTATACCCGCACATGTTTTCTTAAACAACAAAACCGCAATATAATATTAACTTATGTTGTTCTGATTTGTATACTAGTAAATATGTTTGCAAACAAAGAAAATTGAAAATTTACCTAGAAGTTCAGATATATCATTTAATAATTTATTAAATTAAATACATTAACCCTTTGCAAAATCTATTTTACCTATTAAACTTTAATACGTAATATTAAGAATGCAATTTAAAAAGGCGATATGGCCAAGTGGTAAGGCAGTGGATTGCAAATCCTCTATCCCCAGTTCGAATCTGGGTGTCGCCTTAAAATAATAAATGGGGGTATGGTGGAATGGTAGACACAACAGACTTAAAATCTGTTGACTTAATTGGTCGTGAGGGTTCAAGTCCCTCTACCCCCAACTAAAACTTTTAAAATTCCTGCTTAAATCTTTGGTTCTAAGCATTTTGAGGCCTCTAGCTGGCAAAGAATTTCAAGAAAAAAATGTTATAAAAATGAAAAAAATTAAAAAATAGGTAAGCACATCCCAAGAATCCATAACGGATATAGTATCCGGGACAAGGGTTCAAGTTCGTGCCAATGTAATGCTGTTACTATTGAAGTAAAAGCTATCGCGATTAAGACTACTATTTTAATGGGATCCATTCAAGAAACGTAAATTAAAAGCGTTATTTTCGGCCGAAAATAACCCTGACCTTTTTCAAGGCTATCTATAATATATATAAATAATTCAAATTTTTTTCTTATTATTTCACTGTAAAAAAAAAACGGTAAAAGCACAGTATGAAGACACACTGTACTTTTATCGTTTAATAGTATCACTTTAAATATATTGTTTTAATACCCCCAGGGGAATTCGAATCCCCGTTACTTCCGTGAAAGGGAAATGTCCTAGGCCTCTAGACGATGGGGGCTTAACTAGTATTATCAATACTAAATATAATTTATAGGGGTAATGTTGTCAATAGTTTTTTATTAACATTAAAAAGACTTTTAAATTTATACCACAGTATAAAAATAGGTTCTCCCTAAATGCTTATCAATTCTTTCTTAAACCTATTGCTACAAACCTAAACAATTTGATGAACATTAAATAGAAATCTTTAATTGTATTTTGCAAGGTTCTAGAATCTGGATCTCTTGTTTAATCTTTGCGGGAGTAATTTTATTTTGACCCTTATCAAGGGTAATCGATTCTCTAATGGCAGGCATTTGAGTTTCATGAAGTAAATCTAAATAATCTAGTGTCATATCTCTATATCAAAGAGTAAAACGGCTTGTAGCTGTTGTTAAAGGTACGACGTAAGTTATCACACGCTTATCTCGTTTTTTTCCACGAGTATTCCAATTCTTATAAACTTATTGTAATAAGTATTCCGTAAGTTATTTATTTGGCTTTGGCTAGCTAAATCTTAATATCGGCTGAATTATTTAAATACCAGTGGTATTAAATACCGCTTGACCTGGTGCAACTAACATTTCAAGAATATCTTCTTTAAACATTTGTGTAGCGTTTGTATAATAACGGTTTGGGTTTAATAAAATAGATAATGTTCGTTTTATTGTTATTCCTTCTATCTTTGCCCAATGTAACATCCCTAATTCAAGTTCTTTTGAAATAGCAGATACTGAAACAAAAGCCCCACCTAAACCAGAATGCACTGCATTTTTGATGGCTTCAATAGAATTTAATTCCATTTCTATTTTTAGATAAGAACTATCAATACCATGTTGCAGTAGGGTAGTTTCTATGACATTTCTAATGGTAGATTGTGGGTTTAATACGATAAAATTAATACTATATAAATCTTCTTTTTGGATAAAGTCTCGAGAAGATAAGGAGTGTGTTAAGGGTAAAATAAGAGCCAACTCATCCTCTGCATAAGCACTTATTTCTATGATATCTTTCAATTCTTCTGGTACTTTTCCACCAACAACAGCTAAATCTATGTGACCATTCGCAATTCCCCAAGAAATCTTGCGTGTTGAGTGTACTTGTAGCTCGATATTAATTTGAGGATATCGGTGACGGAAAAGACCTATTAAACGTGGCATTAAATAAGTTCCTGTTGTCTGACTACCACCAATAATTAAAGCGCCTGATTGTAAAGTGTGCAACTCATCAATTGCTCGACATGTTTCTTCACATAGATTTAAAATACGAGCACAATATTTTATTAGTAATTCACCTGTTTCTGTTAATCTAGCCTTTCTTTTTTCACGATAAAAAAGCGGAGTATTTAATTGTTTTTCTAAATTTTGTATTTGTAAACTTACGGCAGGTTGAGAAATATATAATTTATCAGCAGCTTTTTTAAAACTACCTTCGTTAGCTATAGCCTGCAAAATTTTCAATTGGTCTAGTGTAAAAGGAAGATCAGACATAATAGATTATATTAATTTTGTTTATACCTTATTTGGTTAGCTAATAGTCAAGTTAAAAGTATAAGAAAAATTCTCCGCTAGTTTTAAGAACTAATGTTATAAAAGATGTATAATAGTATTCAGATTTAAAATATTGAATATTTGTAAACAAAATTTTACTTTTATGGCTGATACTAGACTTCTAGTTGTTTTCTTTCCACTATTAGCAGCAGCATCGTGGGCTTTATTTAATATTGGTAGAGTTGCATTACAGCAGCTAAAGCGAATGTCGTAACCGGTAGGTAAACCCTTAAAGATACTTTAGACACAATTAAATTACCAATACCAAGAAAAGGACCATAATTCTTAATTTCTATTAGGAGTTATGGTCTTTTTTTTTATTCCCTTGTTGCCTTGAAAAAAAAGTGTTAAAAATAAAAAACTTAGTTTCTTATTAAGCATTAGAGCGTCTTATAAAATTACCAAAAATACGTTTTACGGGATTTTTAGAAGTAGAAACATCTAAGTCCAAAAAATTAATTTCTTCACCAGTCAGACGTTTTGCTGTATTATCAAATGCGACACCAGGTAGACAACTTTTATCTTCTAGTACAATCGGTTCACCTCGATTCGAGGAGATAATAATTTTTTCACTATCAGGGATCACACCTACTAAAGAAATACCTAAAATATTTGTAACGTCTTCGATCGACATCATGTCGTCTGTTTTTACCATGTTAGGCCTGATACGATTTATAATTAAGCTAATTTTAGTTACTCCTTTAGCCATAAGAATACCAATAACCCTATCAGCATCACGAATCGAAGGAACTTCCGGAGTTACAACAACAATAGCTTCATTTGCACACTCAATAGCTGTTTGAAAACCTTTATCAATCCCCGCCGGACTATCAACTAAAATATAATCATAATCATTTTTAACACGCTCAATAAGCTTGCTAACTTGTTCTGAGGTAATAGGTACTTCAACGCGTGTAGAAGAAAGAGGAAAAAAGGCTAAGGTTGGTTGTCTTTTATCTTTTATGAGAGCTTGCTCTAATCGACAATTACCATTTAGTACGTCTAAACCTGTATAAATTATCCGATTTTCAAGACCTAACAAAAGATCAAGGTTCCGTAAACCTACATCAGCATCAATAAGCAATGTTTTATTACCTAAACGAGCAAGTGCCATTCCAATGTTAGATGTTGTCGTTGTTTTACCAACACCTCCTTTACCTGAGGTGATAACTATTACACGGGCCATAAAAATGTTAGGCTTTAAATATTTAAGACTTATTTTATTATAACATTTTAATAAATGTTAAAGAACAAAAATGTAAAAGATAAAGGGGCTTTATAATGAATTACTTTGAAAATAATAATTCTTTTGGGAACCTACATAATTAAGCAACACACCACCGTGATTAAAGGGTTTCAAGCTCCAAAATTATTCAGAGTTTTATTAAATTACATGAAGAAATAATTCAATTAAAGTCAGAGCTACATAAAAGAAGTTATGAGTATCTAGCATCTAGAGAGCATTATGTAGAGCCTAAGGCCGTCGATAAATCCGTTAACGATGTTTTAATTAACGTTATGAATAAAGTTTCAAAACTAAATAATGTTGGTTATTCTTTATCAATAGGAACCACGGTTTATTAAATAAACTGTAAATACTAAATAAATTTGAATGGTTTTTGCGGAAAACATGTTATTATATAAAACATATTAATAAATTAATTTTTAGACTAATTTTGTAAATGGTTGCAGCAGAGAAAAGTAAAGTAAATAATGAAAGACCGGTATTTCCTTTTACGGCGATTATTGGGCAAGAAGAAATGAAACTTGCTTTAATTTTAAACGTAATTGATCCTCGCATCGGTGGTGTAATGATTATGGGAGATCGTGGTACAGGAAAATCAACAACTATTCGTGCGGTTGCTGACTTACTACCAGCTATTAAGGTGGCTGCAGATGATCCATTTAACTCTTCAATAACGGATTTTGAATTAATGAGTGAAGCAGTTAAACAAGCCGTTGAAAATAATGAAGACGTTCAGGTAGATTTCAAAAAAGTACCTATGGTTGACTTACCTCTAGGGGCAACAGAAGATCGTGTATGTGGTACTATTGATATCGAAAAAGCCTTAACGGAAGGTGTAAAAGCGTTTGAGCCTGGTTTACTAGCTAAAGCAAACCGAGGAATTTTATATGTTGACGAAGTTAACTTATTAGATGATCACTTAGTCGATATCTTATTAGATTCTGCTGCTTCAGGGTGGAACACTGTAGAGCGTGAGGGTATTTCAATTAAACACCCTGCTAGATTTGTTTTAGTAGGCTCTGGTAACCCTGAGGAAGGAGAACTTCGTCCACAGCTATTAGATCGTTTTGGTATGCACGCCGAAATTAGAACTGTTAGAGATCCAGAAACAAGGGTTAGAGTAGTAGAAGAGCGTAGTTATTTTGATCAAAATCCAGACGAATGTCTAGAAGCAAATAAAGAGAAGCTAGATGCCCTGAAAAAGCAAATAACAGATGCTCAAGACATGTTACCAAATGTGCAACTTGATTATGAGTTAAGAGTAAAAATTTCACAGGTATGCGGAAGCTTAGATGTTGATGGTTTACGAGGGGATATTGTAACAAACCGTGCAGCTAAGGCTTATGCCGCGTATAACGGACGTACAACAGTAACACAAGATGATATTGAAAGTATTATTACATTATGCTTAAGACACCGTCTACGAAAGGACCCATTAGAAGCAATAGATTCTGGTGATAAGGTGCAAACAGTTTTCGAAGAGGTTTTTAAATAATTCTATTATTAGGCCCAGTAGGATTCGAACCTACATTAGAGACTTAGAAGGTCCCTGTCCTAATCCCTTAGACGATGAGCCCATTTGAAATAAAAAGGTTAGAAGAATATTATTTATTCTTCTAACCCTTTTTTTTATGGAAATGTTGTATTAATATAACTTGGGCGGTATAGGATTTGAACCTATGACCACCTGCTTGTAAGGCAGGCGCTCTACCACTGAGCTAACCGCCCTTATATTTATATTAAACTATCTTAGCCGAGATTGCAAACATTAATAGCTATTTTGATAACAAACAAGTATAATCTTAGAGAACGATTTACTGTTTAATGCTTTAACTAAAAATAATTTATGCCAATCATAAACGATTACAATATAAATTATCCTTTTAAGGAGGAATTTAATAAAATGGGTACTTTCCAAATTGAAGGGCCTATAAAACATTCAAAAACTGTAAACTTTTTTGAACAACTTTATTCATACCCCCAAAGACTAACATTAAAATGGGATCTTTTAACGGATACAAAACAAAATAGCCAAAAAGAGGCATTACAATCATTTATTAATTTAAAAACTAAATGGGACCCTGATTACACAATCATCGAGCAGGCGGATTCGAGTAAAAAGTCTTATTTACCAGGGGAATATTTGAAGGGTTTTTTAAATAAAAATAACACAACAAAATTTTATAAGAATGAAACAAAAAATCTTCAGATAGCATTAGCTAATATTCCTGTTTTCGTAGTGCTAAATGGGGATAAGGAAATTGTTTTAAATACATCTTATAACCTAGAAAACGCCTCGAATATTCAATCTTTTATTGATAAACTAATCTACAATTCATGTGGTGGGTTTGGTACTAATTCAGAAAAGTATCCAAGTTTAGGATTATTTTTCATGACGTATTCAGATGCCGAAAATTATTTAAATAGCATCGCAAAATCTGATATTGATGGTACAAAAACAGTTGGTTTATCAGTCCATTGTATTGGATTAGACTCGGCATATAAAATAACACGAGAGGATCATCCTGGAATAGATTTTCGTTTTATACCGACATTAGACAATGTAAAAAATGGAGTAGATGGTGTACCAATTTATATTGTTGAATCCGAGGATTTTTCGTTAAAAGAAAAAACTACATTAGTTTTCTTTGAAGAAAATGAAGCTCAAAGAAACCTTCAAACAAAGTTACCAAAAACAAATACTAAGAAAAGTTTAAAGGAGTCTAGTTTAGAGAATTTATTAGAAATTTATGAAGAGCAAATTCAAGAAAGATCCTACAAACAGGGAAAACAAGATAATGATTTTTTAACACAAACTTATTTTGTTTCCACATCAAATATGGAACACCCAAAACCAAATAAAAAGAGGGTGAAAGTTATTGCTCAGGGATTTCAACAAAAAACACGTATTTTAAAAAGATTCATCGGTATATTTTTCAGTGTTGCTTAGGTAATCGCTTTTCTAAGCATACTAATAAAAAGGACTCTTTCAAAAATTATTGACAAGACCTTTTGAAACTGTATAATCTATTTATTAAAGTGGGGCTGTTTCGGATTCGACATTTAATAATTTAACTTTTTTAAATAGGGCTGTTAAAGCCATTAAAAAAATAAGTGCTAATAACATCTTATCTTTAAGTACAAGACTTCTAACAAACAAAGCTAAATTAGCTTTAGCGTAAAGTTCTTGAATTATCAACAAGTAGGCTCTTTATTACTTGTTGCTACTATGTAAAACAAAAGAGGCACACACAAATTAAATTTTGCGTGTTTAGATAAAATTCTTTAATAATGTTTTAAAATGAGATGAAAGAAAGTTTTTAAATAATTAAATGGACGTGGGTTCAAATCCCACCAGCTCCATGTCAATACAAGCATCTGTAGCCAAGTGGCCGAAGGCATCGGACTCATAATCCGCTTCTCATCGAGACGTCGCTGGTTCGAATCCAGCCAGATGCAGTTTAATCTAATAGCAGGCTTAGAGGGATTCGAACCCTCGACACCCAGAATCGGAATCTGGTGCTCTGTCCACTGAGCTATAAGCCTAGGCGAAGTATTGATCATTTATAAAGAGAACCTCTGAAAACTTCAATTCTACAGTCTTAATTGAACCTTGTTGTCTGTTTTTCTGCCAATAATTCATAATATCCGTAACAAGGTTCAATATCCTCACCTTTTCCTCTTCTACCATCCATATTTTTGAATTGAGCTCAAGTTTTAATTGTTCCCATGCGGCAGTACGTGGCCAAAAATAGTAATCGGTTAACGAATAAGTGTTTTGAGCCTCTTGTTGGTT
>Ga0257110_1001783_pt1 | contig 10105 bp, 14 predicted proteins | sample LP_taG_7_FD_190184 | JGI IMG/M metagenome (GOLD analysis project Ga0257110, IMG submission 190184) | Marine microbial communities from Northeast Subartic Pacific Ocean, Canada - LP_J_2015_P26_10m | ecosystem: Environmental > Aquatic > Marine > Oceanic | place: Canada: Northeast Subartic Pacific... | reverse complement strand
AGGACCTGCAATTAATCCAATGATTAAAATAACAAACATTGTTGCTTTACTCTTGCTAGCATTTTTAAGTCAACATTAATTTGATTATAGGCCTCGAGTAAAAGCATCGTATATTTGATCTAGGATAGTGTAATTAGTTCCATAGTCATACGTTTTGTTATTATCATATTTGAAGCTTAACATTTGATTTTGATCATATACTTCTTGTGAGATTAAAATATTATTATCGTCAAAATTAAAAGTAAAAATTAGCTGGTCTTGAAACTCATCATTTGTAAAAACCTTCTTTTGTTTTGACGTTGCCAAATATATCCATGTATTTCCAACATCTTCAATTTTAATAGATGGTGAACCATAAGAGGCTTCTAAATCTTCTTTTGTTGAAGTACCTATTGTTTGCGGTTCACTTAGTAATATATCCTCTAATTGATAACCATGAGGCTTAATAACAGGAGCGCAACTCGTGAAAAAAAGTGATAATATTAATATTATATGTGTTAACTTCATATGGAATTTAAATGTCTAAATCAAATAACAAATTATTAATAGAAAATATTTATACGAATATTGTCAAAACTTCTAGAAATAAGAGTTTTTTCTTAGATTTAAAAGTAGAAGACACTGTTGAAGGGCGCTTTGATATCATTATTCTACATTCTTTCATAATCTTTAATTATTTCATAAGCATTGAAAAAAGTAAGTCTGAACTACCGCAATTGCTTTTTGATTATATGTTTTTAGATTTTGATAGCAGTTTACGAGAAATGGGATTTGGAGATATTGCTGTAAACAAAAGGATGAAGCAATTTATAAAAGCATTTTATGGCAGAATTGACAATTATAGTAAAAGCCTAGTTCAGCTTGTTGACTTCAATGATTACAGAATGTTAAATGAAACAATCTCAAGAAATATATATAAAGAAAAATCTATTGAGGAAGAATGTATTGTTTTTTGGAGAGAATATATAATTAATAGTATTAGTTATTTTAACAGTAATACATTAGATGAAAATATTAATAATTTATTCGCGTTTAGTGATTTAAAAATATGATGGAAGAAAATAACACTATAAAAATTTCTGTAGATACTTTAGGTAGCGAAACATCAATATCAAACATAATAAAAGGATTGAATAATTCTTTTTTGCGGAATGATAACTATTTTTTTAGATTATACGGTTCTACAAATGCAATTTCTAATGAACTTAAAAATTATAATGATTTAAAAAAAAATGTTGAAATAATTGACTGTGATGAAATGGTCAAAATGACAGATAAACCCAGTGATGTTATTAAGTCAAAGAAAGACTCTTCAATGTATAGGTCTATTGAGTCTATAAAAGAGACTGATTCAAAAGCAGTTTTATCATGTGGTAACACTGGAGCCTTGATGGCTTTATCATTATTAAATCTTAAAACCTTAGATACAATAAAAAGACCAGCAATTGCCTCAATCTGGCCTAACACCTATGGTGAGTCAGTTGTCTTAGACCTTGGTGCTAATATCAAATCAGATAGCCAGTATTTAGTCGATAACGCTATACTTGGTACAAGCCTGGCCTCAATATTATTAAAAATTAAAAATCCTTCAGTTGGATTGCTAAATATTGGAAAAGAAGAAAGCAAGGGTAATGATACACTCCAAAAAACCTCCCAAGAACTTATAGGCTTAAATGATAGAGGGTTAATAAATTATTATGGCTTTATAGAAGGTAGTGATATTTCAAATGGTGTTACAAACGTTGTTATCACTGATGGTTTTACAGGCAATATTGCATTAAAAACTGCTGAAGGCACAGCCAGAATGATAAAAACATTTTTAAAAAACTCATTGAATAGCTCTATAATTTCTAGACTTGGAGCATACCTTGCTTCTTTTGCCCTCAATTCACTTCGGGATAAACTTGACCCACGAGTTCACAATTGTGGAATATTTGTTGGCCTTAAAGCGCCTGTAATTAAATGTCACGGTGCTTCTGATCATATTGGTATAACGTATGCAGCTGATTTAATTTATATGCTTATAAAAGATGATGTTAATGCTAAAATTATGAAAAACATCGAAAAACAACACGGTAATTAAATAAATTAAGCAAATTATTTTTGTTAAATAACTTAAATAAAGTATTGTTAATAAATATTTTTTTAAATATAATTTTTTTATGGAAAAAAATGCAACTACTAGGTCAACTTTAAGTGAAGCTGTTTATAGAAATGTTGGTCTTTCCAGAAATGAGTCGGCTTCATTAGTTGATTCTGTTTTTACTGAAATATCTAAAAGTTTAATAAATGGTCAAGATGTGAAAATATCTTCATTTGGTACTTTTATTGTAAGGAACAAAAAAGAAAGGGTTGGAAGAAACCCTAAAACAGGAGAAGAAGTTCCGATCACAGCAAGACAAGTAGTTACTTTCCGTGCATCAAATGTATTGAAATCTGAAGTCTCAGATCTTTCTAAGGTAGATACTTCAATTGAGACGGAGAATAGATAAAAATGGCAATAAAATCACCTGAAGCATTTAGAACAATAAGTGAGGTTTCAAAAGATTTATCACTTCCTCAGCACGTGCTCAGGTTTTGGGAAACAAAATTTTCCCAAATTAAACCCATAAAAAGAGGCGGTGGAAGAAGGTACTATAGGCCAGAAGATGTTGATTTACTAAAGGGTATTAAAAACCTCTTATACAATGATGGCTATACTATAAGAGGAGTCCAAAAAGTAATTAAGGAAAATGGCTCTAAGAATATACTATTTAGCAATAATAATGTTAATCTTAAGCTGAAACAAAAAACCTTTACAGACAATGAAAATAACTATACTTCTGAGCCAAACGTTCATTCAAGATCAGGTCAATCTCTAAGTGATAATAAAAGAAAGAAGCTTATGGATGTAATGCAAAATCTTGTTGAGTTGCAGAATAAAATAAGTTCAAAGTAAGAGAAGATAAATGGCAAAGAAATCAACTGTAAAAATAAGACTCGTTCCAGAAGAGAAAACAGATAGTAAGTTTTACTATTATGCAAAAAAACCGACTGCTGGAGAGAAAGCTAAAGAAAAGCTTAGAATGAAAAAATATAATCCTGCAACCATGAAGCATGAATGGTTTGTTGAGAAAAAATTACCACCTCACAGTAAATAAATAGTTATTATCTTTTTTTAAATTCGTTTTTTTCGAAATCGATATAACATTCAATCATTGATCTCCAAATATTACGGAGGAGCTTTTTGTCAACTTCAGAATTTTCAGAATTTTTTTCTATCTTATCAAGAATTATTTTAATCCTTTTAGGGTCTCTGATTTGTGATTTTAGTTTTTTTAATTCCAATGCATTTTCAACGAGCTGAGATCTTTTAATCATTAGAGGTAGTATTTTGTCATCTAACTTATCAATAGCATTTCTTACATCTTTTAAATTATTATATTTTTTTTTCATTTTATTTTTTAAACGGTTTTAATATATACATTGATGGAAATATCCATAAATTTCCTAAAATAAAGTATATTAGTAATTCTAATATCCAATTATTTAGAATCCAAGTATTGTTGAATTTTTGTAAAAAAGCCATAATTAATAAAATATATAAAAATGTTAAAATTAAAAATAAAATAATGCTGAGTATTTTTTTGAATTTAATCATATGGTGATACTTAAAGATGATATCAAATAAAATCAATCTATTTTCTATATGGCTTATCTCACTTATATTCTGTGTAATAGCCATTATATTAATTGGTGGGTATACAAGAATTTCTGACTCTGGACTATCAATTACTGAGTGGAAGCCTATCACCGGTGTATTATTTCCATTATCACAAAGTGCATGGGAAATAGAGTTTAATAAATATAAATTGATCGACGAATTTAAACTAGTTAACAGCTTAATGACTCTTGAAGAATTTAAATTTATTTACTTTTGGGAATGGTTTCATAGGTTCTTCGCAAGATTCATAGGGTTAGTTTTTGTAATTCCACTAATTTATTTAGTTTATAAAAAATTAGTAATTAAATCTGATCTTTTATACATAATTACTATTGGTTTACTTGGTATGATGCAAGCAGTGATAGGCTGGTATATGGTAAAAAGTGGACTTGTAGATAGAGTAGATGTTAGTCAATATAGACTAAGTTTTCATTTAATTACTGCCTTCTTAATACTTGGTGTGACTTTAAGATTTTATGTCAAAAAAAACATGCTAAATAGTAATGTATTTGTTTCAAAAGAAGAAAAAAATGAAAATAAATTTTTTTTATTACTTTTAGTTTTTACTTTTTTTCAAATATTTTACGGTGCATATGTTTCAGGAACACATTCTGGATTACTATATAATACTTGGCCAAGTTATAATGAGCATATAATTCCTATAAATATTTTTGTAAAAGATTCTCTTCTAGTAAATTTTTTTGAAAATGGAGACTTTATAATTTTCTTTCACCGTACTTTTGCAGTAGTACTTACAGTAGTTCTTATAATCATTAACTATCGAATATTTACTAAAGAATTCCTATTTAAGTATAGGACTGTAATATTAGTTTTAGATATTTTATTTATTATACAGATGCTATTAGGAATATTTATGACATATTTTAATATTCCTTGGCATCTTGCATTACTTCATCAAGGAAACTCAATATTTATTTTTATGAGCTTAGTCTATCTTCACTCTTACTTGAATTTTGCCCGAGCAAAACTCTAAAAGCTTTGCTCGACCAAAACTAAACTAAATTGAGTCTAGAGCATTTGAAATATCAGAAAGAATATCGTCAATATGCTCAAGCCCAATTGATAACCTAATATAATTTGGATTAACTCCTGCAGCTTTCATGTCAGATTCAGATAGTTGTGAGTGAGTTGTGGATGCTGGATGTATAGCCAGACTTCTTGAATCACCTATATTTGCAACATGATAAAGCATATTTAGATTTTCAATAAATTTTTGCCCACCTTCTTTGCCAGATTTTACTTCAAATCCAATTAAGGCACCATAACCGCCGCTCAAGTATTTTTCAGACCTTTCTGCAGCTACACCTTCAGCTTTACCTGCATATATGATTTTATCAACTTTATTATGATTTGATAAATAATCAGCAACTTTGGCTGCATTTTCACAATGTCTTTCAATTCTAAGACTTAGAGTTTCAAGTCCTTGAATAATTTGGAAGGCATTAAATGGCGACAGACTTGATCCAATATCTCTCAATAGAACCACTCTAGCCCTAATTATGTATGCGATAGGTCCAAGAGGCTTAGTTGCTTCAGTCCATACAGCGCCATGATAGCTATTGTCAGGTTCATTTAGAGTTGGAGATCTTTTTGGATCTTTCGACCAATCGAATTTACCACTATCTATAATAATCCCACCTATAGAAGTTCCATGGCCTCCTATAAACTTGGTTAGTGAATGTATTACAATAGCAGCACCATGTTCTATTGGCTTACATATTACTGGCGCTGAAGTATTATCTATTATTAGTGGAATATTAAATTCTTTACCAATATCTGCAACTTCCTGAATGGGAAAAACTTTAAGCTTAGGATTAGGCAAGCTCTCTCCATAGTATGCTCTTGTATTATCATCAGTAAGTTTTCTGAAATTTTCTGGATCACTAGGGTCTGCAAATCTAACCTCGATACCTTGATCTTTTAAGGTATTGGAAAAAAGATTAAATGTTCCACCGTATACATCGGTTGAACAAACAATATTATCTCCTGCGCGGGCTAAATTTTGAACACTGATAGCAGATGCAGATTGTCCTGAACTTAGGGCCAAAGCTCCAACACCACCTTCAAGTGCAGCTATTCTTTTTTCAAGAACATCTAAAGTTGGATTCATAATTCTTGAGTAAATATTCCCAAAATCTTTCAGAGCAAATAAATTTGCTGCATGCTCGGTATCATTAAATTGATATGAGGTAGTTTGGTATATTGGAACTGCTACAGCAGTTGTAGTTGGATCAGACCTGTAATCGCCACCATGTAAGGCAAGGGTTTCAGGATGAGCTGATTCATTGGGTTTAAATTTATTGTTAGACATTTCGATCTCCTTTTATATTAATTAAAGTAATCGAATTTTCTGCAAAAAAAAACCGCACATACACGGCGGTTTCATGGCTTAGCTGTTAGTGTCCGCAAGCTGCATCAAATCGACAAACTATATGTATTTTAATAATGTTTATAAGTAAAGCATATATTGCTAATAAATAAGGTATTATAGTACCTTATATTCAAGATATTGTTTTATTTAAATAATTGACAATAAAGCTAGAAACAACTAATACATCCGCATGGCTACTAGTAAAATAATCAAACAAACTTCATCGCTTCGTAAAGAAGATGTTGATAAGAAGTGGATTCTTATTGATGCAGACGGCATTGTCTTAGGAAGACTGGCTTCAAAAGTTTCAATGATTTTAAGAGGCAAACATAAACCTTCTTTTACACCACATGCAGATTGTGGAGACCATGTGATTATTATAAATGCTGAAAAGGTCAAATTTACTGGAAAAAAACTAGACGACAAGATTTATTACTGGCACACAGGCCATCCAGGTGGAATTAAGAGCAGAACTGCTCGTCAAATTATTGAAGGTAAATTTCCCGATAGAGTTATAAGAATGGCTGTTAAAAGAATGATACCAAAAGGACCATTAGGCAGTGTTCAGCTGTCAAATATGAAAGTTTATGCTGGTAGCAATCATCCTCATGAAGCTCAAGCACCTGAACTATTAAATATTAGTGAAATGTTATAATTATGGAAAATACTGAAATCATGCCAGAAGTACCAGCAGCATCAGAAGTAATTGATGTACAACCTAAGATAGATAGCTTAGGCAGATCTTATGCAACTGGAAAAAGAAAAAATTCTATAGCAAGAGTTTGGTTATCCGCAGGTACAGGTAAAATTATAGTAAATGGCAAAGAGAGCAATAAATACTTTACTAGACCCGTGCTTCACATGGTAATTAATCAGCCCCTAGTATTAACAAATAAATCATCTTCAATGGATATGATGATTACAGTAAGTGGTGGTGGATTGTCAGGTCAAGCAGGTGCTGTGCGTCATGGTATATCAAAAGCTCTTACGCTTTTTGATCCAAACTTAAGAGCTTCTTTAAAATCTGAAGGTTTTTTAACCAGAGATGCAAGAATCGTTGAGAGAAAAAAATATGGTAGAGCAAAAGCACGTAGACGCTACCAATTCTCTAAAAGATAACTTTACATTAATTATATCTCTATTTTTTTAAGGCTGACAATAAATGTCAAATTTTATAAATATATCAATTTTAGGTGCGAGTGGTTACGTAGGATCAGAAATGATTCATTTATGTCTAAAGCATCCAAATATTAAAATCCAATCTTTATCTGCAAATGAAACTGCTGGAGAGCACGTATCTAAGGCTATACCTGGCTTAAGAGATACTCTAGATCTAAAGTTTAGCAAATTAGATGAAATGAACTTTACCAATATAGATTTTATTTTTAGTTGTTTGCCCCACGCTGAATTACAAGCAAGTTTACATAAAATTCCAGAGACAGTTAAGATTATTGATTTATCTGCTGATTTTAGACTTAAAAAATCAGATGATTATGAAAAATGGTATGACTTTAAACATACTCATCCAGATAGATTAAGTGAGTTTGTTTATGGACTAACAGAATTTAATAGAGATAAGATTAGATCTGCAAAATATATTGCTAATCCTGGCTGCTATCCAACAAGTATCTTAATGCCGTTGATTCCACTTTTAAAAAATAAAGTAATTAATAACAATAATATTATTATCGACTCTAAGTCGGGTTACTCAGGTGCTGGAAAATCGAAAAAAACTGAAAACATATTTGCTGAAGTTAATGAAAATATAAAATCTTATGGAATTGGTGATCATAGACACATTGCTGAGATTAATCAGGAGCTTTCAATAGCTAGTGGATACCCAATCAATGTTTTCTTTAGTGCAAATTTGATACCTGTAAATAGAGGTATATTGTCGAATATTTATTTAACTATTGATGCAAATAAACAGAACGAAATATATGATTGTTTAGAAAAATCATTTGTAAATGAAAATTTTATATCACTTCTGCCATTGAACGAAGTTCCTGCGACGCGAGAAGTCGTTGGTTCTAATAGAGTCTCAATTGGAGTGAAAAGAGGGTACAAGGATGATTTATTGTGTATAGTGTCGGTTATAGATAATTTATTAAAAGGAGCTGCTGGTCAAGCAATGCAGAACTTTAACTTAATGAATGAATTTAATGAAACAACTGCTTTAACTAATAATGCCAATATTCTATAAAAAAATATTTATAAGCTCATTTTTGTTTGCACTAATTTTTCTAACAAGTGCTTGTACTAAAATGAATAATAGCGAACCATTTTCTTTTTATAAGACTTTTGTTAATCCAGACTATGTCGAAGTAGAGTTTGAGGACTATTCTGAAGATATATCAATCAGTGATGAAAAAGTGGATTTAGAAAGTGTTCCAGAAGGTGGATTAGAATGAGGAATATAGGTATTGCTGGTTTTGGAACTGTAGGTCAGGGGTTTTTTAGTCAGATCAATAAAAATTTCAAGAACTTTAAAGTTATCCAAATAGCTGTAAAAAATGTTAAGAAAAAAAGAAAAATAAACTTAAAAAATATTAAAGTTACATCTAAAGTCCAAGAGCTTGCCATTAATCCAAATATACAAGTTTTAGTGGAGTGCATAGGTGGATCAAGTGGGGCTGCATATAAATTAGTAAAGACAGCAATAGAAAATAAAAAACATATTATTACTGCCAACAAAGCTTTACTCGCAATACATGGGAATGAATTAGTAAAATTAGCTGAAAAAAATAATGTTTCAATTAGTTATGAGGCAGCTATAGCAGGTGGCATACCTATAGTAAAAACTGTAAGGGAAAATTTAAAGTATAATAATATTTCTAAAATTTATGGAATTCTTAATGGAACTTGTAATTACATTCTTACTAAAATGGAAAAAGAGGGAAAAGATTTTTCATTAGTTCTAAAGGATGCGCAAAAATTAGGTTTTGCAGAACTTGATCCAACTTTTGATATTAAGGGTATTGATGCTGCTCATAAAATTACATTATTATCAAGTTTAGCATTTAACGTTCCTATTAAATTTTCTTCAACTTATATTGAAGGGGTTGATAAAGTTGAACTAGATGATTTTAGATTTGCCAGAGAATTTGGATATAAAATTAAATTATTAGGTATTGCAGAAAGAAAAAAAGACTCATACGAGCAGAGAGTTCACCCATGCCTAGTTAAAGAAGATTCTGAAATTGCCAAAGTAGAAAACGAATTAAATGCTGTGGTAGTTATTGATGATATGATTGGAAAAACAGTCTTAATTGGTCCTGGAGCTGGAGGAAAACCTACAGGTGCAGCAATTGTTGCTGATCTTATAGATCTTAATAGAGGCAATATAAACCTGCCTTTGGGTAATTCTATTTCTAATTCAAAAAAATTAAAAAATATAAATATTTTAGATAGTAGTTTTGCATACTATTTAAAGATTGTAGTTAAAGATGAAGTAGGAGTTATGCGAAGAATTTCTGATATTTTAGCTAGAAATAAGATTTCTATTGATCAACAAAAACAAGAACATTCTAATAAGCGAGGTTATGCAACTATTGTTATAATTACTCACAAGATAAAAGAAAAAATATTTTCAAAAGCTATCAAAGAAATTAACAATATGAAGAGAATCAATAATAAAGTTAAGTTCATAAGAACTGAAGGGTAAGTATGAGTAGTATCGGCAAAAAATTTACAACAGGTATACTTAAATCAGCTGAAATGGCTGCAATAGCTGCATCCCAACTCATTGGTGGTGGTGATAAAGAAGGTGCTGATCAACTAGCTGTTGATGCTATGCGAACAGCCCTTAATGAAATTGAATTTGATGGTAGAATAGTTATAGGTGAAGGTGAAAGAGATGAAGCTCCAATGTTATATATTGGAGAGAAAGTGGGAACAGGCAATGGTGATGCAGTAGATATTGCCTTAGATCCATTAGAAGGTACAACAATTACTTCAAAAGGCATGCCTAATTCATTAGCGGTTATAGCAGCTGCCAATAAAGGCTTTAT
>Ga0257110_1001782_pt1 | contig 10110 bp, 10 predicted proteins | sample LP_taG_7_FD_190184 | JGI IMG/M metagenome (GOLD analysis project Ga0257110, IMG submission 190184) | Marine microbial communities from Northeast Subartic Pacific Ocean, Canada - LP_J_2015_P26_10m | ecosystem: Environmental > Aquatic > Marine > Oceanic | place: Canada: Northeast Subartic Pacific... | reverse complement strand
TGTGGGCTTGCTCGGGCCGAATGGCGCGGGAAAGACAACCTGCTTTTATATTTTGGTGGGCCTGATCAAACCAGATTCCGGAAACATCAACTTAGCCTCATTAGACCTCACCGCAGCCCCGGTGCACGAAAGAGCAAGAGCAGGGATAGGCTACCTTCCGCAAGAAGCCAGCGTTTTCAAAACGCTTTCTACCCAGGACAATATTTTGGCCATTCTGGAGTTAAATGATGAACTGGATAAACAGCAGCGCAACGCCCGCCTTGAAGAGTTGATCGCCGAATTCAACCTAGGCCCGGTACGCGACAGCCTTGGGCAAAGTCTCAGTGGCGGTGAGCGAAGGCGCTTGGAAATAGCGAGAGCACTGGCCAGTAACCCGCAGTTTATTCTACTAGACGAGCCTTTTGCCGGTGTTGACCCAATCTCCGTTAACGACATTAAAGAGGAAATCATCGACCTAGCTAAACGGGGTATCGGCGTTTTGATCACTGATCATAATGTCAAAGACACGCTGGATATTTGTGACCGTGCCTATATTGTGCACCAAGGACGCATAATTGCAGAAGGCCAACCCGCAGAAATTTTGTCAAACAAAATTGTACAAAAGGTCTATCTTGGTGAGGGCTTTGGGGAATAGCATAAGGGATCTAAAAAAGTATCATGGATCGTACGCGAGCATGCAGCTAAAAGAACAAACATTCGCCACTGACGACGGCCTACACACGCCTCTGATGATAGAAGAGCACACCGAAAAGGTCACAGAAAAGACTGAGCCGCTGGGCAGCAGCCACGCACAGCTAGCCATACCCCGGGCCTGCCTTAATTTATGAAGCAGTCTCTCTCCATGAAGCTTGGCCAGCAATTGAAGATGACGCCTCAATTGCAACAGGCCATAAAACTTTTACAGCTATCGGCCATGGAGCTCAGCCAAGAAATTCAGACGACACTGGACAGTAATCCGCTGCTAGAAGTTGAGGATGATTGGAGTGACAACTTACCAGAAGTTGACGACAGTACAGATAATCACGACAACTTTGATGCAGAACCAGCGCCAATTGACGACTTCCCAGATGCCCAAGATCTAGAACAGGATGTCGGTGCACAACTCTCTGAACCACTGAGCGAAACATTAGAAGTAGACTCCTCTTGGGATGACGTTTACCCCCAAGCACCCGCAGCGGCACCGGCCAGCGGCGAGTTCGACCTAGATCCAGGCGCCAATAATGTCACCGCGCCTAGCCTCATTGATCATCTTGAATGGCAGTTAAATCTCACACCCATGGCACCCTCGGATCGCGTGGTTGCAATGGCCATAATTGATGCCATTGATACCGACGGAATGCTCAGTGCCAGCATTGAGGAAATTCGGACCACGCTATTTGATCCAAACCTGACCGCAGATGACCAAATCAACGACGAAGACATTCTCCAAATACTTGGCCGCGTACAGCAGTTTGACCCCATTGGGGTAGGCGCTCGAAACCTGCGCGAGTGCTTACTCTTACAACTCATGCAATTAGATCCAGCAACCGAGTGGCTAGAAGAGGCCATCAGTGTTGTTGATCAGCACCTAGACTTGCTGGGCGCAAAAGACTTCGTCAACCTGATAAAGCGGACTCGCCTACAAGAATCTCAACTCAGCGAAATTGTGGCGCTAATAAGAACACTGCAGCCCAGACCGGGTGCCGCATTTGACTCAGCGGATTCAGATTTTGTACTACCCGATGTAGTGGTGCGAAAACAAAACAATCGATGGCTGGTGGAGCTAAACCCGGAAACACTGCCCAAGGTGCGCATCAACGACACTTACGCAGGCTATGTTAAAAACTTAAGTTCAGGTGCAGATAAAGATTTCATTAAAGACAATTTGCAGGAGGCCCGCTGGTTTTTGAAGAGCCTGCAAACCAGACATGACACTTTACTCAAAGTGGCGACAAAAATTGTTGAAGTTCAACAAGGCTTCTTGGAACACGGCCCAGAGGCCATGAAGCCACTGATCCTTGCCGATATTGCTGAGCAAGTGGAATTGCACGAATCGACTATTTCTCGCGTAACCAACCGCAAGTACTTGGCGACGCCTCGAGGGCTTTTTGAGTTAAAATATTTTTTCTCATCCCATGTCGGCACAGCCAGTGGCGGAGAAGTTTCAAGCACCGCGATACGCGCTATTATCAAAAAACTCACTGCAGAAGAAAATCCAAGAAAACCATTGAGTGATAGCAAAATCGCCGTAATATTAAAGGCGCAGAACATTACTGTTGCAAGACGTACAGTTGCAAAATATCGGGAGTCTTTGTCGATACCGCCGTCTAACGAGCGGAAACAACTTGTCTAGCATTGGCCTGCAATCCGGCAGACAATGACAGCATTCTGGCAAAGGCAACTGGCAACTGGCAACTGGCAACTAAACTAAAGGATTCATTGGAAAATAAGGAGATTAGCCATGCAGCTAAATATCACCGGCCACCAAATTGACCTCACTGACTCGCTACAAAGCTACATTCGAGAAAAGTTTCAAAAACTGGAAAGACACTCCGATCAAATCACACAAACCCATGTTGTCCTAAACATAGAGAAATTGTCTCATCAGGCAGAAGCAACTGCCCATGTACCAGGCGCTGAGTTATTTGCAAATGCCGAAGCATCCGATATGTATGCGGCAATAGATCAACTCTTAGACAAGCTCGATAGACAATTAATAAAGCACAAAGAGAAAACCGTAGCGCGTCACAATGGCCGCAATGACAGATCACCTAACCATACAATTACGTAGAACAAAACGAGCCGTTGCACATATGCCATCAATAGCAGAACTTCTAGAACCAGCGCAAGTACACTGTAACTTTGCTGGACACAGCCGCAAAAAAATTCTGCAATTGGTGGCGGAATCCCTAGCCGAGGAAGCAAACGATGAGGAAAGTTCTTTAAACGAGATTTATGATGGACTGACCGAACGAGAGCGGCTTGGCAGCACTGGCTTAGGAGACGGTGTGGCCATTCCTCACTGCCGTATGAACTGTGAGAAAATGCGTTGCGCGTTTGTTTCACTTAGTGAAGCCATCGACTACGAATCCATAGATGGAGAACCAGTAGATCTGATTTTTGTGCTCATAGTCCCCACTTTGGAAAACAAAGCACACTTAGAAATGCTCTCTGTTCTTGCACATATTTTTGGCGAGAGTGATTTTCGCCAACGACTTAGGGCAGCAAACACTAACGAGGAATTACGTACTACCATGATAGCTATTGAAAAAGAGGTAGCACACCAGTCCAACGCAGCAGTGGCGAATAGCAGCTAATGAAATTAATCATCATCAGCGGCCGTTCTGGCTCCGGCAAGTCCACCGCCGTTAGAGCCTTAGAAGATTCGGGTTACAACTGTATTGATAATTTACCCATCAGTTTGCTCGAAGCACTGATCATGGAGTACCTTAAAGAGGGCGCCGCTAGCACTAAGCTTGCTGTTTGCATTGACGCCAGAAGTAGATCGCTGGAAAAATTTCCCGACATCCTAATGAAGTTGGAAAACGCTGCCATAGAAAGACAAATCATTTACCTAGATGCACTAGGTCCATCGCTGGTAAAAAGGTTCAGTGAAACACGGCGCAAACACCCGCTAACAAGCAAAGACATTGATCTTCGCCAAGCCATTGATATGGAAGCGCGGATACTGGGCAGCGTCGCTGATCTTGCTAACCTAATCATAGATACAACTCACCTAGGCGCAAAACAGCTTAGCGATCAAATCAAAGAAAGAATAATTCAACGCGAAGAATCATCTATAAGTTTGGTGTTTCGATCATTTGGATTTAAGCACGGCGTTCCGGTAGATACCGACTTTGTCTTCGATTTGCGCTGTTTACCTAATCCTCACTGGGAACCCAATCTCAGGCCACTCACCGGCCTCAATCAAGAGGTGGAAAATTATCTCGACGATCAGCCTATGGTGATTGAGATGTTCGACGAACTATCCGGGCTACTCAAACGCTGGATTCCTCGCTTCGAAGCCAACGAGCGAATTTATATGACAATTGGCATTGGCTGCACCGGTGGACAACACCGCAGTGTTTATATGGCTGAAAAACTCGCCCGTTATTTTAAAGAACAGTTCGGGAATGTACTTGTCAGACATAGAGAGCTTGAACGCCTTAAAATCAAATAGCGCCTGAGCTGGGGTCTGTTTTCGAATCCTGATTTAAACCTCGTTTAACCATTAACGTGTTGGTGAGCAGACTTACCGCATTGAGGTTGTTGAACTGCCTTTTGTCCTACAGCGAACACGGCAAGAAAATGCTTCTGTTCTTTTTCATTGTTCCAGCTACTATGCTCAGCGGGCAATCTAATGCTAGAGACAAAAGAAACCATCGAGAAACCATCGAGAAACAATCGAAAAGCCATCGAGAAACAGTCGAGAAACCATGCAGCAAACCATCCTCACCATTATTAACCCTCTCGGCTTACACGCCCGAGCTGCGTCCAAACTTGTTGATTGCGCCAAACATTTTGAAGCGGCGATCACTTTGGCGACATACGGTGACGAAGTGGACGGCAAAAGCATAATGAAGCTCTTGCTTTTGGGTGCGCCCATGGGCACTGAAGTTACTCTGCGCGTGGACGGGGCAGATGAAGAGGACGCCTTTCTCAAGGTGTGCGAACTAATCAACGCAGGTTTTGGTGAACTCGAAGATTAATGATAAGCGGCGACCAGCAAAAGCTAGAAGATATTCTAAGGGGCCTTGGCCGCAATAGCGTAGACGAAACCAAAATACTTTTCGCCTCCCTACGCCCCAACGAAGTGGCCATGGCCATGGAGGCTAATCAACCAGGTACCAGAAGGATAATCTGGCAATTACTGGACGACGACGCACGCAACCAAAGCCTGCAGTATTTGCGTGAGGACGTGCGCGCAGAATTTTTGGAAGCCATGGACACCGCGCAACTGGTCGCGGCTGCGGAAAATCTCGACACCGATGACTTTGCTGACATTCTGCAACAACTGCCAGCGACAATAACTACCCAAGTTTTAGAGAATTTGGATGCCCGCGATCGTGCTCGGGTAGAGTCAGTATTGTCTTATCCAGAGGACAGCGCCGGCGGGCTGATGAACACTGACACCATCACCGTGCGCCCGCGTCATGCAATCGAATTAGTGCTGCGATATTTACGTCTCCGCAAAGATCTCCCAAAATCCACCGACTCTCTTATCGTCGTGAACAGCGCAGACGAATACGTAGGTATGCTGCCACTAGCCAAACTACTCACCTCAGACCCCTCTGTGATTGTTAGAGAAATCATGGACAGCGATATACCCGCCATTCACGTATCGGAAACGGATGCTGCCGTGGCAAGAATATTCTCAGAACGAGATTTAATTTCCGCTCCGGTCATAGATGACGAAGGACGCCTTGTTGGGCGTATTACAATTGATGATGTGGTTGACGTTATTATAGAGGACGCAGAAGAGGCCGTTCTGGCTCAGGCGGGTTTAGACGTTGACGAAGACACCTTCGCCCCGGTGCATAAAGCCGTACGCCGAAGAGCCGTATGGTTGGGCATCAACTTACTCACGGCGCTCATGGCCGCCGGCGTAATTCACTTATTCGAAGACGCTATTGTTAAAGTTGTAGCGCTTGCTGTACTTATGCCCGTGGTGGCGAGCATGGGCGGAATTGCGGGCACCCAGACCCTTACTCTGGTAATAAGAGGGCAGGCCACAGGCCAGATCGGCAAAAACAATCTTCTTTGGATGCTCAACAGGGAGTTTATTGTCGCCGCATTAAACGGATTGTTGTGGGCAACTTTGGTAGCGGTTGCAGCCGCAATCGTTTTCGCAGATATGTTATTGGGTTACGTTATCGCAGCAGCCATGATGGTGACCATTTTGGTTGCAGCGATCGCCGGCAGCTTACTACCAAGTCTGCTGCGCAGAATGAACATCGACCCAGCTATTGCCGGCGGTGTAGTGCTGACCACCATTACTGACATCACTGGGTTTTTCGTTTTTCTCGGCTTAGCGACGCTGGTGTACAGCTAGCCGCAAAGCTTACTGCCCAGCTATGGTCATTGCGTCTAGCAAGATACTGGGCGCTCGAATATTGCCACGCATATCCACATCGTCGCCAATGGCGACAATATTAAGCAGCATGTCTTTAAGGTTACCGGCAATTGTGAGTTCATCTACCGGATATAAAATTTCACCGTTCTCAACCCAAAACCCTGAAGCCCCCCTAGAGTAATCACCGGTTACAGCGTTCACACCCTGACCCATCAATTCAGTGACCAATAGACCGGTATTCATCTGCTTGAGCAAATCAGCATGTGATGTTTGGGGGGCAATAATATCCAAATTATGTACGCCACCCGCATTACCCGTTGTTTGCATGCCGAGTTTGCGCGCAGAGTAGTTTGACAATATGTAACTGCTCACAGAGCCTTGAGATACGAACTCATTAATTCTAGTCGCTACGCCGTCGCCGTCGAAATAGGCGCTGCCTAAGCTGCCTAAAATATGCGGGTCTTCTCTCAAACTCATCCACTTAGGCAGCACCTGGCTACCCAAGCTGTCCAACAAGAATGAAGCTTTGCGATATTGTGCGCCGCCGCCAATGGCGCCAAGAAGGTGACCTAAGAGTCCGCTGGCTAATTGCGGTGATAACAAAATTGGGTAATTTCCTGTGGGCGCTTTTTGCGGTGACAACCGGGCAACTGTGCGACGCCCTGCCTCTTCGCCTACGGCTATAGCACTTTCTAGACCATTGCTCTGGCGCGCTAGGGAATACCAATAGTCGCGCTGCATACCATTATTGTCTTCACCTATCAGCACACAGCTCAGGCTGTGCCGAGTACCTGAGTAGCTACCGATAAAACCATGGCTATTGCCATAAACTCTTAGCCCTTGTTGTGTGCTCACCTCAGCCCCATCAGAGTTAACCAGCCTCTCGTCCACTCGCAAACCTGCTGCTTCGCACTCGATGGCAAGTTGGGTGGCCTCTTCAGGCTCAATCTTCCATGGGTGATACAGATCCAAGTCCATAGCTTGGGTCGGCATCAAGGCTTTATCTGCCAATCCACTGCACTCGTCTTCCTGAGTATGCTGGGCAATATTTTTTGCTGCTTTAACCGTATCGCGAATTGCCTCTAAACTGCTGTCAGTCGTACTGGCTGAGCCTTTGCGTTGACCAAAATAAAGCGTAATGCCAAAACCTCGATCTTGATTAAATTCTAAGTTTTCAAGTTCGCCTTTGCGTACCCGAACACCGAGTCCTTGATCCATACTTACCGAAACCTCAGCTTGATCCGCACCTTGCTGGTTCGCTTCTGTAAGAATATCTTGCACAAGTTCCGTCAATTCTGTTTGATGATCTATAAAATCCAATGAACTATTCCAAAAAAGTTAAAAATGTCTGAAGACCTCTCCAAAACCGCACGCAAACGTGAAGCTGAACGCCTACAACTGGTCGGTCGAAAGCTGACCGAAATGAAACCCGATGTACTGGCAACCATTCAAATGTCGCCAGCACTGCGTGAAGCAATTGCTACCCACCAACGTATCTCTAGCCGCGAAGGCGGTCGTCGCCAACTGCAATTTATTGGCAAACTGATGCGTAAGATCGACACCCAGGCGCTTGAAAAACAACTCGCCGACCTTGAGGGCCAATCTAATGACGCACGCACCTTCTTCCACCAACTTGAACAATGGCGCGATCGCTTAGTTAAACAGCCCGACACCATGAAGGACTTTATCGATCAGTACCCGCAAGTTGATAGACAACAATTGCGCCAAGTTGTGGTTAAAGCCGCAGCTTCTAAACCCAACAATGGTGAACCTGCCAATGATGCACACAAGCGTGCGCTGAAACTTTTGTTCAAATTTATTCGCGACAGCGCCAATGACTAAAAAGCACTAGCCGGCCTGAGTACCACCAACAATTATTTCATCTACCTTGAGGGTCGGCTGACCAACACCCACGGGCACCGATTGCCCGTCTTTACCGCAAACCCCTACACCGCCATCTAAACTGAGATCGTTACCCACCATAGACACTTTGTTCATGACCTCGGGGCCACTGCCAATTAGCGTGGCACCGCGAATAGGTGCAGTGACTTTACCGTCTTCAATTAAATAAGCTTCTGTGGCTGAGAAAACAAAACGCCCGGAGGTGATGTCTACAGAACCGCCACCAAAATTCACCGCGTAAACGCCTTTCTTCACCGAGCGTAGAATATCCTCGGGTAAATCCTGCCCTGGCAGCATATAGGTATTTGTCATTCTCGGCATAGGCACATGGGCAAAAGACTGCCGACGACCATTCCCCGTTGGGGCAACGTTCATTAAGCGGGCATTCAATTTGTCCTGCATGTAGCCTTTTAGGATCCCATTTTCTATCAACACAGTAGACTGCGTTTGAGTGCCTTCATCATCTACGGACAAGGATCCGCGCCGGCCCTGCATAGTGCCATCGTCAACGATCGTACATAACGTGGAGGCCACCTGCTCACCGACACGTCCAGAAAATGCGGAACTGCCCTTGCGATTGAAATCTCCTTCTAAGCCATGGCCCACGGCCTCATGAAGTAACACGCCGGGCCATCCTGGACCCAACACCACTGGCATTGGCCCCGCAGGCGCATCAATGGCTTCTAGGTTAATTAACGCCATACGCACGGCTTCTTTGGCCAAGTCACCGGCCCAATCACCTTCACCTAAAGAGAACAGACTGCGCCTGCCACCACCGCCGGCACTGCCGCGTTCGCGCCGCTCGCCTTGTTGCACAATGACAGAGACGTCCAAGCGCACCAAAGGTCGAATGTCCGCTGCCAGGGTGCCGTCGCTGGCCATCACCAACATAGATTCATGGCTGGCTGAGATGCGCACATTGACCTCTTTAACCCGGGCGTCCTCAGCCCGGGCGATGCCGTCTACTTGTCTCAGTAGCACTACTTTTTCTGCATCAGACAGACTCGAGATTGGATCCACACCCTCATACAGCGCTGGATACGCAGTTGCGTTAAAAGCTGGCGCGCCTCTGCCAGCGCCTTTCTTGGCAATGGATCGCGCTGCTTTTGCCGCTTGTTGCAAACCATCAAGACGAATGTCTTCACTATAGGCAAAGCCAGTTTTCTCGCCAGCTAAGGCCCTCACGCCAATACCCGCATCTACCGAAAAGGCGCCGTCTTTAACGATGCCGTCTTCAAGGCCAAAAGACTCTGAGCGCGTGCTTTGGACAAAAACCTCACCGTAGTCAATTTCTCGACTCAGCAAGTCGAATACTGTTTCTTCTATCTCAGCAAAGGCCATACCTTTACTCTTCAGCAGTGTTTCTTCTGCTTGGTTGACTAAATCGCTCATATCTAATTATTGCTCGGTGTCATTTTTATTTCGTACTCTACTACTTTAACGCGAAGACTCACTTTTTAGCATCCGTGTCCAACAACGGTCCTTCTTCACTGGGTGGTTTTTGCGCCTCCAGCTTATCTTGGGTTTCCGCCGGATCCTTGTTGCCTTGGCCCAGTAAATCGGGAGAAAGCCGCTCACCCGCTTCAGGCATTGCGTCAATAGACTGCCCCCAGAGGGTCAAAAATTTCACTTCTGGATCGTCTATGCTACCAACCACTGAAAATTTTGCGCTGCTCATGCGCTGAATAGGCTTACGTAAAATACGCTCTCCAACAGCAACACCAATACCCGCTAGAGGGTTTGCTATTGCCACATAAGCCGCATACCAAGGCAAGCTATCACTCACGGGAAGCGTTACGATCATTTCGTTTTCCAGCGTACCCTTACGAAAATCGACGGCGCCGCCTAATTCATAAGTGGAAGAGGTACTTTTAACTATTAGGTTTTTATTGAAAGACAACTGTTTATCCTCCATCTGGATTTCGGCAGCCAAACGGCTGAAACTTATACCTTCATCTACCACATCCGAAAAATCGAGACTGATGCGCTTTGCTAAAGCCGACACATTAAATAGGCTGACTAGCCGCAGACCTCCCTGGCCTGCTTCCACATCAAGAAACCGGCCCTCTTTCGCCAAGATGGTCACACCGCCTTCACTGTCAACGATATTCAGATTAGCAGGCGAGCCCGGCCAAGAAAGATTTCCTGAAAGCCGC
>Ga0257110_1001781_pt1 | contig 10112 bp, 8 predicted proteins | sample LP_taG_7_FD_190184 | JGI IMG/M metagenome (GOLD analysis project Ga0257110, IMG submission 190184) | Marine microbial communities from Northeast Subartic Pacific Ocean, Canada - LP_J_2015_P26_10m | ecosystem: Environmental > Aquatic > Marine > Oceanic | place: Canada: Northeast Subartic Pacific... | reverse complement strand
TCTTTTTTCGTCTTTTTTACAACTGCACAATAGTCTTTTTCGCTAACTTGTACTTGTATATTTTCACTTTCTGGATGATTCTGTGTTTCTTCTTGGCGTTCCTCTCTTTTTTGATTCAATCCCCGTAAAAAATGTTGCGTTAAGTAATATGGTACAATCCCCTTACCAAAATTACGTTCGATTTTATCCCCCAAACTCATAATCCATTCCGCCGTTTCTGCTATTGAAAATGTTCTATATACACTGAACCCCTTGAACATTTGCATAGATACGATTGCAGAATAGGCAATACGTTTTTCCAATTCAGTCCTACACTGCGAAAACCCCCCTTCTATCACATAAAAAATAGAATGTGGTGGATAACCGCTACTGTGTATCAATCTATGTGATTGTTCTTCATAACGCTTGTCTTTAATAGATGCCAACAAATCTGGTATTGTTTTTCGCTCGATTAACAATACAGGTTTGTTTTCATCAGTAGTTATCAAAATATCGCCCAGTTGTAAGGTTTCTTTTTCAAGTATATTGTATCCAAATTTAGTATTGGTTATGCGTAAGTGTTCACATTTATTGTATAAATCATGTTCTCGGTCGTCAATTATAATACGCATAATGGTATAGTATAAACAATATGATAAAATTATATTGTTTATCGATTAAATGTTATTTTACTTTGAAATAGTAATTTACATGTATCTCATAGAGATAGGACGAGACACCTTAACGGTGGACACCTCAGGGGCCTTGAGCACAGTGGTGTTCTGGCTAGTCTGTCTGAGGTGAATAGACATCCAGTGTGTGCGGCCAACTTGCTTTGGAAGTCCGGCCTTCTTGTTTCCGCCCTTGAAATCTTGATTGACAATAGAAGAGGCGTGACGCGCCCTACTGGAAGCATTCATTAAAACCATGATTATATATTTACTAAAGATATTTTATCAATTCCATAAAATTGATAATGGATAAGTAATGTATTCTTATATTACGTATATTCAATCGTAGACTTCATTTTATTTCCTTAATAACATGAATTCTGACGAAGACATTATTGTGCAGAAAAACAGTGAAGGAGAGGAAACTTATGTATTTGACCCGTATAATCCCCTAAATATTTTGATTACTGATGCCGAGATTAAACAAGTTCTTATGCGTTATGGCGTAAATTCAGATATTCATAACTATAATTTGTATAAACGAGCGTTTGTTCATAGGTCCTATATCAAACGCCCTAGTCTTGAAAACAAACAAAATAACGTGATTATTACAGAAAAACCCGAAGATTGTTTGCCACTGTATTCTAAATCAAATGAACGACTTGAATTTATTGGTGATGGCGTGTTGGAATGTATCACTAAATATTATTTGTATCGACGGTTCCCAAAAGAAAATGAGGGGTTTATGACAGAGAAGAAAATCGCATTGGTCAAGAATGAATCGATTGGACGCATGGCATATGAGATGGGACTCCATAAGTGGTTTATCTTGTCTAAAAACGCAGAGTCCAAGCAAATTCGGGTCAATCATAAGAAGCTGGGATGTTTGTTTGAAGCGTTCATCGGTGCACTCTTCCTGGATTTTAACCGAATGGATATCAATGATGAACACGAATGGTTCAAGAATACATTTGTTTGTGGTCCCGGTTTCCAAATGGTTCAAGTCTTCGTTGAAAGTGTATTTGAGAAGCATGTAGATTGGATTAGTTTGATTCGCAATGACGACAATTATAAAAATATCTTACAAGTGAAGATACAAAAAGAATTCAAGGTTACCCCTGATTATTTGGAAATTGAGCAACACGACACGGACAATGGATATCATATGGGCGTTTATTTGAGATTGGGTATACCGATTCATATGGTAGACCCTACGTCTGCTTTGCGGATTGACCAATTTACATCATATAACGATATTCATATGCATATGTCACAACAAGGAAAGATATTCTTGTTCTTGGGCGAGGGCATTCACAAAATCAAGAAAAAGGCGGAACAAATTGCGTGCGAATCTGCTATCAAAAAATTAAATGCATATACCATGTAATTATTTATATGTTTTATAAAATTATAGTGCTTCATAAACAGTCATACGTAAACTTTGTGTTATCATATTTTTTTTGTTTCGGTTTTCTTTCAAATATTTATTTGCTTTGTCTAACATCTCCATCATTGGAGCCTTATTCATATGTTTTTTAATGAAATTCACAAAGCGCAATTCTTTCTTCGGGTCGGGTTTTCGGTTGAAATTGATTGAACGGTCGTTATTTTTAGATGTCCATATTATGAAATCTTTTGCATTGTGCATCAATACCATCTTAAGAAAATAGTAAGACAATATTGGTGTATTTTCTTTGTAATTGTTTCGACGGGCATCTGCTAATTTAGTTTGTTTGAATAAGTCATCAAACTTCATGTTGTGATGATTCAACACTTTTGCACATTGGAATACCGAAAATCGCCGTTCATTATTTAATACAACGTTGAATACGTTCTCCAAGTTCGATGAACCCTGTTTTTTCATATGATAAAATGCAACGAATAAACTGTTTATGATTTCCGCCCAACATTCAGTATATGCTTCATATAGACGAACATCCGTTTCAATCGGTATAAATGTATATATTAATTCGTTTGTATATTGCGACCCATTTGCAGAAAAATCCATCCCCATATTATGAAACGTTTCGTGAATAAATGTTTTAAACCATTCTTCTTCTCTAAAAATACATATTTCGGTTTCTGTTTGACATGATGTCGTAAAAGCTGTATTCGCGTGTTCACGGTCAATAAGATTGTATTGTTTGGGTAATTTCTTTTTGTGAGGTGTCAAATACATATTGATTTTTACATATTTTGAACATTTCGGACTTGCGTATCTAGATGCAATACATAACCACATGTATATTTTTTTGAAATGTTCATCTATGTCGTGGTGCATATATTTTTTTGTTCCATCAAAATGTAAATTTACATCAAATATCCTATCTTGTATAGTAAAACTAGACCCGTATTTCACTATTTTCATATCATTAATAACCATTTGTATTGAATCTGGTAAATAATCGGGTAATTGCAATTGATAACTTCGAATTGAATCAAATCTATTCGCTAATTTGTTATATTCCATATCACTATTATACAATAATTCGGTCATGTGTTTTAATATAGGCAACTCGCTAAATTTGTATAGTTCTTTCATATCATCTTTCCTATATACATTCTCATTCAATGCATTCAATATATATCGGTTTGAATATTTCATTATATATAATGTAAATATTTCTTTTTATTACACTTACTGCATATTGTTTGTATTTACTATTGTAATTCACAAAGCATATATCGTAAGCCATATTTTTATTTAGTATTATTGTATATAATAACGGGTTGTAAATGAGTAAAAATATATACGTGTATCTATTATTTTTTCTGGTTCTCTTATTGTTAATATTGCCTTTCTTTGATTTTGACCGAGACGCAAGCGTTGACGAATTGATTCCAAAAATACAACTTCAAACAAACGGATATTGTGTAGGTTCTCAACTTTTTACACCAAATGAAATATCTTCCATGCATACATCTATGAAAAAACGCCAATACAAAGCACTACAAGATGCTATCCAGTCGCGACCAAAATTAAATCAGTTTATCAATAAACAAATCGGACAACACTATATATTACAAGATTATATTTGGGTAATTGAAAAATCACACGTAAATACCTGTCATCGTGATAATAATGGTGATTTTTTTAATAAGAATCAAAAATATCCATCTTATACAATGTTGATATTTTTAGAAGAAATGGACAAATGTCTTAGCGTATATGCTGGTAGTCATAAAAGTAAATGGTCTCATTGTGTGAATTTTATTAAACCGTTACAGAACGTTATTTGTAATAAGGGAGATATCATTATTTTCAATGCGAATTTGATACACGTGGGCGCATTGAACGCCAAGACAGACAACGCGCGTATTCAAATGAAAATTACACACAAAGACGATATAGATACACTGAATTATTATCAAAATTTCCATAAAGTAGCAAATAAAGAAAGTCACGTTCCAAAACATATACAAAAGATGCAACGTTCTCTTAGTTGTGCTTTCCCGGTTATTTCCGATATGACACAAAATACCAATATCCAAACCTCGCGTGGTTCAGACAATGGTTCATCTATTCCGCATCATCAAAAATTGTTCTCCTTTATTTTTTACGGGAACAGTGATTTCTATGATCTACCCAATGCTTTTTGATTTACCTGGAAACAGTTATAGAAGATAATTTATACTATTATATTATATACTCAGTTATGAATATTCCTCATACATATTTAGAATTGTTAGAAAAAAAGGGTATTCCAGCAAAACGTCGAGATATTGAAATTGCCTTCAAAAGAAATAATAATGAGAATGTTCTCGAACTTCAGAAAATAAAACCAGTTCAAGAAAACGAAAAAGATGAAATGACTGAAGAAACATTTACAGAAGAACCAAATGAACAAATGAAACCAACCCGAGAACCTAAAAAAATATCGATTGTGGATAAACGCGCTTCAGCAAATATGGACCGCGAATTGGTTATGGAAAAACTCAGACAACTCGGTAAGTTACCCGTATATTCAAATAAATTGTCTATCCCCAAAACCCAAGTACCGATGGTTCCTTATATGGAAAAAATGACCGAACCCAGTGCTATTAAATTGACAAATAAAATAGTAATTGACGAAGCACCTAAGTTCTCAATGGATGTTCAAGAAGAAGAAGAGTCTGTTGAGAAAGAGGAGAAAGAAACACCGCTGTTTCCAGATATTAGTGAACCTGAACCTATCAAAGAAATAGAAGAAAAACAAGAAGAAGAAAAAGACGATACTGTAGACGAAAATGATGAAATGGAAGAAAAAGACGATACTGTAGACGAAAATGATGAAATGGAAGAAAAAGACGAACCTATACAAGACAAAATAGAATTAACTGTCAAAAAACCTGAATCAGTTGTAATTCCTGTTCCCAAGAAACGTGGTCGTAAACCGAAAGTCAAACAACCCATCGAAGATGTTGATTTGGACGCAATTGATTTAACCACCGCAGTTATACGTTCTCAAAAAATAACCGACCGTCTACCCAAGGACAAAGAAAAGAATATCATTATGGCGTCTCCTTATTATTTGAATAATCGTAAAATGTTTGTTTCTAAGTTACGTGGATTATTTGAACCCAGACGCCAAGAATTGATAAACATGACAGACGAAGTGACTTGTGACCGTAAAACCGACCAAACTGAGTTTGATTTACTAACTCATCAAAAAATCGTGCGCGATTACTTGAATTTGTATACTCCTTATCGTGGACTGTTGTTATATCATGGTCTCGGTTCAGGTAAAACGTGTACATCCATTGCGATTGCAGAGGGAATGAAGCATAATAAGCAAGTTGTAGTGATGACTCCCGCATCTCTGAAAATGAATTTTTTTAGTGAAATGAAGAAGTGTGGTGATGACTTGTATCGTAAAGACCAATATTGGGATTTTGTCTCGATTGAAGGTAATACACAAATGACCGGCGTGTTGTCGCGTGCGCTGTCTTTGCCAGTTGAGTTCATTCGCGAACAAGGCGGGGCCTGGTTTTTGAATGTCAAAGAAAAATCCAATTTTGCACAATTGAACGCTGAGCAACAAACATCAATCGATGACCAATTAAACCAAATGATTCGTGCCAAGTACAAAGATATCAACTATAATGGTCTTAATAAAAACTCTTTACTGAAACTGACCGATAATATGACAAAGAACCCTTTTGATAATAGTGTGGTCATCATTGATGAGGCACATAACTTCGTAAGTAGAGTCGTTAATAAAATCAAGAAACTCGATTCTATTGCATATGTGCTATATGATTATTTGATGAAGGCAGCAAATGCGCGTATTGTATTACTTTCTGGAACACCCATTATTAATTATCCTAATGAAATTGGCGTATTATTCAATATTTTACGAGGATATATCAAAACTTGGACTTTTCCAGTGCAAGTTCAAACGAATAAAAAGGTAAATACTGATACTATTTTGGATATGTTGGATAAAGGAAACATGCGCACATTTGATTATGTGAATTATAGTAACAATGTCCTCACCGTTACCCGTAATCCGTTTGGATTTATTAATGCGAAAAAACGCGGTGTTCTCAAAAAGACCCATAAAGAACGTCCATCAAAACCCAATACTACCCGCAAGAAACCTCAGAAAGGTGGTGATCATTCTGATGTATTTGACCGCTATGATGGTGTACGTCTAGACGATGCGGGAAATATTTCCGATGAAGATTTTATGAACAAAATAGTAAAAATATTACAGAAAAATCAGATTGAAGTTCTCTCCAAGAAAATCAAGGTAGACTTTTATAAATCACTTCCCGATGTATCCGATGAATTCATTTCTACGTTTGTAGACGGTGATAAAGAAGAAGCAAAAAATGTTTCGTTGTTCCAGCGTAGAATATTAGGTCTCACATCTTATTTCCGCAGTGCCCAAGAAGAATTATTACCCAAATACGAAGAAACGGAGCAAGGTGATATTTATCATGTAGAGAAATGCGAAATGTCCGACCATCAGTTCGATATTTACGAGAAAATACGTAAAGTCGAAGCAGACAAAGAGAAGCAAATGCAAAAACGTAAGAAGAAACAAGCAAAGGGAGATGAATTGTTTAATATTTCCAGTAGTTACCGCATTTTCTCAAGAGCTGCTTGTAATTTCGTATTTCCAAACGAGATTGAAAGACCTACACCTGGAGATACTGAGGTGAATGAGAACATCCTTGATATGGTTCCCGCAAAGGTAGCGCATGAAGCCGACAGTTATGCTGATGCCGAAAAATTAGAAGAAGTGATGGAGACGAAAGATATGAACAATTATGGAAAACGCATTCAACACGCTCTCGATATGATTGCTGAAGTAGACCCACAGTCGAACAAATCAAAATATTTGTCTGGACCTGCTCTTGCTGAACTCAGTCCCAAATTTCAAAAGATATTGATGAATTTAATCGATGAACAAAACAAGGGACTTCATTTGGTATACAGTAATTTCCGCACGATTGAGGGTATCGGTATTCTACGCTTAATGCTGTTAGCCAATGGATTCGCAGAGTTCAAACTCACACGTCGCGAAGGTAATTGGGAAATTGATGAAAATAAAGAAGATGTCGGCAAACCTCGTTTTGTCTTGTATACCGGAACTGAAAGTGCCGAAGAAAAAGAAATTGTCCGTAATATTTACAATGGTTCTTGGAATTTAGTTCCCACTAATATTGCAGAACAATTGAGAAAGCAGAATGAAAACAATATGTATGGCGAAATCATCAAAGTTTTTATGATTACTTCATCTGGAGCAGAGGGAATTAACTTGAAGAATACTCGTTATGTGCATATTGTCGAACCCTACTGGCATATGGTTCGCCCAGAACAAGTGGTAGGCAGAGCCCGTCGTATTTGTAGTCATCAAGACTTGCCAGTTGAATTGAGAACAGTCAAGGTATTTTTGTATGTTTCTGCGATGAGTGATGCACAAAAGAAAGATGAAAAGCACATTGTTCTCCGACTTCGCGATATAAGTCGGTTGGATAAAGAAACTCCCATTACTACTGACGAGAACCTATATGAAATTGCTAGTTCTAAACAAAAAATCAACAATCAGATATTACAAGCAGTGAAAGAGACTGCCGTTGATTGCAATGTATATTCAAGTTTGTCTACTACCGATAAACCGGTTATATGCTATGGGTTTGGAAAGGTTGAATCGAATTCTTTTGCAAGTTATCCGTCTTTCGAGGTGGATAAAATCGATAAAGAAGTGGTATCCAAGATACACTGGACCGCACAAGAAATTACATTTGCAGGTAAAACGTTCGCTCTACGAACCGATACAATGGAGGTATATGATATGGATAGTTACAAACAAGCATTACAAAACCCGAATGTGGAACCTGCTTTAGTAGGTAGACTAATCAAAGAAGATGGCAAATACAAAATTGAATATGTAAAGGCTTAATTACGAGAACCAAACTCAAATTCTATAGAATTATAAAATCTATAATATTTACTCGAAATGAGATCAATAATGGAGATTATATGGGGGAGACCTCGAAAAATTGTTCCAATTATTGTAAATAAATCATCAAATAAAATATGCACATGTTCTCATTACCACTTTTACGGAAACTGTTCACATATTTTATGTGTCTAATAGTATATTACTATGAACGAAAAACCTATAGTCATTATTCAAACAGGTCATATGAGAACCGGAACAACATTATTGGTTAATTTATTATATGGATTTATTAGTCCTGAAGAAAAAATACGATGTTTATGGGAAATAAGTCACGATATACTACCATTTCATGATAAATGCAACATTTACAAAAGTCATTGTTTAAATATCGAAGGATTTATGCAACAACATCAAGAAAAATATAATGTATTTTTTGTTTGTACAGAACGTGACGACAAAAAAATAGAGGAAAAATATAAAAAAATGTCAAATGTTCTCGTTTTTGACTACAATGAAATACTCGAAACTGAAGAACATTTTACAGACCAAATAATAGAGAACACATACAATAAATTACGAGAACATTTACCAATATCAGTATCATTAGACAAAGAAACATGCAAGACACGAATAGATAAAATGAATGAAACATACAAAGAAATTGAGAACAAAGACTTCTCACACTTAAACGAATTCTTTCAGCTACACGGAAAACACCGAAGTCGTGATACATAAAATAAAATGATGATTATATGTATATTCATCATTTATGAATCCAACAGTAAAGGAAAATAAACGTTCTCCCTCACTGGATACCAAAGCATACCCAACACTGGATGTCAATGAACTCGGAGGAACAGTGCAGCGAATTTATATACAATATCAACCATATACTATTTCTAAGAAATCCCAAAAGAGGTAATTTTCGAATTCCAACTCTCTGGAGATTTTTTCATTTTTGGACATTTTTAAAATGTCCAATTTTCACTTTTCTGAAATAGTTTCCGAATCCGAAGTTTTCAAAAAACGGGTTCACATCATAATGCTTTGATTTTGTTTTTTTGGAAAAAAAGTTGACTGCATAAAATTTTTATTGTTTTTCTGAAAAACGGTTTAGGCGTAAAAATGTGTTCTAAAAATATAGAACATTATAGAACTCAAAATGGCGCCAAAAAACGCCGATAAATATTATTGTGAAACTTGTGACTTTAAATGTAGTAAAGCCAGTGATTGGACCCGACATATATCCACACGTAAACATAAAAATAGAACGAATTTGAACGATTTTACGCCGATTACGCCGAAAGACTATATATGCTGTAAATGTAATAAATCATTTAATGCACGCAACTCATTATGGTATCACAAACAGAAATGCAATCAAATCGGTTATCAATCAGAAGATCCAGAATCCGAAACACCGATTAATCCAAACATAACTGTAGTAATGGATTTGTTAAAGCAAAATCAAGAACTACAGAAGCAATTGATAGATGCGGTCAAACTGAACGGACAAAGTATTCAAAATAATACTATTAACAATAACCAGAAATTTAATTTGAACTTCTTTTTGAATGAACAATGTAAAGACGCAATTAATATGTCTGAATTTATTGAGAACATGAAATTAAATATAGAAGACCTCACCGAAACAGGTCGTTTGGGTTATGTAGATGGCATTTCGCGTATTTTGGTGAACAAACTTCAAGAGTTAGATATTTATCAGCGTCCGCTTCATTGTACAGATATGAAACGCGAAACCTTGTATATCAAAGAAAATGACGAATGGGAAAAACAAGTAAACTCCAAAGAGAAACTAACACATTTGGTAAACAAAGTTGCCAATAAAAACTGCAAAAACCTCAAATTATGGGTAGATAAACATCCTGGTTCTCAGGTATTCGATTCTCCTGAAAATATGGAATATGTAAGATTGACACAAGCAGTCTTGGGAGGATTAGGTGAGCAAGAATGCAAACAATTCAAAGATAAAATAATCAGAGGAGTGATTAAAGAAGTCATGGTAAACAAAATATAAAAGGTGTGTTTTTCGAATTCCAACTCTCTG
>Ga0257110_1001780_pt1 | contig 10113 bp, 5 predicted proteins | sample LP_taG_7_FD_190184 | JGI IMG/M metagenome (GOLD analysis project Ga0257110, IMG submission 190184) | Marine microbial communities from Northeast Subartic Pacific Ocean, Canada - LP_J_2015_P26_10m | ecosystem: Environmental > Aquatic > Marine > Oceanic | place: Canada: Northeast Subartic Pacific... | reverse complement strand
ATTGGCGAATAGAGTATAATCTTAGGAGTAGACTCCCCATTGTAATTCCTGCTCTGCATCCCCCCGAGAAAACTTGCAAGATTGGCTTCGAACCGAGCAATCCCCTCATCTTCCCCATAATCCCAAGTCTCATTGAAGCCGTAGCAGACCAGAATGACATCAGCTTTTACTTCGGAGAGATAGTGATGAACATCGCCAAAATCTTTGGGTCGAGGGCGCAAGCTAATGGTATCGGCTGACCAGGCTAGGTTACGAACGACAAGGTTGTGCTCTGGGTAGCGCGCGTGCAGTCGACTTTCGATCTCACCGAAATACTGCATTCGCTCGGCAAAGGTGTTGCCGATCCAGACAACATGATCGCCTTGTTGGAGTTCGAGTGACGCAGCCTCGGTGGTGCTTGCTGAGAAGAAAGAAAAAAGAATGACTGCAAGCGCTGCCGCGAGACTGGATCGAGGAGAGGGCTGCGGTGGGGACATATCAGTTGGGGCGGAAGGGTTAGCTTACCCCGATCTACTAGCGTCTGCAACCGAAGACTCCGCTCGATTTGACTGCTAGGAATTTGATTTTGGCGGTAGGGCCTTGATGTCGCCTTTGCTGATTCGTGCCCGCGCGGGCACATCGGTTTTGTCATGTCCGGAATTCCGCGTCGCTGGCCTTGCCAGAACATCCATAGCGGCATTTGTTGGGGATTTGCCAGCATCATTTCTATACTAAAATGCAGAAGTAATAGACAGTTCCAAATTCTCCCGTAACGCCCAAGGAATTATTCATGCCATCCTTTCGATACTCCGTGTTGTTGTCCGTTTTGATCGTGGGTCCATACTTCACCATGGCTCAAGATCAGATTATTTCGTCGAATGCCAAACTGGGAAAACTGTTCGAAGGAATCATGCTGATCAAAGGATTCTGTGTGGCTCCGGACGGGGTGGTCTATTTCAGCGATATCACGTTTTCACATCAGGCTGTAACCGAAACCGGTGAAATCCACGCCGGGCATTTCTGGAAGTTCAATCCAAAAACGGGGAAGACATTCACCTTTCGTTCACCAAGCGGAATGTCCAACGGAATCAAATTTGATGCGAACGGTGATATCCTTGTCTGCGAAGGGGCCGACTACGGCGGGCGACGTGTCATCCGCACGGATGCGAGTCATATCGTCGCGGCCATGTATGAAGGCCGAAGATTGAACACACCAAACGACGCCACGTTCGATGAGAAAGGGCGAATGGGAACAATTGAATTTTCTATCAACGATTCATTAAATCTGGAAGTCCTGCACGCCGGAGTCGAGGTGCAATCCACACTCGTATTTCTCGCCGTTAAATCGCGTCTCTTCCGCCGTCTCACCCTTTTCCAAGGGCTTGGTGGAATGCCAATCTCCCATGGACACGTAACCTTGGTCTGCCAGCGGATGCGGCGGCAGATTATGACGCGTCATGTATTCCTCCACCTGATCGTCATTCCACTCGAGAATAGGATAAATTTTTGTGGTACGTGATTGTTGCTCGACCACACCGCGTTGCGCTCTCGTCTTGGAATGGGAACGCCGCAAACCACTGATCCAGATATCACCGCCCAACTCCTGCAAGGCACGGCTCATGGGCTCAATCTTGTTGATCCGACCATATTGCTCCGCCTCCACCTCGCCTTTTTCCCAAAGACGCCCGAGTAGCGCCTCCTGTCTGGCTGGTGTCATTTGCGCCGAATAGACCGTCGCCTGCATCCCAAGCTGATTCTCCAACGCCTCCGCGTATCGATAAGTCTCCGGAAAAAGATAGCCGGTATCCACAAATACCACCGGCACATCTGGAGCGTGGGTCTTCATCAAATGCAACATCACCGAAGCCTGCAGACCGAAACTTGTCGTCGCGACAACCCGGTCGGTAAAGTTCTCACCCAAATACTTGATCCGGTCTCCCACCGAAAGAGGACTTAACACCTCGGACAATGCTTCAACATCAATCTTTTGGCCCACTTGTTTGCTAGCTTCCATCGTTCTATGCGTTGGCAGACACCGAGGCATCCTCGATGTTCGCATGAAAATCTCGACCCTCCTTGGTCGCCTCCACGTAGCCGGCTCGAATCACAAAATCTCCAAAGCGCTCGCCGTCCTCACGGCTCTTCGCGTAATCCTGAATCACCGGTGTCAGCAGTTCCTTGATCTCCGTTCCCTTGACGTCCTTGCGCCAGAGCTTACTCAACCGATCACCAACGAAGCCGGCTCCGAGGTAGAGGTTATAGCGATCCGGCCCACGTCCCACGAAACCGATCTCCGCGATATACGGCCGGGCACACCCGTTCGGGCAACCGGTCATCCGGATGGTAATCGCATCGCTGCGCAATCCCGATTCGTCCAAAACCTCCTCCAACTGCCCGATCACATCCGGCAAATAGCGCTCAGCTTCCGCCAAGGCCAAGGAGCAGGTAGGTAACGCTACGCAAGAAATCGAATTGAGACGCAGCCCACTGAGCCGCAGCGGATCACTGAGACCATATTTTTCAACCAACTCTTCAATCGCCGTCTTCTGCTCCGGCTTGATCAACGCAAGCGCGACGTTCTGATTCGGAGTCAGACGAAACTCTCCATCCATCAGCTCCGCAATCTCCCGCAATCCAGTCCGGATATTGGCGCCTGGTCGGTCCTGCACGCGTCCACCCGGAAGATACATCACATAGTTCCAGGTCCCGTCCGCATTCTCGTGCCAGCCAAAATCGTCGCCATTGTGGGTAAACTTGAAGTCTCGGGTCGGCTCCAGCTTGTAGCCAAGTCGAGACTCCAATTCACCCACGAACCATTCCACGCCACGATCATCGATCGTGTACTTCATCCGGGCGTGTTTCCGCTCTTCCCGATCACCGAAGTCCCGCTGCACCGTCACGACTTTCTCTGCCAAATCCACCACTTTGTTGGTCGGTACAAAGCCGATCACATCAGCCAATCGCGGAAAGGTCTTCTCGTCACCATGAGTCATCCCCATGCCACCGCCAACCGCCACATTGAATCCTTCCAGGCCCTTTGGACCGGAAATCGCAATGAACGATAAATCATGGGCGAAAATATCCACATCGTTACTTGGCGGCACCGCCACCGTAATTTTGAACTTTCGTGGCAAGTAGGTCTTTCCATAGATCGGCTCCTCCACTCCTTCACTCGATTCAACCTTCTCTCCGTCGAGCCAGATTTCGTGATAAGCACCGGTCGCCGGCGTGAGATGAGCACTGAGATCCTCGGACATCTTCAGGACATCCGCATGAAGCTCCGACTTCTCGGGATTCACGTTGCACATCACATTCCGGTTCACGTCGCCACAGGCAGCAATCGTGTCCATCGCGGTATTGTTGATCTCCTTGATCGTCCGCTTCAAATTCGTCTTAATGATCCCGTGCAACTGATAGGCCTGACGAGTGGTCAGCTTGAAGTCGCCGTTCCCGAACTGCTCGCACATCCGGTCCATTTCCAGCCACTGCTGGGCGGTCGAAACACCAGCAGGCACCCGGATCCGGATCATGAAGGAGTATGCCTTCTCCAGCTTGTGCTTCCGACGGGCCGCACGGATATCGCGGTCGTCCTGCTGATAGCTCCCGTGAAACTTGATCAACTGCTGATCGTCAGCGCACAACCCTCCGGTCGACAAATCTCCCAGGCCTTCTGCGATCGTTCCCCGCAAGAAGTTACTCCGGGTCTTGATCCCCTCGTTGGCAGCCAACTTTTTTTCGTCACTCATCGTCTTGGATCGTTATTGCTTTAGTAGACGTCGCGTTGATAGCGTCCGTCCTTTTTTAATTGCTCCACAAATGCTTCAGCATCCTCGCGGCTCTTCCCGCCATGCTCCGAAACAATGTCGAGTAGGGCCTCATGAACATCTCCCGCCATCCTGTTTGCGTCGCCACACACGTAGAAGTAAGCTCCAGACTCCAACCACATGTAGAGATCAGCAGCCTTCTCCCGCATGCGGTCCTGCACATAAATTTTCTCCGGCTGATCCCGTGAAAACGCCACGTCCAATCGGGTCAAAGCGCCACTCTTCATGTGCTCCTGTAGCTCGAGCTGATAGAGGAAATCATACATGTAGTGCTGATCGCCAAAGAACAACCAACTCTTCCCGGCGCTTTCCTGCTCACCTCGCTCTTCGATAAAAGCGCGGAACGGCGCAATTCCTGTTCCCGGCCCCACCATGATCACTGGCGTTTCCGCACTCACCGGCAGACGGAAGCGCTTGTTGGGCTGAATGAACACCGACATGGCATCCCCCTCCGAAACCAAATCAGCAACACAGGTCGAGGCTACCCCCTTCCGAGATTTGCCTTGGCTATCGTAACGCACCGCCGCAATCGTCAGATGAACCTCACCCGGATTGGCATTCGGACTTGAAGCGATCGAGTACAACCGAGGTGGAAGAGGGCGCAAGATTTTCACTACCTCTTCTGCAGTTGCCTTCCCGACTGGAAAATCCTCGAACAAATCCACGATTTGCCGACCCTCAACATAATCGCGAAATTCCTCCTTTTTGTCGTCGCCGAGGAACTCCGCTAGCTTCTCAGAACCGTTCAAGGCCGCATACTTCTTTGCGACAGCTCGCGACAACGCGGTGATGTCCAAGGAGCTCTTAAGTGCCTCACCCAGCGACACCGTCGCCCCGCTCTTCAAAGTCACTTTAGTCGCTCTATCAAATCCGGTTGCCACGAGAACACTCTCCACGATGTCGGGAGCATTGTAAGCAATCAGACCAAGCGAATCGCCGGCTTCATAAACCAAGCCCGACCCCTCTAGATTCATCTCAAGATGCCAGGTCTCCTTCTTGGTGCCTTTACCATTCAGGAGGACTTTCTCGAGGACCTCAGAAGGAAAAGGATTCCTCTTTCCATACTCCACCGCTGGTTGCGCCACCGGGGCAGGCGCCGCCGCACCATTCGAGGATGCCTCGCCGAGCGACACAAACACCCGCTCAAGCCAGGCCCCGTGATCATCATCAAAATCGACGTCACAATCCTGACGGTCCACTAAACGCGTCGCACCAAGCTCGTCGAGCTTCCGGTCGACCTGCTTGCCGATCTCGCAGAAATCCTCGTAGCTCGTATCGCCAAGGGCACACACCGAGAACTTGGTCTTCTCCAGGCGGAAATTGGCAGCCATGAACTCTTTGTGGAACGTCACCGCGGTCTCCGGCGGATCGCCTTCCCCCCAAGTACTCACGATCACCAGTAGGGTCTCAATCCCGGCAAGATCACCCACCGAGACCTCTGCCATGTTCCGGGTCTTCGCCTTGAACCCCCGCTTCTTGGCCATTAATGCGCTTTTCGCGGCCAACTCCTCGCAGTTACCCGACTCCGTGCCGTAGAGGATCGTCAACGGTCGCGATGAGGCCACAGGAGTAACCACAGTGTTGCTAGGAGCCAAATGGCCACTCAACCACATCTGCTGCTCAGGGCTTAGGCCCGACAACAATTTCTCCATATTCTCCCGTTCTCCGGGAGCGAATGGTGCGTTATCTGGAATTTTAATCATGAGTTACTTGCTCAAGTAAGTATTGATTAAGGGTATGGTCACCGATTTGTACCGAATATCAACCCAAATTATATCGAAATTAGCGTCCCTCCCCTGGACTGCTCTGACCCTGATTCGCCCAGACCCAGATTGCGGGGACCTCGATATCGGGGTTTTACTGACTGAACTGCTAGGAATTTGCTTTTGGCGGGAAGGGATTGAAGTCGTATTTGGACCCGAGCGGAGAGGGGAAGAAACGGGGTTTCTCCAAGCAGGGCAGGAAAATAATGGCTAAAAGGGCGGTAGTTGCAGTCTTTATGGTCAAGTCGGATACCACACTATCAATGCTGTGATTACAACACGGCCTTTTAGCCGAGCCGGCTTCGGCCATTTTTCCACTATCGATGTAATCCAGCCGGAAGGCTTCACGTGCGAGACCTTATTTTACCCTCATGACCCCCTTCATGATCCGCCAATGCCCAGGAAATGTGCATACGAAGTCATATTGACCCGGTTGCTTCGGAGAAGTGAATTCGAGTGCTTCAGTCTCTCCCGGGAAAACGAGCCCGGTTGCTGCAATGACCTCAGGGATATCGGGGACGTAGCCTAGCTTGACCGCAGTAGGATGGTCTGCCAGCATTTTATCCGCTGCTGTGCCCATCTTCTCCAGAGAGCCAGGTTTGCCGATTACAATGTTATGGGGCATGGAATCGTTATTTTCAAAAAGTAGTCTTATTCGCTTTCCGGAAGGAACGTCGAAGACCTTCCTATCAAAGAGCATTTGTTCTCTTACGGACTTAAGAACGATCGGAATGGCCTCAGGGCCCTTGCCTGTTTCCGGGGTTTTCTCCCCTTCCTGTGACTCGACACTCTTTTGGAGCACCCGTGCAAACTGGTCGCCCTCTTCTGCCCGGTCACTGAGGTGACTGATGAGAGCGGCCCTGGCATTTCCGGAAGCATTCTTTCCAAAGTAAGAAGCAATGGAAATTACCGTGCCGCCCAACCCGGACTCGCTGGTTTCTTGCAGGTAGATATCGTCGTACCAGGCCGTACCTGTTTGTCCTCCATAGCCTCCGTAGAGTGCATGAATGACAATTTCCGATACACTGCCGGAGTCAAAATCAACGGAATACTCCGTCCAGCCCGTTGTGCCTCGAGCGACCTTGGTCCGGTGTCCGACGCCATGAACATTGAACATGGAACCGCTTCCTTTTATGTTTTCGGTACGGATCCATCCTCCAAGGCGGTAGCGGGTGTTGCGCTTCACCTTGATCGTAGCAGCCCAACCTGAGTCTGAGCTCTGGTCGCTGGTGACCTTCAGGCACATACTTCCGTTGCGCCCTTCCTTGACAGCAGAGAAGACTGCATTCTGGGAGCCACCGTGAAAGCGGGGTTTCCAGCCATCGGGCTGACCTCCTTGAATTTTCTCGATATCTCCGTTGTGGAGGATATCTCTGAGGCCATTGGTTTCTTTTGGTCTGATGCGGCCGAGGGCACTTTTAACGAAAGATCCCCCGTGTCGGCGTGCTGCCACCTGAAAGGCATCATGAAGGACCGGGTCATTCATGATGACTGCCGAGTCTGTGCTAATGAGCTCTACGAGAGCGCTCCCAATTGCCTCTGAGTTTCCAAGGCTTGAAAAGGCGAGGAGTAGATCCAGAAGGACCCTTGGCTCTTTGACGGTGATTTTGCCGTTGGAGATGAACATCTTGGTCAAGGTGTCATCGAGGGGCGCATTCCGGAGCGCGGCCCTCTTCAAACCCGCATCTTTTGAGGAGAGAGCCGCCTTGATTGTCTCGAGGTCGAGGGAGCCATTGCCAGCCTTGGCATAAAACTCGTGGATATTGCTCACCCTGTCGACGGTCTGTCGCTTTTCGACGGCTGCTCGTTGAGCCTCCATTCGCCAGAACATGTTACTACTGGCAAAATCAGCCCTGTAGGGATCATTGGGAGAGCCCTTGGGGTAAACCCTGTAGATTCGTCCGTGCTGCTTATCCCGGTGTGGAGTGACGTAGGCGTTGCCCTTGCCCCTTTTGGCGTCCAACCCTGAGGAATTCTTGTTAGGGGTCGGGTTGTGCTGGATGACGACATTGTACCAGTCACAGATCCAGAGTGCTCCGTCTGGACCAACTTCGGCACATACCGGGCCAGACCAGGCATCAGCAGAATTATAAATGTTGTTGGGTTGCTGTTGCAGTTCAAAGCCAGCACCCTTCGCGTGGCGGGTCCACTGCCCAACAAGTTTTCCCGTCGGCGCACAGATGAAGGCGATGTTGTTCCAGTAACGTTCGGGAAACCGCCGGGAGGTGTAAAAGGCGTGTCCCGCTGCCGCAGTATAGCGGTTGTGGGCATCGACCTGACGAATGTCTGTGGAGCTCGGAAAGAAGAGGGGATTATCGTCTGCTCGTGGAGTACGTGGTTGGCTGAGTCCGGCTTGCTCGTAATGACTTCGGGGAAAGGTGAGGTAAAAGCTTGGGTTTGCGTTCGCGGTCGAGCCGTGAATGTCAAATTCCTCGGAGAAGCCCAGACCCCATGTATTGTTGGTCGTGTTCTGGAGAAATTCCATCGCACTCGCATCCGGCTTGAATCGAAATACTCCGGTGCCGAATCCATGATCTTGACCACCTACTTCTCCTCCGAAGCCAGAATATCCAGTAGTCGCCCAGATCCAGTTATCCACTCCGTAGCGGAAGTTGGAGGTTCCGGCGTGGGTGTCGCCGGTGCGAATACCGGTGAAGAGGACCTCACGCACATCAGCAATGTCATCTCCGTCAGTGTCCTTGAGAAAAAGAACATCTGAACCATTCGTGCAGATGACTCCATCATTTACGAAGACCATGGTAGTGGGAATCGAGAGTTTATCGGCAAAGATGGTGAACTTGTCAGCCCGTCCATCTCCGTCAGTATCCTCGCAGATCTTGATGCGATCATTCCCGACATTTCCTGCCTGCAAGTTGTTCGGGTAATCAATAGTTTCGACGATGAAGGCCCGACCCTTATGATCCCATGCAATGAAAATCGGATTGACGATTTCAGGCTCGGAAGCGAAGAGGGATAACTCAAATCCCGGGGGAACTTGGGCAAGCTTGATGGATTCCTCTGGAGAGAAGGGCTTGGGAACCTTGGTAACCAGCTTGCGCTCGATATAGCCGGGTAGCTGGACGTCGATCATTTCAAACTTTGGTAGTTTAAGGGCGGCAAGCTTGCCCCGGGTTTCGTCACCCACTGCCCAGTAGACTGCCCGCTTTAGAAGATCGTGAAAGTTGGGTTGATCCCAGACGCGGTGGTCGTGCCCGGAAGCAGTATAGAAGACGCGACCCTTGCCTTGAGTTCGGATCCATGTCCATGGCTCTCCGTCCCTCTCCTGAAGAATGGTTCGATCGGAACCATGGCGTTCATGGACATAAGTCTCGTCCCAGGCGGTAAATCCTTCGTAACCTTTCGTGATTTGGTGAGTGGCGTTGGTGGTCCGGGGAGAAAACTCAGTGCCGCCATGTGACTTAAAGACGCCCCCGACGAGTTTGACGAAGGCCTCGGATTTTCCGTAGCAGGCCGAGGCCGAGTGGATGGGGAGAAAGCCGCCCCCTTTCTCGACAAAATCCAGAAGGGCCTTTTCCTGTTCCGCGGGCATCGGCCCATGTTGAGACCAGTTGCCATACATGAGGACCGCATCGAACTGAGCCAAGGTGCGGGGATCCAGAGCCTTGGAGGGCTCCTCGAGGTAGGTCAGGTTGATGCCATCCTCACCCAGATGCTTTTTCAGGACCCGATAGCGGGTGACAGGATCATGCCCAGGATGATTTTTTGTGGGAGCGCCAAAGAAAAGGACTTCGAGGCGGCGAGCATTCTCATGCGGTGAAATTAGCGGAGCTGCGAAGGCCGCCACAGCCAGTGTAAGAGTAAGGAGAAGGGGTGTATGCTTCATGAGGAATCAGCCTGATAGGGTAACAGGATGAGGGTATTTGGACGGGGGGTGTTTCTGCAATGATAAAATCGGAGGAGTGCGACCCGTGTAATCCGCGGGCTTCAACTGCTAGGAATTTGCTTTTGGCGGGAGGGCTTTGATGTCGCCTTTGGACCTGAGCAGAGGGGGGAGAAGCTGGCTCACCGCCGCCGTCTTCCTCGACGTTATAACTACGCGAGTCTTCCCAGTGGCGACAGTGAGGAAGTGCTGTGAGTAAGAAATCTCGTAGTGTCTCAAAACTCGGATGACGTTCACGCCGCTCGTCTGTAGTGGTTGAGTAGGCCTCCTAGCAGTCAGTCGATTAATACAAACGCCGGACTATCACAGCTCTCTCCGCTCGTTTCGGAACCACCACTGTCTCATAGGTATCAGCCCCAAGCGTGATGATTGGCCCGCCTTCTTCGCCGGACACTGCCATCACAACCGCGTGGCTCGACCGGAGCCCACCCAACCACCTTCGAGTGTCGCTGACATAAACAAGGTCACCACAGGCCGCGCCCAGATCGTCTGCCAACGCCCGGGAAATAGTGACCCCTGACAACTTTGCCTCTCCGCACAATTCTGGCTCTTCTTCCAGGCGCTCTACCATCGCTTTTGCTTCAACGATCTCATGCTCGGATCCTGCGGACCCTTTGTAGCGTTTGATGGCATCCGCAACCGTTCC
>Ga0257110_1001779_pt1 | contig 10115 bp, 24 predicted proteins | sample LP_taG_7_FD_190184 | JGI IMG/M metagenome (GOLD analysis project Ga0257110, IMG submission 190184) | Marine microbial communities from Northeast Subartic Pacific Ocean, Canada - LP_J_2015_P26_10m | ecosystem: Environmental > Aquatic > Marine > Oceanic | place: Canada: Northeast Subartic Pacific... | reverse complement strand
CTTTAGATTAATTGATCGTATTCCTGGAGTTACTGTCGTCTTCTTAGTATCTTTCATACTCTTATTATATCGGAGTTCCTTCTTTTTTGTATTGCGCTTGTATTGGGGTATTTCTTCTCCCTCTTCTACGTCGTCTACAACCGGAACTCTTATATTCTTATTGTTCTATGTGAGGTTAAGCGTTTATGTCTTTATTGTTACGCTTATTGGAAGTTCCTTTTATACATTGGAAGTTCCTTCTTTTGTTTAGAATACTATACTTTTTCTATCGTTTCAATAGGTTTTTCTCTTCGTATTCTTCTATTTCTCCTATCTCTTTAAGGTATCCTTCTAGTTCTTCTACTATATTCTTAAGGACATCTCTCATATGCTTAGTTCCTTTTTGGTTATGAACGTTATGCATAATGATTTCATCGATTGTTTTCATTATGTTATCATTGCTTGGGTATATTTTACTCATATGATAACACTATTTATCGATGTTTGTTAATGGTTCAACTACCGACGGAGTGAAGTTGTTTATGAAAGAAGTCTCACTCCGTCGGTTAGTATTACGAACGCATTAGAGCGCTTTTACGCCAGTATTGTTAAGTACACGTGTAAGGTCGCGGGTATTAACCTTTTCCCATACATCCGTCTTCTTATTGAGGACGAGCGATTGACCGCCTACAGCATGGAAGGTGCCTGATTCATCGCGGAAGAACGTCATGTTGAACACTTTCGGGTTCTTAGTTGCGTTGCGATTATTAAGCCATTGTGCGTTTTTCTTATTAGTCATTGTCTTTTTTTGTTTTTTGTTTTAGTTTAAGAAAGCCTCCTTACTTTCTTCTCTTTAATTATATCGGAGTTCCTTTTAAATTTTATCCGTTCACCTTTGATACTGGAATCCATGAATACTTTCCGTACCCTACCTTATAGTCTTCGATCTGCTTCTCAGTCATATCGTTCTCTTTCTTAAGATCTGAGTTATATGTATCACCTGTAAAGTAATGAGGCTTGAAGGGACGCTTGTAATAAGCATCTGCACTGCCTCTATCCCATGGACCGCCGTGTCTCATCTTTAAGTAGTTCTTATCTTCCATACTATTATTATATCTGAGTTCCTTATCCGAAAATTAACTCTGCAAAGGTATCTACGATGTCGCCTGATAAATTAATTGCGCAGATTGTAAGTGCGATAATGAGTACATATTTCATATCTCTTTCAATGTCCATATCTAATTATACGAGAGTTCCTTAAGCAGCATCAACGGAAGCATCATGCACATCATCTTGTAGATTGGATGCGATATGCTCTTCGAATTGTGCACGAGCATAATCAATAGCAAGGTTAAGAGTCTCTCTATCACAGTTGTACTTCTCTTCAAGCTTCTCAAGCTCTCTTCCAGTATAGGAGATGGTCATTTTCTTTTCTATCATACCTAATTATATCTGAGTTCCTTTAGAGCAGATCGGATTTCATATAAGCTTCAATTGATGGTAAGGCTTCTCTTAAGCTAATAAGATCAACAATAATACTATCTAATGACTCTCTTGCGTGCTCTTGATCGCAGAAGTTACCTTCTACTAAATTACGAATAGTATCTTTGATCTCTTTATGAGATTCAAATTCTTTCTCTTCCATACCTAATTATAGCAGAGTTCCTCTAGAGATTCCGGATCGGCTTTCAACCTTATCGAGAATTGACTTATTGAACTCTCTATCACTACTCTTCATATTAGACACCAATCCTTCTTGTTGTATAGCTCCTCGAAGTATTAATCTAGTATTGTTATCTGATTTGAGAATTGAATATGGATAGAAGCTACACTTATGGCTCTTAGCTAGTGTACTCTCAATACACTCCTTAATATAAGTCTTAATGTTATCACCCTCTTTAAAAGGTTCTGCTGTCTTAAAGGCTGTAGCCCATGCGGTCATACGCGTTCCCTCTGTAGATTCTAATAAGCTTCCGGGCCGGGGCATGTATTGATCATATCCAATCTCTTCACATACCTCTAATAGTATATCATAGAGTTCACTATCCTTTAAACTTATACTCATACTTAATTATATATTAGTTACTATTGTCCAACGAATGCATATTCAGCATTAGTTTTTATGAATTGACCAACCTCATCGAATCCATAAAGGACATAACCATCCAATGGATCAGTTCCTCTCTCGTATTCAACAAGATCGAAGTTTGGTCGCATATTACGAACGTCTTTAATATCTACTTTAATTACTGTCATACCTAATTATATCAGAGTTCCCTAATGCCTATCGTAAGATTCTTCAACAGATACCTTTCTAAGACGAGCAATTCGTTCATCAAGCATCTTTAATACCTTATCATCTATATCAATACCCTCTTTAATACAATCCATCTCTAAAGCAATCGTGAGATCTTGAATGCTTCCATCAAGCCTTCCGAAAGCATATGGGTAGCAAATTTGTTTATCATCGTCCATACCTAATTATATCGGAGTTCCCTATGTCAATTGGTAGACTCCCGGTTTAATTCTATCAAGCTTACAGATTATAGTATCAGGAAGGAAGGTAGATATACTACTAAGCTTATCTCCTATAGCGATATATGGACCTCCATCAGGATCGATTGCCTCTATTCTATTCTCTCCTCCAGTAAATCTTACAAAGTGAGTTTCTTTAAGATCGACATACCATTTTGAATCTTCACAAAAGAAGAGTCTATAAGCTCCATACCGCGATTTAACCATTTGCCTCATAACTTGCAACAATATCATTAATCGTTTCGACTACTTCGTTATGATGAGCGATAGTCTCTACTTTCTTTTCGATTTCTACTCCCAGATCAGGATGCTCTCCGATAGCTACTTGATTATTTAGATATGTTTCTAGATCCGCTCTAGCGATATCTCCAAGTGCTTCATGTTTTTTCTTAATTGCTTTTAAGTGTGCGTTCATTGTATTATTATATACTATTTTTATTTTGATGCTACTAATACTCCATGGAGATCAGCGATTGTCTTATCTTTCTTGACTTGAGTTTCTTCTAGTTTCCTACTCCATTCATGAAGTTCAGCAATGGTCTGGTCTTGAGCCCATCGCAGTTCCTGAAGTTCAGCAATAGTCTTTTCTTTTTTAATAATGAGTCTCTCATGAGACTCTAACTCTGCTTTAAGGGCAATAACCTGATCAACAAGAGAACTTACTTCTTCTTCTAGTTGTTTAACATCATTTTCAAGCTCTTTCATACCTAATTATATTAGAGTTCCTTTATCTCCAATAACCTCTCATAAATTTAGTCATCTCTATGTAATTCATTGCTCTCTTTCCTCCATATTGTATTGTCTCTGTAGGAACTTCTCCCCAATCCTCACATAATGCATCCCACATTATAGGATCGGTCTCTTCTGCTGGAGCTTGTTGTCGAGTAATATCAGCATACTCCTTAACAACCTTATTATATTCTTCAAGCCTATTCTCCTCTCCCCCTCTTATCTCCTCCGCTAACTCTGATATTCTTAAAACTATTTCACCCCTATTTTTAAATTTGGGTTTAGTTGTACGCTTGTAATTTTTCATATTTTATATACTCCCACCTAGCCTCTCCCTTTCGGGTTGTAGGCGTGAAGATTAAGACGCCTCGTTATTTGCTAGGAGCTGGCCCGAGCAGGCTTTGAACCTGCATTCCTTCTATAGACGCTCCGGAGCGCGCATTACAACAAATGGTACCATTCGCCGTTTGGTTATAATATAGAAGGTCTTACCAGTTAGATGATCGGGCCGTATTTTTAAAGATAGTTGTTTACGTCATGTTGTTTGGTTCTCCATGAAAGTTTCTCTAGCTTCTCGTCAAGAGAGTTAAGCTCTAATCTTAATTCATCTATACTTACATCTCTATAACCTAATTCAATACGCGATACTTTTTGGGTAAAGTTTCTGAACCGTTCAGTTAAAGTAATGTCATCTTGCATACTATTATTATCGGAGAGTTCCTTTTCGTGTTGTTCATTTACTTTTTCCACAATCCAATCGAAAGTATCGTCCATAGAGGCTTGATAAGATACTTTATCTACACTAGAGCTAAACTTAATGTATTGATGAATGTACTTGACTACTTTATCAATGGAGATGTCGTCTTCAGCTGCAAATTGCTTATAAAGATTTTTGTTCATATCTAATTATATCTGGGTTCCTTAAAGTTTAGGGTCTTTCTCTGAGGGCACCCTTATCATCCCACGACAGTTCATTATTTAACGTCTTATTCTATCGCTTAACCGTGTTTATACTCACTTGACGCACCATCATTTGGTGAAAACTTTGGTGGAGCAGTCGGGATTCGAACCCGAGTCCAGAACTATATTCTGTCGATACCAGTTCCGCCCCTCTCTTTAATTATATCTAAGTTCCTTTACACCTTTTCTCCGCAGAGTCCATCTATAAAAGTAGCTCCCATTTCTTCTGCCATTTCATTGTATGTCATTCCAATCACTGACTTTCCTAAGAGAGCTTTAAAATCATCTGCTTGCATAGGATCAGTAAAGAAAGCACTCCTATCTCCATTGGTTAGCTGAACAAGCTTATCTACTAAGAGATCATATTCATCTAACCTACCTAGAATCTCTTGCTCGCTACATCCTTTTGTGAGTTGTGTAGAGTCATAAGCTAATTCAATAGCTTTACCTAGTTCATTTACTTGATGCTCGTTACTCTTATACTCCTCATCAGCATACTTATCCCATGCTTTACTTCTTTCCATACCTTATTATATTAGAGTTCCTATTTCTTATAGATTGTAATCAAAATGATTAGTTCTAAGAGTACAACTGTGTAGATTAGTAGTTCTTGGGTCATACCTAATTATACGAGAGTTCCTAAGGACATCTCGTATAGCTTCTTGATCTTACTGTAGTATAGACACGAGGAGCTCTGTAATAATTCCTGTATACAGGAGGGTAATACGTTCTCGTATTGTAATAATGGTATGTAGGAGTATAACTCCTATAAGTCCTAACTGTTGTAGAGGGTATTGATTGATAGGTATATGAACTATACCCTCCCTCACAGCTTATTAAACAACAGGTTAGAAGTATAAGTAAGATTTTCATATTATTATTTATCTCAACTGAGATTTAACAAGTACTTCATGTACATGCTTTAAGCGCAAGCGTAGCAATAACAATTGCAATCGATATAATAATAGTAGTTAGACGTGCTTTCATATTTTTTATTTATTTGTTTTATATTCTGTAGTAATTACACCATCTTCAGAAATAATATCAACCCATACCTTTCTTTTGTAGTAGTGAGTTACTTCTCTCTTATCTTTTGATGATGAGTAGTAATTTGTTAATTCTCTATAACCTTCTGAAGTTTGCATTTCTCTCTCTCTGTTTAAAATATCAAAGGAATATCTAATTATTAAACCTCCTGGATATTCCTTTTTAGTAATGTTTAATCTGTTATCTCTTGTTACAATAACACCGTTAATAACTTCTTTCTTTCCAGGACTCTCTCTAAATAAGATGTATTTTAGGAATTTTATTAAGTTCATACATATATTTAGAGGAAATCTGATATAATATCCCAAAGACCAACAGCAATGATACCTACAAAATATAACGTTATTGATATAAACACTACATTCTCAAAGAATATCCTATCCTTTTCCTTTTTATTTTGCATACCTAATTATATCAATGTTCCTAAAATAAATTAGAATCTTTCTCCCCTCTCCATAATTTAAGCTCCCACATTCTTCTTCTCTCCAAACCTTTACGTATATGACCTCCTGCCTTTCGATACTTTGGAAGAATTACCTCTACACTCTTATAATTTCCATCATTCAACCTTCCCGGTTTATCGACTAACCTCTTTAAATTACTCAACCCGCAGTTAAATGTAAAGCTAGTTAGAGCATGCAATTGATGACTGTTTAAATCCACTGATACCACCCGGAGGACTTGGTCTCTCGCTGTTTCAAGCTCTTTACTAAGAACCTCTTTCGCATAGCTTCTACTTACATACCCTTTGGATACAATTCTAGGATTAGTACAACCATATCCTATCGTCGCTTGACCTCCTGCGCAATAATATCTCTGTTTGTAATAGCCTTCAAAATACATTACTCCATCGAGCATATATCGTTGCCAATCAATCTCAGGCAAATCTGACATTCGTTGAATTTTAGGAATTACTCTACTAAAATTCAACGAGAATAGAGCTTCATCTTTAGGGTAGACTATTACTGGAGGAAGTACTAATATAGGTGTATCAAGAGGGTCAGGTATATCAATATTATCTGGGGGCACATCCAAATTTAGTTCAAAGTCAATTTTAGGTGTCTCCTTTTCCTCAATTAAAGGGGGTACTTCTGTCGTCCACTCTATCGTCTCTACGTTATGTGCTACGTATATACCTGCGATAGTAACGGTAGCTACAGCTAATGCAATTATCTTCATATCTAATTATATTAGAGTTCCTTTCATCTTTCTAATTGTGTAAAGTCTCCATTGAGTATGTCTTCACTAGTATCTTGATCATTAAGTATAGCTAACATCTTTTCGCGAAGCTTCTCATTCTGAATCATAGTCATTGCTGCTATACGATTCTTAAACTTCGTTGTACTCCACTCATGTGATCTGGTAGTATAGATAACCTCATGCTTAAGATCATCACCAGTGAACGACTTACCAAGATAATCTTCTCCTAATATTCGAACATGAAGATCAAATGTCTTCATTAGATGATGGAGCTCTTCTTCTGTCTGATACATATATACCTCATCGATATGTTTGATAGACATTAGCATCTTATAACGGTCGTAGTAAGGTACTATTGGTTTATACTTTGTATTGCGAGTAGCAGATGGATCACCATGTAAGAAAACTATAAACTTATCGCAATGCCTCTTAGCTTCTTCGAAGGTAGCCGTATACCCTGGATGAATAATATCAAAGTTACCTGCTGTAAATGCAGTAATATCTTTAGTTGCTGGCCATCGCTCTTTGAGTTTTTTATAGAGAGGACTTTTATGTGAGTCAGCTAAAGGGCTATACATACATATATTTTAAGGTAGATTGATAAAAAATCAACCGGTAACATACTCCATTTCAGAATCCTCAACTGCACACACATCGAGCAGCATTTTCTTAGCTGTATTGCGTCTACCTTCTAAGAAAAACTCAATCCTATAATCATCTAAGTCGTTAAAACGACAAGAGAAATGGTGAGTTAGAATAGTTTTAGCTGCAATGTACGCTTCTTTTGTTTTGAATACAATATCGTGTTTCATAAATTAATTATATCAGAGTTCCTCTACGATGCCTAAAATCTCTGCAAAAAGGAATGAAATAGCCAGCGCTGTAATGGCGATAGCATTACCTGTCCAAATAATGCATAAGCTGCATCCGATTATTCTAAAGAGAGATTTAATTAATGATATGCGAAAGTGTTTAACACTTGTAGATCCTTTTTCTTCTGGCATATATTATTGGTTGTTAAAGTTTTTAACTATAGATCTTAAGAGAGTATTCTGCTTTCTTAGCTTCTTAATCATTAAGAGAGATTCGCGATAGTTATTTTGAACCTCTCTTAATTCTCGAGAAAGTTGAGACTTACTCCTCCTTTTCGCTATCAACTTTTGGAAGAGTCTCATAATTAAGCTGCCAGTTCTAGAAGCTCCAAGCCTCTCTTAGACATAGTACTGTTAATCATCGATCTAACTAACTTCTCCGGAGATTGACGGCCGTGATGCGTTTCGTATTCCGTAAGAGCGTTAAATGCATCCCAGCGAGTTTTACCCTCATTACCTTTTCCAGCTGAGAATAGTTCTACTAACCTCTCTCGCTTATTCATACGCTTAGTAGACTCATCCTCCTGTACTGGAACGAGACGCTGAGTTAACTTAACCATTTCGTCAGTAGTAAACTTAGAGCATTTTAGCATCTCCATAGTACTACCGAAGTTCTTAACTTTCTCAATAGACTCTACAATACCATCAATCATGCTAGTAACCTTTCCATCGAAAGTACTGGAGTGTCTAGTATAGTTCTCTCTAGAAGATTGCACTAAGTGAAATGCGTTCGAACAAATGATTCGTTCTGTTGAGGGAATACTTTTATTCGAAGCCATTCCAGAGTTATCAATAAGAGTATAAAAATAAGGCTGAACTTTATCACCTCCAACATTAATATCTTCTGCTAGCCTAGATTGAATGAGCATTTTTTTACCTTTATTAGATTCAGTATATCCAATATGTTCGATATCTCCTATCTTATTAGAAGCTCTATCTAAAATATCTACCATTTCTTCCATTTGAATTGGTCGATACTTCTCTCCTACAATACCTACATGCGCATGAGTATCTGATCTTTTAAGCGAGTAAGTCTCTGGAATACGATTTTGTTCGCCGTCATAAACAGGAACTTTATCGATAATAAATTGAGGTACTTCTTCTAGTGATTGTATTTTTGTAATGAATCCCATAATCTCTTTTGTCTACAATCTAATTATATCAGAGTTCCTTTACCTGCACGCTATTTGTTTCTCTCCTGATAATAACTATCGGATCCTTGTACAAATTACAATCCTGTATGCGAGCCATGTTATTTTTAGCGTAGTCTTCTACTTCTACTAGTGAGTGAAAAGTTCTAACATTAGGGATAGGCTCGTACTTGAACCCTCTATCGTAACACAATAAATGGACCTGCTGGTATCGCTTCATTGTTGATAACTCTTCGAGCATTAACAACAAGAACAACAACTATAGGAAGTTGAAGAACAGCAAGTACTACTACAGGTACATGTCGTTGGAGAACAGCAAGTACTACTACAGGTACATGTCGTTGGAGAACAGCAACTATAAGGAGTTGGAGTAGTAGTACAGCAGGTTGTAGTACAACAGACTTGCGGGGGAGGAGTTGTTGAAGTTAGTTGTGTTTGTTTAAATACTTTAAGATCCTCTACAACTTTTGCTAGAGAATTAATGATACTGTCTACTTGATCGCTTTTCATCTTAAAAGTATTTAATTAAAAAACATACTAGAGCTAGGAGGAAAAGCAGTTTCGAGACATGCTTAGGTCGTTTTATTTATTTTTTCTTTGACTCAGGCTTCTTCTTACCTTTAGCTCCTTTTGGAAGCTTGCCCTTACCTTTTTGCTTTTGTGCGTTCTTACGACGCTCTGCCATAGCTTTCTTTGCAGCAGCTAGCTCCTTACCTTCAACTTTACCATTACCATCCTTATCGAATCGCTTGACCCAAGCTGCTTTTGCTGTCGCCTTCTCCACATCACAAAGTTTGCCATCTTTATTCTTATCGAACTTAGCCATATGAGGAGGAAGCTTACGCTTACCTTCAGCCTTCGCAGGTTTAGCTTTCGGTCCTTTTTTCTCATCGTGATGATCACTTGCAGTGGCAGTGAGCGTTAAAGCTGAGATTACAATTGCTGTTAGTTTACTTTTCATTATCATAATATTTGTCATACCAATTGTCGGATACTTTGAGCATATGGCTAGCATCTTTCTCTGTAAATAAATTTAATGTAGAACCAAACCCTCCTCTTAAAGCATCTCTTTTATAAAGAGCTTCATCTACTTGTCTATCAAGCCACGAACGACTGTTAAGACATTTCGCGTAAAGAGGCTCCCGTTTATTTTTAAATAGCTTTCTAAAAAAATTAATCATCTGTTCTTTGTTGATCAATAAAGTTAAGGAAATCCTCAACATCATCAATATCCTGTTTAGACATTTTTACATTTTCGCTTTCAATAGCGTCTTCTACTTCACTCTTTAAATTGGCTAAGCCAGTCCCTACAGTCTCTAGCTTCTGTTCAATGAAAGCCCTAAGACCTTCCTCAATAGAAACTTTATTATCGATACAGTAATCAAATACTGCTTCTGGTATATCTGCTTTCTTTTTTGTCATAATTTTATTTTAAGATTGTTCCTTTTATGGCACGCTCAGCAGGACTCGAACCTGCAACCTACGCATTAGAAGTGCGTTGCTCTATCCAGTTGAGCTATGAGCGCTTTTATTATCATCAACTATGAGACCTAATCTTATTAGCTCTGCTAATTGATCTACCTCTACCCTAACATCGCTAGATTCATCTTTCAATATAGACTCATCTACAGATTCAAGAAAG
>Ga0257110_1001778_pt1 | contig 10115 bp, 11 predicted proteins | sample LP_taG_7_FD_190184 | JGI IMG/M metagenome (GOLD analysis project Ga0257110, IMG submission 190184) | Marine microbial communities from Northeast Subartic Pacific Ocean, Canada - LP_J_2015_P26_10m | ecosystem: Environmental > Aquatic > Marine > Oceanic | place: Canada: Northeast Subartic Pacific... | reverse complement strand
CGGCTCTTGCCGCCTCAGCCGAGCGTGTGCCGAGGTGCGCCCGCGTTTCGTGGCTGAAGCGCAGCGTACCCGCATCCCCAACGCGTCATCCGACGCGCAACACAACAGCACCACCGCGAGCACCCACTTCTGATCGCGCGCGGCGAAAAAATCGCCCTTCCAGAGCCGAAAAAACCATGTCCAGCGCCTTCAACCCGCCGAAGACGATGAGCCAGGACGACGTGCGGCGCGTCGCGGACGTGCGGCGCAACGTGTGGACGGCGGGCATCGGCGGCGGCGTCGCCGGCGTGTTTTTGGGCTCGACGGGCTGGCTGGGCCTGCGCCACCTCGGGAAGCTGCCGAAGCAGATCAAGACGCCGAACCACTACGCGCTGATCACGATGGGCACGGGCGCGCTGTTCAGCTTCCTCTGCTCGCTGGCCGCGGGCAAGAACTCCGTGCAGCGCATCGGCGACGTCTTCACGCGCGGCGCGCGGACGCCGTTCGACGACGAGGACGTGCGCGAGCGCTACCCGTCGAGCGCGGCGCTGCACGCCAACAAGGCCGACGTCGAGGACACGGAGGCCCGCCGGTCGCGGCTGCGAGCGACGCTCGCGAAGCGCACCCCGCCGACGCCCGCGCCGGACGCGGACGAAGCCAAGTACGGCTTCGCGCCGAAGCCGCCGGACAAATAACCACTTCCTAGATCACCATGCTGGCCCGCTTCACGTTCGGGCGCTCGAAGCAGTCGTTGGCCGCGTAGTGGCGGCGGCCGCCCCACTCGACGTCCCACTTTTTGACCATGTGGCGGTCGTACGTGTCGCCGAAGTTCCAGCGCGGGAGGTGCGGGTCGCAGCAGTAGATGTCCGGGTAGCCGTCGCAGGGCGACGGCGTGTTGACCGTGCGCATGCGGTGCTTGTTGAGCCGCTTGAGGTGCTTGCCGTGGAGGCGCGAGTTGTGCCTGCGCGCGCGCGTCGGTCGCGGGTCCGCGCGCGTCGGCCGCGGGTCCCGCGGGCTCTCCGAAGGGCTCCCGAGGGCTCCGGGGGCGGCGTCGCGCGCGGGCGTCGACGGCGGCGCGGCTCTCCTCCGGCGGCGCGGCTCGCCTCCGGCGGCGCGGCTCTCCTCCTGCGGCGAGGCTCTCCTCCGGCGGCGCGGCTCTCCTCCGGCGGCGCGGCTCTCCTCCGGCGCGCCTCGTGTTCCCGACGCCGGGCCTCGCTCGGGCGGGAACTCGGCGTCGATGATCTTCGGCTTGTCGATGAACTTCTTCTTCGTCGCCGCGAAGCCCTCGGCCTTGAGCTGGCGCTCCGTCTTGCCCTTCCACTCCTTGGCCTCGGGCATGGCCATCTCGCGGCGCACCTACGACGGCCGTGAGCGGCGAAGATCGGGCAAAGGCGCGCACCTTGGCGCTCCGCTTCTTGTGGACCTTGCGCTGGCGCGCGAAGTCCCACTTCTCGGACCGCTTGAGGACGTCGTCGCCGCGCGCGATGCCCACGGCCGCCTCGCGCTTCGTCGGCCGCGGCGGCGGCGAGTGCTTGCGCTTCGTCCGGTCGACGGGCATCATGCCGCCGCGGCGCCGCCGCCGCGGCGCCGTCTCGCGCGCGAGCTTCTCCTCGCGGAGCTTGTGGATCGTCTGCTGGCGGCGCTCCTCGCGCCGCTCCATGCGCGCGACGACGTCGTCGTCGTCGTCGTCGCCGTCGCGCCTCGCGTCGGAGAACTTCTTCTTCCGCACGAACGCCGGGTACCGCGGCGGCGGCTCGCGGTACGTGTTCGTGCCCCAGCGCGGCTTCGACGGCGCCTTGGTTTCCGTGCGGCGGCCCGCCGACGACGCGCGCGCCTTGGACATGCGGAGGAGCGTCCGCGGCGACGCGGGCGACTCGTCGGCCGCCGCGCGCCGCGCGTCGTCGTAGTCGACGGCCGCCCGGCGGGCCTCGTCGTCGACGGCCGGCTGGCTCGCGCTCCGCGCCAGGGACCCGTCCTCCAGCGCCGTCGTGCGGAGCGCCGCGTCGAGGCCCGGGCTGCTGGCGCTCTGGAGTAAGAGGGGCTCGTCGTTGCTCTGCAGCAGGTGCGAGTCTTCGAAGCTGAGCTTCTGCGACTCCTTCGCCGCCGTCGACTCCTCCTCGTAGAACTCGAGCGAGTACTCGGCCTCCGCGGCCATGGTCGACGTCGGAGGGCAGCCTCGGCCAAGCTCTCGGCGCTGAGAAACTCCCCGGATGTTGCAGGCCGACGATGCCGTTGATACGCGCGCGCTTGACGATGGGCAGCAGTTGAGAGTCGATCGCATCTTTAAAACAGCGATGCGCCGCTGCTGGGCGTGGCTGGGTTTGCTCGGCGCCCACGCGCAAGCCCTCGACGTGGCGATCCTGCTGTCGGGGCAGCTGCGCGGCTTCGTCGCCAGCGACACCTGGGCGACCTGGGGCACGCACGTCGTCGACGTCCTCGCGCGCGCGGGGCTGGACTACGCGACGTACCTCTGCACGGACCTTGAGTTCGACGAGGCCTACGTCAACACCACCGTGCGAGAGCGGCTCAACGTCGTGTCGCACGACCGCTTCGACGTCCCGGCGAATCGGAGCTACGCGTTCAAGGCCGACAACTACGGCATGCGCCGCGCCCAGGTCTGCTACGAGCGCTACGCGGCTCGCAACGACGGCGCAACGACCTTGCTCCACTCGCGGCCCGACGTCAAGTGGCTCGCGGACATGCCGCCGCCGGGCACCGTGCCGCCCGGCCAGGTGGGCGTGTATCGCACCATCTTGGGTAGCTGCCATAATATTATATAGCTGCATAGCTCCCGGCTAACCTTTACCCTGCTTGATGTTGCAGCTCGAAGGCGACGACGACATGGTGCGTGTGAAACCCTCGGTCCTCTTCTTGGGCCTCACCGCGGTGAGCGCCTACCACCCGGCCGTGCCCGCGTCGCGCATCGCGCTGCGGCGTTCCACGGTGCGCCACCTCTTCGACGCCAAGGGGAACCCCATCGCGCCGACGACGCCGCCCGCGGGCGGCGGCGCCGAGAACCAGGACCACGAGGTCACGCTCGGCGAGCTGATCTTCTCGTCGCGGGACCCGCGGCTGGACGTCGCGACGACGCCCGAGCTCTACGGCGACGACTTCTGCGCCTTCGTCGAGGGCAAGGCGGACGACTCGGAGGACATGGAGGAGCGCGTCGCGCTCAAGTCGCTCGTCGAGATGGTGCGGGACACGCACAAGGCCATCGAGAACGCGCGCAAGGACGCGGAGGAGATCGAGCGGCGCATGATGGCGGCGGCCAACGGCGAGGACGAGGACGCGCCGGCCGCGGCCGCGAGCGACGCGTCCGTCGACGTGCTCGCGGCGGCGCGCGCGGCGACGCTCGGCGACGTCTACGAGGGCGGCGACGCGGGCCCCGCCATCGACGTCGGGCCGACGGAGGCGGGCCTCAGCGGCGAGGCCCTGCGCACCTACGACGCGCTCCTCACGTCGCTCGTCGCGGCGGCCGCCGACGGCAACGTCGCGTCGGCCGTCGAGGGCGCGTTCGAGCGCTGCGACTACAGCCTCCTGACCCTGGCGTCGGAGCGCCAGCAGGCCGGCGGCGACGACGCGGAAGCCCTCGCGGCCGTCATCGACGCCGTCAACGGCCTCGCGGCGAAGCGCCTCGAGCAGGCCGCGGCGCGCCTCGGGTCCGTGCTCAAGGCGGGCGACCCGTCGAAGATGATGGCCAAGATCACGGAGCTCGCCGTGTCCGGCGGCGTCGACACGCAGCTCGTGGAGCTCCTCGAGGCGAACCGCCAGCAGGCCGCCGCCGCGGGCCCCGCGGGCGCCCAGGCGGCCGAGCTCATGAAGAATCTCGCGTCGCGATGCCGCGACGAGATGGACAAGCGCGAGACGGGCCCGGAGATCCGGTTGCTGCGCGCCCTGCTGCGCAGCGACGACGAGGACACGCGCAAGCAGCTCCTCGTGCGCGCCTTCGAGCCCAAGGAGGCCATCGCGCTCGGCTTTGGCGACGACGCGGCGACGACCGCCGAGGGCGTCGAGGTCGAGCCGCCCAAGTTCATCGACGCCTGCCTGAAGCTCATCGCCGACTTCGGGAACATCGACGACAACGGCGCGCCCCTCGCCGACCGCGTCCGCGCCATCGCGGCGCAGGCCGAGAAGGTCGCGACGGAGTTGTTCGGCGACTGCGACAGCCCCCGGGCGCTCCAGGACAAAATGTGGAACGAGGCCACGACGTCCGTCTTCGACCTCGAGGCCGTCGAGATGGCCGCCGAGGCCCAGGGCGAGAACGTGCCCTGGTCGGACGACCGCTACGACGACATGCTCCCCGAGGGCTGGGACCACGCCGGCCCGGGCGGCCAGATCAAGAAGAGCATCGGCGGCGGCTAGGGGGCGCCGAGACCCCCCCCCCCCAGCTCCCGAACGCGGGCGGCGTCGAAGTAACGCGCGCCCTACCACCGCCGGTAGCTCTCCCAGGCGCAGCACGCGACGCGCCCGCCGGCGACGGCCGCGTTCGAGAGCACGTCGAAGTCGACGACGCCGGCGTAGAGGGACGCGGTCCGGGCGAAGGACGACGGGAGCTCGTTGAAGGACGCGCCGCGCGTGCCCTTGAGGCCGACGACCGCGCCCGCGGACGCGAGGAAGTACCAGTCCGCGGCCGCGCCGACGAGGGACCACCAGTCCCGCGGCTTGAGCGCGCCGGCGCGCGTGACGGGCGCGAACCACTTGCTGTAGTGGGGCGGGGCCAGGCCGTCGAAGTAGTCGACGGCCGCGGCCGGGAACGCGGCGGAGATCGCGGCCGCGAACGCGCGCTTCGCCGCGGGGCTGTCCGCGGCGACGTAGAGCGCGCGCGGGCCGCAGGCGCCGAATTTGAGGGCCCGCAGCCGCCGCTCGAGGCAGGTCCAGGCCACGGCCGCCGCGGGCGACGACAGCCAGGCGACCGCGGCGCCGTCGCCGCGCGCGGACCTGTTCGCGCCCTCGATGAAGTCGAGGGTCCGGAGGTGCAGCGCGAGCGCGTAGGGCGGCGCCGGCGCGCCGCCCGGCGCGAGCGGCGCCCGCGGCGCGTCCAGGGCCGCGTCGAAGCCGCCGCCGACGAAGTGGTCGCGCAGGAACTCGCGCGACGCGCCGAGGAGCGGGCCGCGGGGCCCGCGGACCGCGTCCCGGAGCAGGGACGCGCGCGCGCAGGCGAGGCGCAGCTTCCGCGGGTAGGCGTCGCAGCCCAACACCTGAGCCAGCAGGTCCAGGAAGTGGCGGTACTCGTCGGGCACGCGGTTGAAGCGCCACTTGAACATGAAGTCGTCGACGAAGAGCGCGACGGGCTCGCCCGTCGCCTCCGCGTAGCGCTTCGGGCCCACCCAGGCGATGCTCGCGTTCTTCGGCGGCGGCGCGAGGCCGCAGTCGAGGATGGCGCAGAGCTTGCCGACGATGGGGCACCGCACCGCGAGCTCGTGGCCGCGGTAGAGCGCCTCCATGGCCGCGCGCGCGTAGGCGTCGAGCGCGTTGCCGACGCCGACGTAGCTCAGCAGCTCCCAGACGACGGTGCGGTTCGTCGGCGCGCGCCAGCCCCGGGCCGCCAGCGCGGCGCGCGCGGCCCGCGCGGCCGAGTCGCCGGACCACGCGAGGTACTGCCGCTTCACGCCCGAGAGCTTCCGCGGCTTCGCGAGCAGCGCCGCCAGGCGCTCCCGGGCCAGCGCCGCGCGCGCCGGCGCCGGCGCCCGCTCCGACGCCGCCGCCGCGAGCGTCGCCGGGCTCGCGAAGGCGCTCGGCGCCGCGTGCGCCGAGGCGAGCCCCGTGGCCACGGGCGCCGCGACGGCCGCGCCGCAGAGGTCGACGGCAAAGTTCGGCAGCACGCTCGGGCACTCCTCCTCCCGCACGACGACGCTCGCCGTAACGCAGAGCGCCAGCAGCAGCGGCAGCATTGGGTTCATACTACGCAGGGCACCATCGCGCGAGGGGCTGCTTGTGCTCCTCGACATCCAGACGAGCGATGAAGCCGACGGTGAGGCTGGCTCGCTCATCTGAGCGTGTGGCGATGACGAGCTGAGGCAGCGTGCGCCGCCGCCGCCGCACCCTAAACACCGGGCGCGCCGCGCCGCCGCGAGGACGCCGCGACACGCCAAGGTGGCGACCCGCGTCCAGCCGCGCGCGCCGCCCCGGCTTGTGATATAAACCTTCATGCACCACTCTGAACGCGTACATGTCGAAGAACAATCACCAAAGAACGATCGATTTATGAAGCCAGCTCCGCGCGCCGCCAAAGGAGAGACGATCGCCCGCGGGGCGCCCTCCGCCAGCCGCGCCCTCGCGCAGGCGACGCGACGCGGCCGCCGCCGCCGTTCCCAGAGGTACGTCTCCGACCGGCGGCGCGCCTCCTCCCACCGGGCTATTGTCAAATTCCCGGTCGCCCCTTCGATGGGCACACCAGGGCCGAATGCCCGGGAGATTGCCTCGTCGTGCGTTGAAAAATGCTCGTCGAACCGGTCTCATAACCAACGACGCGGCGGAACGAATCGGCGCCGTCGTCAAATCGAGGCCACACAGGTACCGACGCGCGGTCGACGCGCGCCGACGTCGCGCGCCGCCGGTGTCCGGAACAAACCGTCGCGAGAGGCTGCGGAGGATTTTATACTCACCTGTGTTTCTGAGCCGGAGGTCAGATGCCGGCATCGTGAAGACAGATCTCGGATTGTATTCATACTGTATGACGCGCCCGATGCGAGAGACGCGCGTGCTTCAAACGCGCCGGAGCCGCGCCTCACCGTCTTCGCCCCCTTCGCAGGCCCTCGAATTCGACTACTTTCTCCACCCCGCTCCGTGCCGCGCGCGAGCTCCCCTCAAATTCGACTACTTTCTCCACTGGCACCCCGCTCCGCGCCGCGCGCTCTTAGCCGTAAGCAGCGCGGAAGTTTAAGTCTCCTTGCGCAGGCGGTCGACGAGCTCGACGAAGTCGACGTCGCCGTCCGCGGTCCGGGGGAGGACGTGCGCGCGTGGCCCCCCGAGGAAGTCGGGGACCTTGTGCGCGCCGCCGAGGATCTCCGCGGCCCGCTCCGTCGCGGCGGCGCCGCCGGGGAGGAGGAACATGCGCGCGCGCAGCGGCGGCGACATGAAGGGCGCCGCCAGCGCGAATAATACGCGGTTGATGCGGGACGCGTTGAGCGTCGTGAACGAGTTTCCGCGCTCGGGGAAGCCCTTGAGCCCCATCTCGACGGCGCCGCGCACGACGCGGAGCCCCGTCCACGCCGGGATGCGGCTCGCCTCGTCGCCGGAGTGCTCGATGTAGGTGAAGCCGTACTTGGGGCGGCCGTTGGACGCGAGGCAGCAGAGCTCGAAGAGGCTCGCGACGGCGTCGACCCAGTCCTTGACGCCCGCGCGGCCGAGGCCGCGCATGTCGATTTTCGCGGACCGGCACCAGACGACCGGCCGCTGGTCCGCGTCGCGGCCGTAGATGTAGAGCCCGCCCTCGCGGAGCGTGCGGCCCGCGCGGGCGAGGCGCTCGCTCGTCAGGAGCGGCATGTCCGCGTTGGACACGTCGGTGCCCGCCTCGTCCTCGATGACGCGCGCGAGGCGCGCGTCGACGACGCGCGTCGGACCCGCGTCCGCGGCCGCGGCCTTGTTCCGGTACTCGATGGCGAACCAGACCTTCCACTTGGCCCACTCCTCGTGGCGGTCCGCGCGGTTCAGGAGGCCCTGGAGCCTACCAAGCATGACGGTGACGATTGCTCATTGTGTTCCCACCCCAAATCTCTCGAACATCGTCACGGCCACAGGACGCCGCCTGGAGCCAGTTGTCGTCGTTCAGGGCCAGCGGTATGGGCGCGCCGCCGAGGTACGTCTTCACGACGAAGATCCGCAGCGCCTTCAGCTCGGGCGACCGCGTCTCGTCCTCCTCCTCGAGCAGCAAGGCCTTCGTCTTCTTCGGCGCGTCGGCGGCCTCGACCGCCTCGTCGGCGATCTTCGCCGCTCCGTCCGACGGGTCCTCCCGCGACGGCTCGACGGCGGCGGGCGCGGCGCTCGCCGCGAAGGCCGTCGAACCCAGGAGCGCCGCCGCCGCGCACGCCACGCCCGCCTCGGGCCCCAACGCCAGCGTCGTCACGGCCAGCAGCATCCAGAGCACCGCCGCCGCCGCCGTCGACGCCGTCGTCCTCGGCGGCGGCGGCGGCGGCGGCGGCTCCGGCGCGACCGCCGCCGGTTTGGGCGCGGGCTTTGGCGCGGGCGGCTTCGTTGCCGGCTCGCGCGCCTCGGCCGCGCTCCGCCGCGGCCGCGCGAGGAACCGGTCGACCTCTTGGCGCGGCGCGGCCGCGGCCGCGGCTTTGAGCCAGGCGTCGAGCGTCGCGCGGCGGCGTTCCAGCATGTCGGGGTCGAAGCCCCAGCCGCGGCGCGTCCTCGGCAGGGCCGGCACGCCGCCGCCGACGCGCTCCCGTGCATTCCTGGCCAGCAAAGCGAACTCGCTGTGCCGTCGCTCGACCGACCACTGCTCGTCAGCCGCGCGACAGACGACCTTGTAGACCGCGTGGTTCTCCTCCTGGATCCACCGGAACGAATCCACGGAGCAGGCCACGGCCATCGAGTCCACAGAGGCCACGACTAATGTGGGGCAGCCATCGGCAGAAAGCACAAGCCCTTCACATACGGAATGATTTGCGAGTTTGCCTTCAGCATCGACCTCATGGGATGAGCATGGGCAGCCTATCGCAAGCTTGTCGAATACACTAATGAGCTTCATGCAACTGCTCCTGGTCGGTGCCACAGCGGATCGCTTCGGTCTGCGGCCGGACTGGCCGCTGGAGGGCCTGCGGCCGCTCGAGTCGCTGGCGCTCTGCGGCAACGCGACCTACAAGCCGCTGTGCGACCGCGCGGCGCGCTTCCGCGCGCTGATGCAGCAGCGCCCGCGCGCGCCGCCCCGCGCGCTGCCGGACCGAAGCGCGGCGCCGCTCCGCGTCCACGCGGTGCCGCCGAGCTGGCTGACGCGCGGCGCCGGCGGGCCCGACGTGGCGTGCGAGGTCCCGTGCGCATACGCGGACGGGCTCGGCGACGCGAACCTCACGCTCGGGAGCCTGCGGCCCGTCGGCGGCGCGCCCGCCGCCGCCGTGCTCAACTTCGAGAGCACGACGAAGCACTGGCGGCCGCTCGCGCGCGGCGGCGCGCTCGCGCTCACGTACAGCCGCTACGCGGACGTCGTCTACGAGTTCCACCGGCGCGAGGACGTCGACTGGGCCGCGCGCGCGGCGCCGCCGCGGCCGCGGACGCCGGCGTCCCGCGGCGGCCGACGGCGCGAGGTTCGGAGCGCGCGTCCGTAGGCGGACGCCGTCGTCGGCGGTCTACGTGAGCCACTGCGTCCCCTGGCGCGCGGCGTTCCTCGCGGAGCTCGAGGCCGCGGGCGTCGCCCTCGAGCGCCACGGCGCCTGCGCTCCCGGCCGGCGGCGCGAGGCCTGCGGCGCGCGGACGGACTTCAACAAGCGCTGCAAGATCGACGGTCTCGCCGCGCACCCCTTCGCGATCACCAGCGTCCTGCGGCCGTGACGATTTTCGAGAGATTTGGGGTGGGAACACAGCGAGAAATCGTCATGCTTGGCAGGCGATCACGGTCGAGAACTCGCTCCTCGACGCGCGTCCGCCGGCGCCGGTCCCTCCGCGAGGCCCGACGCGCGCCCTCGCAGGACTACGTCACCGAGAAGTGGAGCCACGCGTGGGCCTCGGGCGCCGTCGTCGTCTACGTGGGATCGCCGCTCATCCACGAGCGGGAAGCGGACTACCCGCCCTTCATCAACGGGCTCGACTTCGCCGGCCCGGGCGCGCTCGCCGCCTACCTCCACGAGGTCCTCGCGAACGACACGCTCTGGCAGCGCTACGCGGCGCGCGGCCCGCCGCCGAACGCGACGCGCGCGTCGGGGCGCCACTGGGGCGGCATCACCCTCGACCGCCACGTCTGCGACGCGTGCTTGGCTTTTTACGGGTGATTCAAAGCGGTGGTCAAACCTCGGCCTGGCTTATTACGGGTGATTTACGGTGGTCAAACCTCGGCCTTGATTCACGGCGGTCGGTTCCAAAACTCGGCCTCGCGCTCCGCGGCGAGCCCCTCCTCGGCGAGGCCGTCGTTCGCGAGCGCGGCGAAGAGGAAGTCGCGCTCGTCGTCCGGGAGGCCCGGCAGGCACGGGTGGCCGTCG
>Ga0257110_1001776_pt1 | contig 10116 bp, 10 predicted proteins | sample LP_taG_7_FD_190184 | JGI IMG/M metagenome (GOLD analysis project Ga0257110, IMG submission 190184) | Marine microbial communities from Northeast Subartic Pacific Ocean, Canada - LP_J_2015_P26_10m | ecosystem: Environmental > Aquatic > Marine > Oceanic | place: Canada: Northeast Subartic Pacific... | reverse complement strand
AAATCGTTGACGCCTTAGAAGATAAACTAGGTCTTATTGACCTGTCACTTACTGTTGCATATGATTCAAAGGTAAACTATGATGATATATTTTCGCAAGTAAGAGTGTGGGATACATTGATTGCAAATCATTTAATGAAAAAGAATATATGTGTACCACCGAGAGAAGAGAATAGTAAAGAAACAAAATATGAAGGCGCTTATGTAAAAGAACCTATTGTAGGCGGACATGATTGGATTGTTTCGTTTGATATTAACTCTCTATATCCACATATTATTATTCAATACAATATTTCGCCTGAAAAGATACTTGGTGAATCATCTCATGGTGTCAATGTTAATAAAATGATTGACATGAAAGTACCACTTAACTATCTTAAAACTGAGGGTGCATGTTTAACACCAAACGGTGCCAAGTTTAGAAATGATAGTCAAGGTTTTCTTCCTGAAATGATGGAGAAAATGTACAATGAAAGAGTTGTATTCAAACAAAGAATGTTGAAGGCGAAAGCCGAGTATCAAAAGACTAAAGACCCTAAACTTGTTAAAGAGATTGCAAGGTGCCATAATATTCAATGGTCGAAGAAGATTGCCTTGAACTCAGCTTATGGTGCAGTTGGTAATCAATACTTTAGATTTTATGATGTAAGACAGGCAAGTGGTATTACCACAGCAGGTCAATTTATTATTCGTTTCATTGAGAAGAAAGTAAATGAGTATCTAAATCAAATACTACAAACAAAAGGTCAAGTAGATTATATCGTTGCCTCAGATACAGATAGTATCTATGTTAGATTTGGTAAACTTGTAGAGAAAACTTGTGATGGTAAATCTAAACAAGAGATTATTGATTTTCTCGGTAAAGTTTGTGATAAGAAGATTGAACCATATATTGAAAAATGTTTTGATGAGTTAGCAGATTATTCTAACGCATTTAAAAATGCCATGGTTATGAAACGAGAAGTAATCGCCGATAAAGGTATATGGGTGGCAAAGAAAAGATACATGTTAAATGTTCTTGATGACGAGGGTGTTAGACTTGCTGACCCTAAACTTAAACTTATGGGTATTGAGGCAGTTAAATCATCTACACCACAAGTTTGTCGTGGTAAAATTAAAGAAGCAATTAAAATTATCATGGGTAAAGAAGAAAAAGATTTACATAAACTTGTTGCAGATTTTAGAAAAGAGTTTATGAAACTACCAGCAGAATCAATTGCCTTTCCTAGAAGTTGTAACAATCTTAAAAAGTATAGAGATAGTGCAAACATCTTTATCAAAGGCACACCAATCCATGTGAAAGGTGCATTGGTTTATAATTATCAAATACATAAACGAGGTCTACAAAGTAAATATCCTTTGATACAAGAAGGCGATAAGATTAAGTTTATCAAATTGAAACCTGCTAATCCATTTAAGTTTGATGTGATTAGTTACATGACAAATTTACCAGAGGAGTTTAAGTTACAAGAATACATTGACTATGACACACAATTTCAAAAGACTTTCCTAGACCCTATGCGTTTCATTCTGGATGCTGTGAACTGGAAAGATGAACCACAAGCAACATTGGAGGCATTCTTTGGATAATCCTGTAAACATAAGCGGTCAACTGTTAGAAGACATGGTTGAAAACTATTGCGTATCAAATAAGATAAGTTATAAACGAGCCAAACCTGGCGCCCATGAAATAGATTTTATTATTGATAGTAGTAAAGGTAAAATATTTGCCGATTGTACTAATCAAATGACAGGTGGTAGTGTAGAAGAAAAATTACCACATAAATTATGGAAGTATTTTAAGAAGTATCAATATAGAAATGTTTACATTATAAAAGGTGACCATAAGATTTCTGCTAAAGTCTTAGAACATTGTTATGAGATGGCAAGAGGTTACAAATTTGAATTACAGTTTGTAAACTATGAACAGTTTACTAATAAGTTAGTCGCCAAAGAGGAGGGTTTCTTTGGCTAATTTCCCAACCAAAAAATATGGAGTAATATATGCTGACCCGCCTTGGCAATTTAAACTTAGGTCCGATAAAGGCAAGGATAGAAGTCCTGAAAAACATTATCCTGTGCTTAGCCTTGCTGACATTTGTAGGTTACCTGTTAACACAATTACTGAGGACAATGCAGTCCTTTTAATGTGGGTATGTGACCCTATGTTAGACCAGGCATTAGAAGTTATTAATGCCTGGGGTTTTAAATACAAGACAGTTGGTTTTACATGGGCAAAAACGAATCGAAAGAAGTTAGGATTTTTTACTGGTCTAGGATACTGGACAAGAGGCAATCCTGAGATGTGTTTACTTGCGACCAAAGGTAGACCAAAAAGAAAAGCCATGGATGTGGCACAATTAGTGGTAGCACAAAGAAGTAGACACTCAGAAAAACCACTATTACATAAAGATATTGAAAGATTGGTAGACGGTCCGTATATAGAACTGTTTGCCAGAAAGAAACCATTTGACAATTGGGACTATTGGGGTAATGAAGTTTGAGCTTGCCATTAGCGATACTTTCTGTTATAATAATACTCTTATTACCAACAATTTTATTATGGATGTGGAACAATGAAGACCCTAAGTAGAGAACAAGCATTACATTGTGCTAAAGTATTCAATGACTATTTTGGTCAGTTTGAAAGAATAGACCAATACATGCGTGACCAGAAAATGGCTCAGATTGAAACTCTACCTACTTCACTTCCTGGTATGGGGTTTGATAGTGATATGTTTAGTGACTTTACCATGTCACCACAGGTCATGGATTTACAAGTTGTAGAACTAGATAATCACACATGGGACACCTGTATTAATATGATTTCAAGTCATAGTAATATGACAAGTATTCCAGGTAAGACTTTAAAACTTGCAGTAAAAGAAATGAACACAGGTAAGTTTGTAGGTTTTATGAGATTTGGTTCGCCAGTTATCAACTGTAAACCTAGAAATGATATGTTAGGCAATGTACCTGATTTAAAAATATTTAACAAGACTGCTATTATGGGTTTTGTAATTGTACCATGTCAACCATTTGGTTTTAATTATCTTGGTGGTAAATTATTGGCTGGTCTATGTTGTTCACATCAAGTAAGAGAGATGTTGAATAAGAAGTATGATATGAATTTAGTATTATTTGAAACCACATCTTTATATGGGAAAACAAAAGGTGCCTCAATGTATGATGGCATGAAACCATTTTTAAGATACAAAGGTAATACAATGTCAGATTTTATTCCTATGTTACATGGTAAACCATACCTTGACATGGTAAAATATGTTGAAGATATTATTGGTGTAGGTGAGTTAGTAAAATCGGATGCTTCAAGTCGTAAACTTAAAATGACCACAGGTATTATTGGTTTAGTAAAAAGAGCCCTTGAAGGTGATGACTTAGAAAAATTTAAACTTACAATTGCAAATGCTAAAAACCTTACCGAACAAAAAAGATATTATGCAAGTAATTATGGTATAGAAAATTTTATAGATATTGTAAATGGTAAGACACAAGATATAGTAAAGGCACCAAACTATGACAGATACCATGACAATGAAATTATAGAATGGTGGAGAAAGATGGCTACCAAAAGATTTGACAATCTAAATAAGGATGGTCGTTTACGAAATGACCTAGAAGTCTGGACAAAAGATAGTGAGATTGACATTATCAGATGACGCTTGACATTAACATCAAACTATGGTATATTATACACAACTAAGGAGAAAATATGAGCAATTTTTTAAAAGATATAATTAAAGAAACTGGCAATGAATATGCTGGTTTAGTAAGTGAGGGTGTTGATAGTGCAGATGTAACTAGTTTCATTGACACAGGCTCATATTCGTTCAATGCGTTACTATCAGGTAGTATATATGGTGGTATGCCAGCAAACAAAATTACAGCAATCGCAGGTGAAGCTGCTACAGGTAAAACATTCTTTGCATTAGGTATTTGTAAAGCATTTTTAGATAAGAATCCAGACTCAGGTGTTATCTATTTCGAATCAGAGGGTGCAATCTCTAAAGACATGATTGAATCCAGAGGTGTTGATTCTACTAGAATGGTAATTGTTCCTGTGGCTACAGTACAAGAATTCAGAGCTCAATCAATTAAAGTGATTGACAAATATTTAGAGCAACCGGAAGATAAAAGAAAACCTTTATTGTTTGTATTAGATAGTTTAGGTATGTTATCTACTACAAAAGAAATGGAAGATACGGCTGCTGGTAAAGAAACAAGAGATATGACAAGGTCTCAAATTGTAAAATCTACATTCAGAGTATTAACATTAAAATTAGGTAAGGCTGGCATTCCAATGATTATGACCAACCATACATATGATGTTATTGGTTCTATGTTCCCACAAAAAGAAATGGGTGGTGGTTCAGGTTTGAAGTACGCCGCTTCATCAATTATATATCTAAGTAAAAGAAAAGACAAAGACGGTACCGAAGTAGTTGGTAATATTATTCATTGTAAAAATTATAAGTCAAGATTAACAAAAGAAAATGCAATGATTGATGTTAAGTTAACATACAAAACAGGACTAGATAGACACTATGGTTTACTAGAACTTGGTGAAGAATCTGGTATTTTTAAGAAAGTATCTACAAGATTTGAAATGGATGACGGTACAAAAGTATTTGGTAAAACTATCAACGAAAATCCAGAAAAGTATTTTACAAAGGAAGTATTAGATAAGATTGATGAACACACAAAAAGAAAATTCACATACGGACAAGACGAAGACTAGAAGATATACCTTTGCTCAAAAAGAGGGCGAAGAACATTCTTGTGTCAAGTTAACCGAAGGCAAATATAAAGATGTAATCTATCATTATGGTAGAGTTGCGTTTGCACCAGAATCAGAGAAACAACCTGATGGTAAGTTGCCAATGAAGTTTGATTATACAATTGATAAAAATCCTAACAATCTAATCCTGCTTGACAATTCTGAGTTTATAGATTATATTGGTGATATTTTATTAGAACTACTGGAGGAAAAATTACATAATGGTACAGCAATCACGGATTGAAAATACAATACTAGCCAGCCTCTTCTTTAAAGAAGATTATACTAGAAAAGTTTTACCTTTTATCAAAGAAGAATACTTTGGTAACCGTGTTGAACAGTTAGTGTTTGGTGAAGTGTTTAAATTTGTTGAGAAGTATAACAATCTTCCTACTAAAAATGCTATTGAGATTGAACTGAATAGTAGAAGAGATATCAATGAAGAAGAACTACAACACATAAAAGATTACATTGTTGCTATTGAAGATAGTGATACTGATATTAAATGGTTGTTAGAAACTACAGAAAAGTTTTGTAAAGACCGTGCTGTTCACAATGCAGTATTAGAAGGTATAAAAATACTTGATAACAAAGATAAGAAACAAACACCTGAGGCAATACCTCATATCTTATCAGAGGCATTGGCTGTATCATTTGATAAGTCAGTTGGTCACGATTACATAGAAGACGCAGAGAGTAGATTTAAATACTATCACACTAAAGAAAAAAGATATCAGTTTGATTTAGATTACATGAATAGAATTACCAAAGGTGGTGTTCCAAGCAAAACATTAAACATTGCTCTTGCTGGTACTGGTGTTGGTAAGTCCTTGTTTATGTGTCATGTTGCTTCAAGTTATTTGTTGCAAGGTCTTAATGTATTGTATATCACATTAGAGATGGCAGAGGAAAGAATTGCAGAAAGAATTGACGCAAACTTATTAGATGTTACCATGGAAGACCTACATGATATGCCAAAACAATTATATGATGGTAAGATTAAAAAGGTCAGAGAGAAAACACAAGGTCAACTTATTATCAAAGAATATCCAACGGCTTCTGCTCATAGTGGTCATTTTAAATCATTGATTAATGAATTAGCTTTAAAGAAATCTTTTAGACCAGATGTTATCTTTATTGATTATCTAAACATTTGTGCTAGTGCTAGATTTAAAGGTGGTAATATTTCATCTTACTTCTATATCAAAGCAATCGCTGAAGAATTAAGAGGTCTTGCAGTAGAACATGATGTGCCAATCTTTAGTGCAACACAAACAACTAGAACTGGTTTTGTAAGTACAGACTTAGGTCTTGAAGATACCTCAGAATCTTTTGGTCTTCCGGCAACTGCTGACTTTATGTTTGCCTTGATGTCAAATGAAGAACTAGAACAACTAGGTCAGATGAAAGTAAAACAATTGAAGAATAGATATAATGACCCAAGCGTAAACAGAGCATTCATTATTGGTGTTGACAGGTCTAAAATGAGATTGTATGATGTAGAACAAAAAGCACAAAACATTGTTGACTCAGGCCAAGTAGCAGAAAAAGAGGACGCTTACAATAAGTTTAGTGATTTTAAATTATGATGAATAGAAATTTAGAACATTACTCCAGATTATATAGAAACTTCTTAACAAAAGAAGACTGTGAAAATGCAATTAATGATTCAAAAAATATAAATTTCACACAACATACATTTTATAACTCATACACAGGTGAAAAAACAGCAAGGTCTGGTGAAAAAGAGTTAGATGTATCGTGGGATAAAACAACATCTACAGATTTGATTATGAAAAAGCTCTGGCAAAAAATTAAAGACTATCAAAATGAATTAGATTTTGATTGGTTTAATCGTTGGGACGGATACACACAAATAAGATATAACAAATATTCAGAAACTAGAGAAATGGCATTACATTGTGACCATATAAAATCAATATTTGAAGGTAAAAGAAAAGGTGTACCTACATTAAGTATTTTAGGGTTATTAAATGATGACTTTGAAGGTGGTGAATTTATTATGTGGGATAAAGAAGTGGTAGATTTAAAACAAGGAGATTTATTAATATTTCCTAGTAACTTTTTGTATCCTCATAAAGTAGAACCAGTTAAGAAAGGGACTAGACATTCATTTATAAGTTGGGTATGGTAAAAAGTAAAACACAAAAGGTAAGATTTCATAGAGGCGATAAAAGGCCAGGTAATAAGTTAGGACAAACAAAATTGAGTTATACAGTAGATATGATAAAAGAAGGCCGTAAGATTTTATGGCATGTAGTAGAACAACCAACAAACAATATTGTTGGTAAATACTTCTTTGAAGATGACGCAATGGTATTAGCAGACTTTCAAAACAAACACAAAGTCTGGCAAGTAAACGGAGGAATACCTAGATTCCTCTGGAATTATGTAGCAGGTTCCTATAACTAGTTGACAATTACTCCTAAATAGTATAAGGAGTAATAATGTTAACAAAACCACAAGTATTAATAATAGAACAAGCAACAGCGAAAGCTGGTGGTAAACTATCTTTTGAACAAAAGAAATCCACTAGAAATGTAGCTGTCTATTTTGTTCGTGCTTCTAATAGACCAGACGCAAGAAGAAATATACAAAACTTTTTAAAGTCTAAGAAAATAGATATTACTGAAAAGAAAACCAGTTTATCTAGTGAGAACATTACAGAGTTTGTAATAGGTACATATACTGTCAGAATAGTATATAAACCTATGTCTGGTGGTATGACAGAAACAACATTGAACTCTACCATTACAGAATTAGTACCTTGCATTGCATTTCTAAATGGTTGTGTAGAAAGAAATCCTGATAAACTATATGAAAAAGTATTAGGTTATCCTCAATCACAAAAGTGTTATGTAAATAAAGCAGACCAGAAAGCTGGTATAGATTTCTTAGAAGATATGCCAAAGTCATCTAAATTTAAAGAGAAGATGATGAACGCAGTTGCTATTACAAAATATCTTGAAGATATGCATAGTAAAAAGAAAATAAAAAATGTATTCTGGACATACAGAGCAAAACCAGCTGGTGTTCCTGCTAACTCACCTGCTGATATAGTAATTCTATTTCAAGATATGACTATGTTAGGTGTTTCTTTAAAAGCAGGTGGTGAGTCTACTAAAGAGCCTTTACTAAACACATATGTTAATAAGATATATTATCATTTTGAACCAACTGGTACTCAAATTAAAAGATTAAGGGAAGACTTATATCTTAATACTTATTCTAAAATACCAGGTATAGAAAGTAAAAGATATGATGAAGTTGGTGCTGAAAGAAATAAATCACTAGACGCTTTAGAAAACTTTGAAAATACAGACCTACAAACCTACGAAAAATATTATGACGCAAACTTGGCCATAATAAGAAACAAAATGGTTTATACAATGACCAAAGATATTAAACTGTTTAAAAAGTATTGTAGAAGTGAGATACTTAAACAGAGTGATGTACCAGTTACAATTATTAAAGCAGTAAATGATACATATAAAGAGATAAAAGATAGTAATAGATTGAGTGTATTGTTACAACAAGCCACAAGTGTAGAGGGTATGGTGTCTATATCATCTAAACAAAACTTTGATATTAGAATAAAACGGTTTAGTGAGGTCTTAGGAACCATGAATATGTCAGTTAGGTCTAATAAAGTAGGTGTTCAACACAAATTAGGTCAATTTTTCAACTTGGCTGTGAAGTACAATGGTCTAAATGAATAAATAGTATTGGTATTTGTTAATGAATTTGCATGAAAGGGCTTGCCAAACCTCACAATTTATAGTATAATGGACAAAAATGAGAGAGAAAAATGTTTAATTTTAAAGGTTTCCTTACACAGGACAAGAACACACACTTAGAACATCTTGAAGATGATATCATCAATAGAGGTGCAGTAGGTGGTGACAACGCAATAAACTTCCTAAAATCAGTTAGAAATATGTTAGCCGGTACTACTGGCAGTAAAACAAATATAACTGTTAAATGGGACGGTGCGCCTGCTATCATTTGTGGTATCAATCCAGAAAATGGTAAATTCTTTGTTGGTACTAAATCAGTATTCAATGTAAATCCTAAAATCAATTATACTGTTGCAGACATTCGTAAGAACCACGGTGGTGTGGTTGCACAGAAATTAGAAGTTTGTCTTGCACAACTAAAAAGATTAAACATCAAAGGTATTCTACAAGGTGACTTGTTGTTTACAAATGATAAGAAAGTAATCTCTATAGATGGTGAGAAGATGTTATCTTTTACACCTAACACAATTACATATGCAGTACCACAAAATAGTGGCATTGGTAAAAGAATTGCTAATGCTAAAATGGGTATTGTATTTCACACACAATACAATGGTAAAAAGATGGATAGTTTATCTGCCAGTTTTGGTACAGTAACAGGTTCATCAAACAGAAATGTATTTTTGGCAAGTGCAGCTTACCAAGATACTGCTGTACTATTTCCTAAATCAGAGTTATCTAAATTTGATTCACAGATAAGAATGGCTGAAGGCTCTCTTAGAAAAGCCTCTCCTGTTTTAAACTTAATGAGTAAAAATATAACAGATGACCTATCTGTAGGTTACAGACTTAAAACATACTTCAATCATTTTATTAGAAATTCAAATAGTAGTATGGATAAAGTTGCAGTTATGCAAAAACAATTCAGAGATTACTTTGAAAGTGTATTACAGAATGAGATAGATAGTAGAAAAACACCAAAAGGTAAAGAAAAATTTATTAAGGCAAAGAAAGATGGTCTACAATTTATTGATAGAAACAAACAAGCATTATACTTTGCTATCGCCTCACACATTACATTAGGTGTGGCAAAACAAACTCTTTTACAAAAAATGAATCAGATACAGAGTATAGGTAATTTCATTAGAACATCAACAGGTTATAGAGTGACAGCACCAGAGGGTTATGTTGCAGTTGATAAAGTTGCAGGTGCAATTAAACTAGTAGATAGATTAGAATTTAGTAGGCAAAACTTTACTATGCCTAAAGGTTGGAATTAATGAAGTCATTTAAACAATACTTCTTTGAAGCAATCAATGGACCTAAAATCATTATGATTGGTGGACCAGGTTCTGGTAAATCAACTTACTCAGAATTACTAAAGAAAGAATTAGGTATCGCCCACATATACACAGGTGATATGATGAGAGCATTATCAAAAGAAAATACACCAGACGGTAAAAAAGTAAGAGAACTATTAAAAAAAGGTGAATTTGCACCAACACCAATAGTTATAGACGCAGTAAAAGAAAGAATGAAACAACCAGACGCCATGAAAGGT
>Ga0257110_1001775_pt1 | contig 10121 bp, 6 predicted proteins | sample LP_taG_7_FD_190184 | JGI IMG/M metagenome (GOLD analysis project Ga0257110, IMG submission 190184) | Marine microbial communities from Northeast Subartic Pacific Ocean, Canada - LP_J_2015_P26_10m | ecosystem: Environmental > Aquatic > Marine > Oceanic | place: Canada: Northeast Subartic Pacific... | reverse complement strand
AGCAAGGTCTTTGGCAAGAAGGTGATCGTAAGCAGATTGAGCTTCATTACTGAGAGGAGAAAGGAGAAGATTGGTTTGCTCGTTTGCATCACTCAGAAGGTTATAAAGTTCAAAGATGGGCGTGTCGCTGATGTCGTCTTTATCTCCGAAGATGATGAGCTTATAGTCTGGGTGGACATCGGAGATGAGGGCTCGTCCATTACCATTGTTGTCGCCGAATTTCTCTGCGATAACGCACCTGCTCGCTGTATCAATCCCATGAAAGATGGGGAGAAGGCTTTGAGAGTGGGTCGAAACTCCGGCCGTGGCGGCATTTTCATCAATCCCTCCAAGATCGAGGATAGTGGAGAAGAGATCTACGCAGTGGACAAGTTTGTCAGTCGTTCCAGTGATGCGGATATCAGGGCCAACCGCAAAAAGTGGAACATGAATTCCGCCTTGGTAGAGGTCGCCCTTGGCATGTCCATTCCCGAAAGGAGCCTGGACGACTTGGCCGGGAGTCCCATTATCTCCAATGACGATAACGTTTGTCCGGTTAAGATCTACGACGGTGAGAAGGCGCCCAATCTCGGTATCAAGTGCTTCAAGAGCTCGAATGTATTGATCGCTATTCGAGGAGCCACTGGTGGAATACCCGCCCACTGGCGCGAGATTAGAAGGAGGGCTATGGAAGGGGGTGTGGGGAGCATTAAAGGCCATCCAGAGAAACCACGGATTGGTTCCTTGAGAGACAATGAAATCGGTTCCTTCATTCACTTGATCAGTGGTTGTGTAGCTAGTCACATTCTCAGTGGTGGTTCCATTTTCTAGTTTATCCCAGAGAGTATAGTTTGTGACACCACCTCGGCGGATCCCGGCAAATTCTGGCCAGCCACCACGGACTGAGGGCGCATTGGCAGTTCCTCCTAAGTGCCATTTTCCGTAGGTAGCCATCCCGAAGCGAGAATTCTGAGCAGTGAAAATTTCGGGCAGCGTCAACTCAGATGTGGGTAAAATCGAGGAAGCAGAAGGATTCCCAACGGTGTGCTCAAAGGGGTGGCGACCAGTGAGGATGGTGGCGCGAGTTGGGGAGCAGAGGGGCTGTGAGTGGCATCGGGTAAAGCGGAGTCCTCGCCTCACAAGAGCGTCCATGTTAGGAAGTTTGGGAAGGGCTATCCCAGTGGGATTATCGAAAGGAGAAGCGTCAATCCCCCAATCATCGATAATCAGGAGCAAGATGTTTTTTTGCCCCCCAATAGAAAAGAAGTTCTCTGAAAGAAAAGTGCTATTAATGACAGCTTGATGGTCGCCATCAGGTAAGGTGGCACTATTAAAACAGAGGGTAAGAATACCGGCGGAGCGATCGTACGATGAAATGTTAGCGAGGCTGATATCTTGCTCGCCAACATTGAGAGAGTTAATATTTTCTGGAAGAGGCAGATTAGCTAAGAAGCGGAACGTATAAGTGGTCGTGAAGGTATTATTATCAACGAATCCGCTATCATCATAGGGCGCAACAGCGGCCTTTTTGACCCGGTAAAAATTATTCGAAAGAGCAGCTGTCTTATCGCCAACGACGAGTTTATCTTGGTCAGGATTGACACTAGAGAGGGCGGTCTTCCAGCTGCCGCCTCTGAGCGAAGGTGATGTTTCTACTTGGTAGGAGCCACCTTCCACTGCCTTCCATGTGAGGGTGATCTCGTCATTTCCAGTCTGGATAGTGTCAATGCTCGAACCCTTTTCTGCACCACCTTGAAAGAGGAGCGTGACGGGCTCAGTGATGGAGTTGACATTTCCTCCAGCGGGAGTCCCATAGTATTCTCGCCCCATGGCATAGGGAAACACTGGCGTGCCATCGGCTGCGATCGTTATGAAGTAAGCATAGGTGCCACCGGGGAATTCAGGAGTGACACATCGGCGCCCGTTGTACTGATCCAGGTCGCCGGAATTTAGAAAGTCGTAATCTTCAATATAACGTCCAAGAACGTAGGCATTGTTGACAGGTGGACCCTGTTGATTGGTAGAAAGATTGGCATTTCGGTTTTGGAAAGCTGCGGCCCAAGCGGGAAGTGTGGTGCGCCCCGTAATGGCAAGATTCGTGGTTCCATTTGTCCCATCGCGTTTCTGATAGCCTGAAAGCATACGGCGGACCGAAGATGAAGAATTATTGGCATCCGAATAGGCATAGGGGCCGTAGATCGGAAGGCCATCAGCAGCCCAACCGAGAATGGGCGAGTGGTAGGAGTTGAAATTTTCGGTGTAAGTATTGGTCTCGAAATTATGATCCACGCTATCGCCAAGTTGGTGGCGAAGGCCAGGAGGGTTCGCGTGGTAGTGGTAGGTAGGGCCGGCTTGGTGAGCATTCCCCGCATCGAAGGTGACCGATTCATTGACATAGGCATCGCGATTCCAGATGCCATCTCCGGTGATGCCGTTGTTTGGCCTAGAGTCTGTAGAATTTCTGTTCGAGTAAGAAAAAGCATCCCGAGAATCAAACATGGAGACACCATTGACGTAGCGTCCGATCGTTCCGAGGCTAGTGCCGATTTTGTTGGTGGGGATAGTCGGGGTCCGAGGGATACGGTAAAGAATAGAACGGTTGCTCGGGTAGTTTGGAAAAAGATTGGTTTTGGCGGCATTGAGATACCATGGGCCCATCAAATGGGAAGCTAGCCCGGTCGTTCGGATATAGACCCAGTCATTTGAATAAGAAATCTCATGAATATCGGCATAGGTCGGTAAGCTTTGATTTCCTCGTCCCCGAACCCAAGTGACGACAGATTGATTTGACGCTTCGGCTTCTTTCGTCTCGTAGAGTCGAGCGTATTGGCCAGAATTATCAGTGGCCCAAGATGAGAGGCGCGGATCAGCGGAAAGCGCGGCAGGAAGGAAGAGGAATAATATTCCTAGGCAATACTTCTTTAGGCCTTGTGGTGTTCCACCAGAAGTTAGATAGCTGATAGCATTATTTAATTTAAAATTTTTCATAGGTCTTAGTTTTGGCCCACTGGTTGAGGGCTTAGGGGGAGTCGCTTTAAGTTGTGGTGAACGATAAATAGCGCCAGAGCGGGACGAGCTTCAAAGATGAAGTCCAAACGATTCCACCAAAAAAATCCTTCTTTTAAATTCATCATGAAGTGCGCGCAAAGCCCATTCTGCTGGAGCGCAATATTAATCTTTGGGTGGTCTTGACTCTTCCCGTGGCGCTTGACGACGCGGGGGGCGACCACCGCGACCCTCGATTTTCACTCCGTTGCTCTTCCCTGCGAGCTGAGCTTTGACGGACCTAATACGCCGTTTAATAAAGGGCTTAATAGCAAATATATCGCGCTCAACAGCGGAGTTTTTTCCGGAGCTATCGCCTTCAATCCCCATATGAAATGCCATTTGCTCCTCTTTGCTAAGATACGGTTTGAGGGCGTTCGTAAAGATGTCTACTCGCTCATAAAGATTTTTCTCGGTGAAGGGACCCTTCATGAGCTCCTTCAACTTTTCTTGGTAGAGCTTGGAAAAATCCTTATTAGTAAAGAGGCGGTCCAAAAGAGGAATATTAGAGGTCCAGGGCCGCGTGATATCCCACTCGGCGAGCTTCTCGGGAGTCGTCCCCATGGTGAAGGTTCCAAAGGCCTCGTTCACGTCCCATGGAAAAAGACGGACCTTATTATCGGCCCGATCAACCATCAAATAGTAATTGTGAGGCGCTCCAATGTAACTGTCTAAACTGGCGAGAAGACTAGTGGCGGCGAGGTAGCCCGCATAAAAATCGAGGTCCATTTTTTCGCCAATCTGGTTGGAAAACTCGGTGCCGGACGCCTCTCCAATGAGGCTGAGAAAGTCACCGAATTGGGTGATCTGCTCCTTATTATCTTCCCCTTCCTTGATGTTGAAAACCTCCTTATATTGTTCGATCTCTTCACCGGGGTGTTGCCAATTAGCATGGGTCTCAGGTTTCATGAGAAGGCTACTCTTCGATTTTTCACCAAACTTGCGCTCCAGATAGTTTTCATCCACCTGCTCGATCAAAACATAGATGCCCAGATTTTTTTTCTTTAGTTCACCCTCAATGGAAAGGCTCACCTTGGCCCAGCCCGTGCCCGGTGTCGGGATTCCAGCTGCTTGGTAGACCTCATAAGCGAGCTTCTCCTTCATGAAGGCGGGATCTAAATAGGAGTTCGACAAATTGAATTTGGTCCTGCCGTGAAGTTTTTGTCCGGTCACAAAGCGGTTGGTATCGATTTTCAGAGGTCTTTTGAATCCATCGGAAGAGAAGCGGTAAGAAGAGTTTCCTTTAAATCGAAGACCCGCGTCTCCAAATTTTTCGCCATCAATCGTGATGTCAGCTTTGACATATTCGAAGCTCGTTCCAGCTCCACCTCTTCTCCCACCACCACCGGGAGGTGGCCCATCAGGGCGCCGGGACCGACCACGTGGCGGGCCGTCGGGAAGAATTCCTCCTCGCGGCGAGCCACCTCTTCCGCGTTCGCTTTGAGCAGGTTGCATGGACTCCCAGGCTTCCTTGGTGAGGGAAATATCGATTTCCACGACGTGATTGTCTTCGTAAACGGAATTCCAGAAGTCGTTTGATTTATCCTGATCAGGGGAGGCCTTTTTTTCCTCACCAAATACGAGAGGAAGAGAAAGAGAGATGGCGGCAAGAATCGTTAGAGTCATTGACCAGTTTGAAGAAAAATAAAGAGGTTTCATTGAACTAGATGGATGAGGATACCGATTGAAAATGAATACCCCATGAATGAGAACTTTCCTTCTCCGCCATCCGCTACAATCTAAAAGCGCCTTTAGGTCGCTTCCCCGACGAGTAAATTTGGAAGCGCTCGCTCGGGTAAATCAATACAAGTCAATACCGCCCTACTCAAATTGGCGAACTTGCAGAAATATTCGTCCTGCGATCAATCCCTCTCCTTCGACAAGATAGCTGCCCCCCTCAGGGCCCGCTATTATGCTATCATCCAGTTCGACCCAAGTCTCCAGATCAGAAGACCGCCAAACTTGGTAAACCTCTCCATCTTGCCCATTCCAAGTGATCGTCATTCCATCTTCAGCAACCGTCACCGTTTCAATCTGGAGTTCGGCCTTCTCCGTTGGCTTGGAAAGAGCTGTGTCTATTCCTGCCCAAAAACGGAGTCCTGTGTCTAGGTTGATCGTTGCGGTGTCTCCAAGGTTAGCAATCGCTGCGAGGTTCGTATTATCACCATTTCCTGCAGCAAAGTTTCCTCCGAATATACCAAACCCAGCCGCGTTTGCTCCACTCCAGTTATTCTGAGTTCTGGCAACTTCAGTCGTATCGACAGTGGTTCCACTACTGGCTCCATCAACAAAGAGCTCCCATTCGATTTCGCTGGCATCGTATGCCCACACAACTTCGACCTCTCCCCCTGAAACTTGCGCATCTGTAAGTTGATGAGTTACCACTCCCAAGGCATTTCCACTATTAGTTGAGTGGTGCACGCTCAAAGTAGCTGCAGCTTGATTATAGGAAACACTCACTCCAATTGTTGCTCCACCGCTCTCCCAGATGACTCCGTTATTTACACTATCACCTGCGTTAAAATCAATCGAGACCGCAAAGGTAGCGTCCTTTGTAGTAACCGCCTCAACTCCACCAACAGTCCGATTTTGATACGTCGGGCTCTGCCCGATCGTATTGACAGTCTCGGAAGGCTCCCCGAGATCAGCCAGAGCACTCACACTGACAGTTTCCGATGAAGCAGCGCCAGTGAGAAAGGCACTTAGAGCAGAGGTTCCCAGACAGACTGCGGAAAGAAGAGAAGAACAGATGTCTTTCATTACACAAGTTTAACAAAATCGCAGAGCCCAAAGCAATCTGACTTTTCGATAATCATTAAACGACGGATGCTCAGGACGGAAGAACTCTTCCCACAAAGATAATCCTTGATCAGGTTTGCATTAGAATTCGGCTATTGCAGGGTGGGCAGACACTGTTTTAAATTCCCTCCTTTGACTCCCGATACCTCGGCCAGACCTGATAATAAAGGCAGACGGTTTTCTATCCAAATTTCATAACTTATGCGTTTTCTACTCTTCTTTGCTTACTTCACCTCTCTCGCCGCGAAACCGAACCTTCTCCTGATCACCGTCGATGATATGAATCGTGACTCGATTGGCTCCTACGGCTGCTCAATCAAGAATATCACTCCAAACATCGACCGACTTGCCGCTGAAGGCATTCGCTTCGACCGTGGCTTCGTGAACGTCGCGATCTGTATGCCTTGTCGTGCTGTCCTGATGACCGGCCGCTATCCGCAAACCAGCGGCGCACTTGGGTTCGACAAAATTAACCCTGAAGTGCCCAGCCTCCCCGAGGCGCTTGATAAGGCCGGCTATTATAACAGTCTGATCGGCAAGGAAATCCACGTGGTGCCCTCTCGTCACAAAGCCTTCCACCGAATCGACAAACAAAAAGATCTCGGCGGAGGCCGCAGTGCCAGCGCCTATGCCAAGGCTGTCCGTGCTTCAATCAAAGAAGCCAATGAAGCCGACAAACCATTCTTTATCATGGCCAACGCGGCCGACCCGCACCGTCCCTTTGCCGGGACGAAGGGCGATTCCTTTAAAAAGATCCCGTTCCCACGAAAGATCAATCCAAAACAAGTTCCGGTGCCCGGCTTCCTTCCAGATCTTCCTGAAATCCGAACCGAATTGGCAACCTATTTTCAATCCGTCGCTCGTGCCGATCAGGTGGTTGGAGCAGTCCTCGATGAGTTGGAAAAAAGCGGCCAAGCCGACAACACCGTGGTTCTCTTCTTGAGCGATCACGGCATGCCTCTGCCCTATGCAAAGACCAATTGCTACCTTGCTTCGAATATAACACCCTTCATCTTGCGCTGGCCCGGCCACATCAAACCCGGAGTGACCGATGAAAAGAATTTCGTCAGCACTATCGATGTCGCTCCGACCTTTCTCGCTGCCGCCGGTGTCGAGAATCTAGAAGGCGCCAACGGCCTTTCCCTTCTCCCTCTTATGAAGGGCCTCAAACAAGCAAATCGCAATCAGGTATTTACCTTCCATGAGCGCCCCTACTCCCGGAAGCACCTGCCGATGCGCGCCATCAATAATGGTGACTTTCTTTATATCTGGAACGGCTGGTCGGACGGCAAGACGCAATTCCGCAACGAATCGATGAGCGGCCTCACCTTCAAGGCAATGAAGAATGCTAAAGACCCAAAGGTCCGTGCTCGCGCTGATTTCTATCTCCATCGTACCCGCGAGGAACTCTACGACCTACAAAAAGACCCCGATTGCCTGAAGAACCTACTTGATAAACCAAGTGCCAATCAATCGGGCCTAGTAAGCACCATGACCAAGGCCCTGTGGCATTGGATGAAAGATGTCGATGACCCCGATTTGGAGCTTTTCCAAAATCAAGTTGAGCTAGCATTGGACTAATCCACTCACAACCAGAGCACCAGCTTCTCTCTCCGCCAAAAGCAAATCCCTATCCGTTTCTCATCTCGCGAATCACTAGCCAATCCAGGACTTTAAAAAACAAGGAAATCAAGATCGACTTTCACATCAAATCGCCAATTGTCCGGCACTTATGGTAGCCTCTCCCGCTTTAGATCTCGTCGTCCTCTTTGAAAATGAAGCTTGGCAACAACCACTCTTTGATGTCCTTGATCAACGTGAGATTGCTTATGAAAAATATGATCTTAAATCTGCAGCCTTTGGCGGACACGATCTCCCAAAAGCTCGACTCTATTTTAACCAAGCAAGCCCGAGTGCTTACGTCCGAGGCCGCCTGAGGGTCGTTCCTTTCACGCTAGCCTTACTCAAAAACCTTCAAATACAGGGAGCTGAAGTTCTCAATGGCATCGATGTCTTTTCCTTCGAACTCTCAAAGAGTGCGCAAATTGCTAAGCTCAACGAACTCGGGATCGATCACCCCCGCTCTATCATTTTTAATGACGCCGAGGCCTTGGCGACGCGGAATGACTTATCTTTCCCGGCAATGCTAAAACCAGAACAAGGTGGTAGCGGTGCTCGCGTGAATCAACTCGACTCCCTCGATGAACTTCGCGAATTACTCACCAAGAATCCTAGCCTTTGGGAACCTGACCAACTCTTGCTCTTACAAGAATATCTGCCTCATGATCCAGACGTTGGCATCGTCCGTATGGAATTTCTCGGAGAAGAACTTCTCTATGCCATGCGAGTCGTCACCCATGGCCGCTACAATCTTTGCCCTTCCGAAGCATGTAATCCAGCCGAGACCGGAGAAGAAGGAGCCTGCGCTATTCCCGACATTCAGGAAGCTGACGCTCAACCAGTCGAATTCTATCCCTACCTCGACCTTCCAGCTGAAGCTCTCGAAGCAGGGAAACGGATTGTCAAAAGCGCCAAGATGGATGTCGCAGGAATCGAGTATCTCGAAACCCCAGATGGTCGCCGTGTCTTCTATGACATCAACGCCAACTCCAATCTCCGTCGGCCTATCGGAGAAGTATTTGGTTTTGATCCCTTCGAACGCGTCGTTGATTTTCTAGACCAAAAATTGCAGAGCCTAGCATAGGGCTTTAGGCTCATGGGAGCGTTCTCTCTTTTTCATTTAGATCCCGCCCAACAGCAACTTCCCTTTCCACCGCTATGGGATCGGACCAGTGCCGATTTCCCATTTTGACAAGAGAGAACTCCCAGTTGCTAGGATACCCTAAGCCCTTTAATTTAGCGGCAAACCCTTCACCACAAACTCCAGGATTACTTCGTATAATCCCCGACGAAGGAACCAACTTAAAAGATGTCTCGTTTAAATCATACCACGATTCTTTAGATTATTGAGCCGCCGGACCGTATCAACAAGCCCATCGACCACCACTTCAATGTAGGTTCGTCCCATCGTGGTATCGACCCCATGCCCAGGCACCAACTGACGCAGCTCAGCAAAAGCTTGATCGTCATGGCGAAATAGTTCAACGAACGCACTGGGGAGTTTTCCAGTTTGCGCGTTGGCTGTAAGGAGCGCACTCACCCACCCGTCGTCAGAAGAGAGACACCCACGAGTTGTAGGCGCAGAACAATGAAATGGTCCGATCTGATCATTCGCTCCCATTTCAGAAATAATTTGTGTGTTTTGAGCTATTGAGAGTCCAGAGTCTCCGCAGTGCGCAGCATCGATGAGCGCTCTGAAAAATGGACGCCCGACTTTTTCATTCAGACCGTCAAGAACTGGTCGGATTTTTTCGAGTGAAGTGAACGTCGCAAATTCTCCGGGACGTAAAAATTCGAGATTCCAATTCTTGACGCATGAATTTGCAAGGTCTGCTTCTTGGAAGGCTCGAAAGTGGAGTTTGATATTTTGAGTCACTCTATCTTGAAAATCTTTTTCGTCAGAAGGAGATGTGCCCTCCATCCATGGCTCCATTGAAGTTGAATTGATCTCAGTTGTGTGATTACGTTTGGCAGCATTGATGTTATGAAGAAGCTGCGCCACGGCCTCATCTTCATCCTCTGGTTTCATAGGATTAACTCCACTAACCATCATCACTAGTTGGGGCTCAACACCCAATTCACGGAGCTTCGTAATGAGCGCATCTTTCTCCGAAGGTAAGGTATTGCCAAATGAAAGGAGTTGGATGAGATCAACTTTGACAGGGGAAAGCTCTAGAAGCTTCTTTGTTCCGGAAACCACGACGAATTCCCCATCTTTATCTCGTGGGAGTAGACCTTCGTCGCTTGGAACTAGAGCCTCAAGAACCCCAAGGTGGGTTCCAAGAATTCCCAGTTTGATTCCAGAAATATTTTCAACTTTTCCCAGCTCCATGCCTGAGAAGATAGAAGGATTTCAAGTCGAGGTCCAACCTGTTATTAATCAGAAATTCTTAATTTAGGCATGCAAATATGCATCTCTAAATCCTTATCCGTGGAAATGAGAACAGTGCCTTATTGGGTATTTTTTCTTCTCACAGCAAGAAATTTTTGCTATCCTCTCAGGGTTTAACAATCTGAAAAAAACAGCACTTCCCCGATTGATCATGAAGAAACTATCTAGGCCCAAGAATGAGCGTTATGAATTTAACGCTCTTCTTAGCTTTGCAAAAATAGGGATGATTATGGGGTCTTTAAATCTCGCACAGGCAACCGTCCTCATTGGTGGCGATATTCTGAAT
>Ga0257110_1001773_pt1 | contig 10129 bp, 22 predicted proteins | sample LP_taG_7_FD_190184 | JGI IMG/M metagenome (GOLD analysis project Ga0257110, IMG submission 190184) | Marine microbial communities from Northeast Subartic Pacific Ocean, Canada - LP_J_2015_P26_10m | ecosystem: Environmental > Aquatic > Marine > Oceanic | place: Canada: Northeast Subartic Pacific... | reverse complement strand
AGTTAAACCGTTTGCTGTTGAATCTCCTAAAGAGTTTCTAAGTACGAATGTTAAAATGTTTGACATAGTTTTTGTTTGTTTTTAATTACAGTACTAATATACGAAAAATAACTGACATAAAAAAATTCTATGGCAGTTATTTTGCAAAAAGTTATTAACAATTAAGATAGGTCTTCAAGTAATTGTTCTATTCTTTCTTTAGGTGTCCATCCTGAAACTTCACCATCAGCACAGTCTTCAATAAATTTCTCAGTAATAAATCTACCTTCTTTATCAAAGATTGCAACTTCAAAAGATGTGTATTGACTAGAGTCTAGTAAATCCTTACGAGGAGTACTGTAAACGAATTGACCTCCTTGAATACTTACTGTAATATCTTTAAATTCTGCAGTAGCTCCTACGCCACCGTGTGTTTGCTTCTTAAATTTTAAGTCTTTAAATTTCATATCTTTTTATTTTACTATTAAAAATCACCAGGAGCAACTTGCATACAAGTTAATCCATTGCCTCTCCACATGTCTACAACTTTTTGTCTATCATCAAAGACACAAATAATATCACTCTTATCAGTAAACAAATTGTCTAACCACATTTGCTTAAGCTTATCATCAGGCATAAACATAAAGTCTCTGCTAGTAGGTCTCATTTTCAAGATGTCACATGGTACGTTGAATTTCTTCAACCAAGCATTAGTAGCATCTTTAGTTCCTTTACTCCTACCAGACAAGATGATAATCCTGTGACCAGCAGCTTTAAGAGTTTGAGCCATTGCAATCACAGCGTGATGTGGCAAGTCAAGGTCAATGTTCTTAGGATCGAAGAATACATCCCAATCCATCTTACCACTTTTAGTGGCTAAGGCTCTCCTTGCGTCAATAAGAGCAAGAGTCCCATCAAGATCAAATATTACGTTTTTCATTTTGTTTAGTTTTAATTACAGTACTAATATACGAAAAATAATTGACATAAAAAAATCTAGAGGCAACTATTTTGTAGATTTATGCCAAATAATAGAATCGTATTGTTCTATAGTCTCACCATCCGATGAGTATTCTACAGTTTTAATTTGCTTCTGCCAACCCATAGTTTCACATAAACCTGCAACCCCTTGTTTACGTGCAGCTCCTCGATTAAAGTAAGAGAAGATACCTCCTGGCTTTAACAGTTTATCCACATGGTGTGCAGCAAAGATGCCCCAATCTGGTCTAGTATCAAAACAAAAAGTATCAAAATAAATTGCATCAAATTGTTCATCTAACTCTTTAACCACATCAAGCCAATCTCCTACTAAAACATTTTTATATCCTGCATCTGTAGCCATTGTAGCAATTTTAGGATGAATCTCAATAATAGTATGTTTTGTAGGTTTAAAGTCTCTGATATATCCATCGATAATACCCATACCATAACCAATGTTTAAAACACTACCACCTTTACTACAAAGTTGTTCTGCGTCTGCTTTCATTAGTGGTCTTTCCCACTCATGCATTACTTCATCATTATATTGCGTATGTTCGTCTGGTAAATATAAGAACCCATCATCTAATTTAGGTTCGGTTTTTAACCAAGACTCTAAATCTTTAGATTTCCAGTTTTTGTAGTTATTAGTTTGAGAATTCATTCAAATAACGTCTTTTTACTTTAAGCATCTTTCTAAACTCTAAGATTTGTTTATCACAAAACTCTTGTTGTCTTTTACTCTTTTTAAAATGCGTTAAATATTTCTCTAGGTTTGCTAGGTAATTATATGCTCCTTCAATATGCATTGAATTCTTACAGGATGTAATTACTTTTGAAGTCTTTTTTATCACATCAAAAATGTGGTCCATATCTTTTTTAAATTCCCATTCCATATTTAAGGTTTTAAGTAGTTAAGTATGCTATTCCAGTCTGGGAATTTATCACTTCCAAACTGCAATAATTGTCCAGTAAAATCACCGGCACCATTTTTAGTTCTATCGTCTATCAGATAGTCTCCAATATTCAAATGTTTATTATGAGATAGAATTAGTCTTTTGTAAGCACCGTCTCCTAGGTATTTCATTACCCACTTTCTTTTTTGCATCCAAGCATCTGGATTATTCCAAGGAGCTGTACTTAAAATGTAAACATCATATTTGTCAGACTTGACAAACTTGTTGAATGCATCTATAGCACCTGCCATTGGAGGTGGGTCTAAAAATAAATCAGGTATACAGTCGACAGTATCATCTTTTTGACATGCATCGATAAAGTCCTTAGAATAAGTAGCAATCTTTGCTGCTAAGTCTACTAAGACTCCATCCATATCAAAATAAATGATTTTCTTACTTGTCATTCTTAAAGTTTACTGTAGGCTTTGTTCCAGGATACGTAATGTACCAAAGTGTCATTAATCCAAGCATTTGCCAAAAATTAATTGGGTCTACTATAGTTACCACTTGAGTTAATACTCCATTCCATAGCATTGTTGCAGCAGCAACTGAAAGTGGAACTACAACAAAGATGCTAAATAGGGCTTTCCAAATTGGGTTTTTCATAAGTTAGTTATTTAATTATAGTACAAATATACGAAAAATATCTGACATAAAAAAATCTAGAGGCAATTATTTTGCAACTATTTTGTAGGATACTTTTCAATTATCTGTGGTTTTCTAATTTTATACTTCTTAGACCATAGTTCTATAAACGACTTTCCCATTCCAAGTTCGACAATTTCGTACTTGTGGTCTATGATAGGTTTTGTCGCTCTGCCATTAATTAAAATGTCAGCGTGAATATCAGTAACAATCATATAGTGTTTGTTACTAGTTTTTTGTTTTTTGTAAACTGCTACAAATGTAGGTTTATCTTCTTTCTTTTTTAGCCAGGGTAGTTTCATTTCCAAAATAGTTGTATACTAATAATAGCCACTGCTAGTATTACACATACAGTTGTTTTCATATTAATACCTTCTCCCATTAACCACCATGTCAAAAATGCAAAGGAAGTTATACCCATTGAGAAGCCAATAAATCTACCAGGCCAAAGTAGGCCATCATAATGTGCTGCAATTAAAGCTGTTGCTTTAATAAACATATATGAAATCATAGTACCACCGACTATGGACATTATCCATGGATGGTCTTTTGCCCATTTACTTAAAAATTGTCCGTTGGTCTGAAACCATATTAGAATCTGCCCTCCTAAAAAGAGTAGCATTCCAAGAATTAGCCCTCTCAAAATAATTGACTTGTCGTGGTTAATAAATGTGAGATGAAGGAATCTCTGTGATGTTCTGTTGGACCTGCTTCTTTAATTGCAGTAATATGTTGTTTAGTTCCATAACCTTTATTAGATCCCCAACCATATACATTACCACCTTCTAGGTTTCGCATATAATTATCTCTTTCTGTTTTAGCTAAAATACTAGCTGCTGCAATACTTGTATAGATGTTATCTCCACCAACTACAGTTTCAAAAGGTTTACCATCAAAACCGTGGAATTGATCGCCATCTATTAGAACAAAATCAAAATCATGTTCTTTTGCAGTAGCCTCAAGAGCTCTTCTCATGCCTTCTAAGGTAGCCTTTAAAATGTTAGTGTTTTCTATTTGGTCAACATCGATATGTTGAATGGAGTATGCTAAACAGTTATCTAAGACAAGCTGCCTAGCTGCAAGCCTCTCATCTTCTTTTAGAATCTTAGAATCTTTAATAAGTTCATGTTGAAATCCGTAAGGCATAATACATGCCGCTACAGTTACTGGTCCTGCGAGTGCTCCTCTACCAGCTTCATCTACACCTACTTCAATAGTTTTAGGATTGCCGGTGTGACTGTGCTTTAATAAAATGATTTTAGACATAGATATAACTTGTTTAGCAGTTATACCTTAAAAGAGTCCTTTGTTTCTAGCTTTTGGTCCTAGTTCTACAGGCCTATCCCACCTCATTTGTATCTCATTCTGATAGAATCCACATTTTTTATAGAAGCCTATATTCTCTTCCGCACAATCAAGTACTACTTTGTAACAACCTCTTTCTACAGCAACCTCTTTTAGTTTCTCAATTAACATCGTACCAACCCCTCTTGAGCCTGCAGATTTTGACACCGCCACATCTTCAATTAGACCTACACGATTACCACCTCTTAAAAGTTTATTAATAATAATGATTGAAGCCACTCCTACCACATAGCCATATTGTTCAACTACATAATATACAATATCTTTATTATCTAGAATATTCCACCATTGTCTAGTTGATGGAGTAGTTGTACCCTTAAATGCTTGAGTGTAAATATCGCAAATACCTTCAAGGTCATCGTATGTTGCCTTTCTAAGTTTTACTTTATGTTGTTCTGGATTTTCCATTTGTCGTAACGGACTACAACCTCCTGTAATATTTTAGCCCTAACAATATCTTTCTCTGTAAAGATGTGAGTACCTACTCCTTTTACATCTTGTATGAGTTCAATAAAATCGGGTAGGCTAACTTGCGATGCCTGGATGTCTGCTTGACTAACATCTCCAGTAACTACAACTTTACTATCCTTTCCCATTCGGGTTACAAATAACATTAGTTGTTTAAAGTTAGCATTTTGAGCTTCATCTAAAACCATAAGTGCATCATCAAAAGTATCACCTCTCATATATGCTAATGGTTCAAATCTAATTATCCTTTTCTCAAATAGAGTCTCAGTTAATTCATGACCGATAATTTTAACTAGATTGGATTTGTATGATTTCATATAGGGATCTACTTTATCTTCGATACCTCCTGGTAAATGCCCAAGCTTTTCTCCAGCTTCTTGGATTGGTTTACATAATATGATTTCTTTAATCTCTTTGTTCTGCAACATTTGTAAAGCACTATAACATGCTGTAAATGTTTTCGAGGTTCCTGCAGGTCCATAGCAGAATGTTATATCATTCTTAGCTATTGTTTGTACATAGTCACGTTGTCCGTTTCTAAGTCTTATCTGTTTAATACCTGCAGCGATCGATGCTGCTCTAGAGGTTCTTGCCATAGTTTGATTATTTTTAGTCTCCAGCCATTATGACTAGATCTCTTAATTTCATTAACTTATTACACTTCTCATATTCTTCTAATGATTCAAAGTACTTAATCATTAAATCAACAAACTTTGAACGTTGCCCTATACCATGAGGAATTTCAATTAATTTGTCTTCATCCTTAAATGCTACGAATCTATTTACTGTCTTAGTAAAGTTCCTCGTGATTTGATAATAGCTGGCCCTCATCAGGCTATCTTTATCTGAACTTGAAATAAATCCGCTCATAGCTTTTATTATTCTTTTTCTGATAACTTATATATTTGTGAAGACTTGCATACAATACAATATGCAGTGTTAAAATTATTAGTATATTATGTCTTTTTACATAGACAAAAAGATACTCTATTAATCTTGATTTTCAGAATCAGACTTCTTTTGAAGATATACCGCTTTTTGCTTTTGAAGTCTCTTTTTTGCTGAAGGTTTAGTAAAGTGCTTACCGTCTCTAAGTCTTTTAAGTTGCTTAGTTTTAATTACTTTAGTCTTTAATTTTCTTAAAGCTTTTTCTATATTAACTTTCTTTTCTAACTTTACTATTAGCATATATTACTTTTTTGGTTCAGGGTCTATTAAATTAATACTCTTCTTCATTTTAATTAATTTAGCACATTTTTCGTAAGCTTCTTGTGATTCATAATGTTCTAGCATTTCTTCTAAAATTTCGAATTTACGCTCTTTAGGCATATCTGATAGTAACACGTATGCTGGGTGTTCCATCATTGCATTGTAAAGAACTGTAAAGAATATAGACTTATTGTTTACGAACAAACCTTCTATTGCTGCGTAAAAATCTTTTTTATTTCGCCTATTATTATGTCTAAATGTTTCCATTATGTATTTTATGTACTTTACTTATATATTCGAGTTGTTCCTCGTTTAAGTCAGGGTAGCTAGGATTTAATTTTAGCATTAAATTCCCGCGTATTCCAGATTGATAATCTGGCCATCCTTTATTTTTAAGTCTTAGTACTTTTCCAGGCTGGCTATGTTTAGGAATCATAACCGCAAGAGGACCATCTAAACTATTAATAGTTATCTTTGTACCTTTCATAATATCAAACCATGGCAGGCTATATTCTCGCCATATATTATTTTTGTCATCAATTATATTCTCATTATTTAATTCTACTGAAACTTCCACAATAACATTACCATTAGGTAACTGTGAATTAAATGGGTGTGGACTACCTTTACCGTGTACAATCAATCTTTGTCCAGTTCTAGCACCTGGTTTAAGGTGGATAGTTATAGCTTCGGTACCTACTCTAAAGTTCTTTGTAACACCATAGAACGCTTCACTAAAAGAAATGTGTAATTGTACTCTTATATCATTACCCTTAGACTGTTGTTGTTGAAATGGCCCACCGTTGCCACGAAAGAATTGATTGAATAGATCTGAAAAGTTTCCATCCATACCACCCATATTATTAAAATTGGCAAATGGATTTTCTTGTACAGTATCATATTGTTGGCGCTTTGTTTCATCACCAACTATACCGTACGCTTCTGCAATTTCTTTAAACCTATTGTCATCACCACCTCTATCTGGATGGTGTTGCATACTAAGTTTCCTATAAGCTTTTTTGATTTCTGCTTGAGTCGCCGTTTTATCTACACCTAAGGTTTGGTAGTGGCTCACTCAATTTCAGTTTTAGAGTTTCTTATTTCGCGAACTTGTAATGATTCTAATTTAGCTTTACGTTTCTCAGCTATAATCTCACGTTTATTCGTTGCTTCCATTGAGTCAGCAATTCTCTTAAGTTGTTTTGCTATATCTTTAGCTATCTTATCGTCCATGTCTATTCTTAATTAAGTCTGACTTACCATTTTGAAAATCTTGATAAGGCATTGACTTATCTTTCTCTTCTTTATGCGGGCCATTTACCATTATAGTATCTTTATATGGATTTGTTTCACCTGAGTGGCCTGTCTCCTTTGCTTTACGGCTCATCCATGTATGTAAATCTTCTACACTACCTTGAAATTGTCTTGACCTTTCTAGATCTGGATTGTCACTAGCAAAGTCTTCAAATAGTTTAATATGTCTCATTACTTTAGGTCGATTAATTTATTACCAGCCTTTTTAATAACTAGGTTATCGGCTTTCATCATAATTGCTAAAGCTCTACCAAAATCTTTTTCAGCAACTGGAGTTGAATGTAAATAGCTCCACTCCTTTGCATTCTTATTCGCCCATTCCATCCAAATCCTTTTTAATTCAATAAAGAACTTTGAACCATCATCAATATCTTTTAACCTCTTCTTAATATCACCTCTTTTCTTATATGCCCATTTCTTAAAATCTAAGTAGGCAAACTCATTAGGAGTATCTTGAAACATAGGTCTCCCTTCGTTTACAAATGATTCGAATGTTTTAAAATATTTCATAGTCTTATAGGTATCTTTCAGCCATACGCTTCCAGTTAGGAAGGCCTGCCATTTTAAATCCTGCAGCTTTTACAAATGTTCTCATTGATACATCTTTAGCTTGCTTCATGAATTCATATATTTCTTCTTTATCTTTCATCGCCATATCAGTTGGCTCTAAGTGAGGTAACAACTTCTTCATTCTTTCCATAAGAGTTGAATCATCAGGATTAACATCAATTAGAATTGATCTAGATCTAATTGCTCCATCTGGATCTGCTTTATCTTTTTGTAGGTTAGAGATAAAAATAACTCTACCTGCAAATTCAAATGAATTAGGTACAACACCTGCTTCTAATAAGTTAAACTCTTCTTCTGGAGTTACATCTTTAGGATCGTAAACTGCTTTTGTTTTCTTTAGGTATGAAATCTTTCTAATAGCTTTTGTATCTAACGCAGCCTTCATTAAGTTTCTACCATTCTCATCTCTAAATACTGCATCACAATCATCAAATACTAAAGTACCATTTCTATATTGATAGAACTTTTTGTACATCATAATTACAGATGCCGCACCAGATACTAAAACATAATCTTCATCTTCTGTAAGACCTTCATCTTTTAAGGCTCTTTCAACATTGTAAGTTTTACCAGTACCTGCTCTACCAGATATGAATAGAGAATTGAAAGCTCCAGCACCAACTCTTCTAGAGATTTGGTAAATGTCTTCCATTGTTTCTTCTAAGTATTTTACTTTATCATTAAGTGTTGCATCATTTTGTGCAACAGCAGGAGAATCCACTGGTTTTACACTAACACCTTTTTTAATTCTAGAGATTTGTCTATAAGGTACTTCTAATGCTAATGCAATAGATCTTACTGAATCACCAGCACCTAGTTTATCATTTACCTCTTTTAATTCTTTTGTAGATAGGGCTCTTGTTTTAGCCTCGTTAACTTCTAAAGACTCAGCAATAACTTCTGAATAATAATCTTTCTCGTTGACTAGTTTAACAAACTCATGCAGTAATTTAATTACTGGAATCTTATGAGTACCTGCTTCTAAACTAAAATCAGCAACTGGGTTTTCAGCATTAGAAAAATATTGTAATGAACCAATAATTCCAGCAGCACCAGAAATATTATCCGAAACTCTAAAAGCCTCTTTACCTTTAGCAGAATAAAACATTACTCCAACGTTTTCTTGGCCATCGATAATTGCTGTATGTGCAAATGGGAATTTTAAAAACTTTAAACCAGTTTTCTTATTAACAAATTTAGCTACAATATCAGCAGCTTTAGATAATGCCGGTTTTACATATTCTACTTTAGCAGCGAAAGCATTAGCCTCGTTGATAAATTCTGATAAATTAGGAATTCTATTCATGTCCTTCTATTTTAGTTTGGAAACACCTGATCTACTTGAGGCTTAAGCTCTTTAGATTTAAAGTGTTTTACTATTTCTTTTTTAGCCTGTCTCTTTTCATTATTAGACAGATTTTTATATGCATCTTCAATCCACTTGTTATTATTAGTAGCTCTCTTCCATTGTCTACCATCATCAATATACTGTGCATAAAAGTCATAAGATTTAAAATACTTTAAGAATGTTTCTAGCTTTGACATAAAGTCTTCTTCTAGTTTATTCTTTAATTCTTGGTATCTCATCTTCTTTTTATTAAAGTAATACTCCCATCCTTCTGGTTGCATTCTATATGCAGATGTTTTATACATGTGGATGTAATCACCTGACTCTAACTCTACAAAGAATTTAATACCTTTATCTGCAGACTGATCGTCAATAGATTTTATCATATCCTCTTTAGGTAATAGTCTACCAAGACAGAACTCTACATCTTCTCTCATTTCTACTGGAGAACCCCAGTTTCTCTTGAAATCTGAGTATGCCTGATACTTTTCTAATGTCAAAATATATTTCATAGATTATATATCATCATAATATTTTCAATAAAAAAACCCGCGAAAACACTAGGTCTTCGACGGGTTCATTTCGGGGGCCCGCACAATCGTTTAGTGAAAGTGCGTAGTTTATATATCTTTTTAAACGCTAACTAATATCTCTTCGATCTTATTTAGCTCTTTTTGAAGCACTTGACACTTCTCATATTCCTCTAGGTCAATGAAGTGTTTTGTCATATAAATTAGTGTTTCTTTTAGCCCAGTTAGCTCTGTTTGAGTCATTTCTCGTAGATGCCAAGCACTTAATCCATTGTTTACAATGTTTTGATAATTGTGCTCGATAGCTTCGAGAATCATTTTTTCACGATAGTTTTCTAGTTTGTTTTCAAACTCTGGATCGTTTAAATAATCATCTATATTGAATCCGTCTTTATTCATTATGCTATTTTGTTAGTGTCTGCTATATCTAAAGCTTCTTTATAGCTTAAATTAATACCTCTTTCTTCTGCCATCATCATTTCTAATCTGGCTAAATGGTGTCTAAGATCTTGTGGTTTCATATTATATATGTGTTTAATTACAGTACTAATATACGAAAAATATCTGACATAAAAAAATATTTCGGCAACTATTTTGAAGAAACCTCTATCTTATTTGATAGAGATTGTCTTCTTGTTATTAGATGTCTTAAAGCTAAGTTTCAAGATACCATCTTTCATTGTAGCATAAAGTGAATCCATATCTGTTTCATTTGGAAATCTAAATTGCTTAGTAAAAGATTTTGCAAAGCCATCTTCTTTCTCTTC
>Ga0257110_1001772_pt1 | contig 10133 bp, 2 predicted proteins | sample LP_taG_7_FD_190184 | JGI IMG/M metagenome (GOLD analysis project Ga0257110, IMG submission 190184) | Marine microbial communities from Northeast Subartic Pacific Ocean, Canada - LP_J_2015_P26_10m | ecosystem: Environmental > Aquatic > Marine > Oceanic | place: Canada: Northeast Subartic Pacific... | reverse complement strand
CGCTATTTCCCACACCACTGGTGCCCTAGAAATGCCCCCCAAGAACCAGCTCCCGGAATCTGAAATCGAGCACCTCAAATCATGGATCGCGATGGGAGCTCCCGATCCTCGCGAAGGTGAAATCAAAAAATCCACTCCCCCAATCGACCTCAATAAAGGTCGCCAATTTTGGTCCTTCCAACCTCCCGTTACCCACCCAATTCCAAAACCCCGCGATACCGGGTGGCCAAACAACGATATCGACCGCTTCATCCTCGCCCGACTCGAAGCCCAAAAAATCACTCCTACGAGAAGCGCATCAAAAACCTCTCTTCTCCGTCGCGTTTACTTCGACCTTATCGGACTACCACCTTCGCCTGACGAACTTAAAGCCTTTCTTCAAGACAAGTCCCCGCAAGCGTTCCAAACCATCGTCGCTAACCTCCTCGCTCGTCCAGAATTTGGAGAACGATGGGGTCGCCACTGGCTCGATATCACCCGCTTCGCCGAATCATCTGGCGGCGGCCGCTCCCTCGTCTTTCCCGATGCTTGGCGTTTCCGCGACTACGTCATCGACTCATTCAACAAGGACAAGCCTTACCAACAACTTGTTCGCGAGCATCTCGCCGGAGACCTCCTTCCCCACTCGTCGCCCATCCAACGAAACTCCCAACTCATCGGCTCGGGTTACCTCGTCCTTGGCGCACTCAACTACGAACTGCAAGATCACGAACTTCTCAAAATGGAATTCGTCGATGAGCAAATCGACACCATCGGTCGCACCTTTCTCGGGATGACTCTGGGCTGCGCCCGCTGCCATGATCACAAATTTGACCCTATTCCCACTTCCGACTACTACGCCCTTGCGGGGATCTTCCAAAGCACACGCTCCATGGGGAAAGGCAGCGCTGCCTCTGGAGTCACTTCCTTCGCTACCACCCCCCTCGAAATATCTAATCCCACCGAGATCGCACAACTTCGGAGTTCGATCGACTCTCTCAAAAAACAAATTAATACCCTCAAAAGCTCACCTGATCTAAAAAACTTCCCTGGCCTCATCATTGATTCAAACGAAGCGCAACTAACCGGAAATTGGAAGAAATCCACCGCAACGAAACCTTGGGTCGGCAAGAGTTACCTCCACGACGAAAATGCCGGCAAGGGAGAAAAGAGAGCCAAGTTCACCACCACTCTTGTGGAGGCTGGCAACTATGAAGTTTTGGTCGCCTACAGTCCAGGCCCTAATCGCGCCAAAAATGTTCCTGTGACCATTCACCACGCCGAAGGTAAAACAACTGTTATCATTGACCAATCAAAGCCGGCTTCTATCTGGGAAACATTTACCAATGTAGGAACATTTCCCTTCTCAAGCGAAAAGCCGGCAACCATCGTCATCTCGACCGAGAGAACCACCGCCCATGTGATTGCTGACGCCGTAGCCTTCATCGCACCAAATTCCATAACCCCTCAAAAACCTAAAACCGATCTCAAGAAACTGGAAAGCCGACACAAATCACTCGCGGCTAAATTAAAGAAATTTCAGCCCGTCACCATGGCACCGACCGAAGCCGAAACTATCGCAGACGGGCACGTCCATATCCGCGGACAAGTCCGTAACAAAGGAGCCAAAGTCCCACGGGGTTTCCTCACCGTCGCCTCCCAAGCCGGAATATCACACGAAATTCCGGAAGGCCATTCTGGCCGGCTTGAACTCGCCGAGTGGATCACCGATCCTCAGCATCCGCTCACTTCTCGAGTCATGGTCAATCGCATTTGGAAATATCTTCTTGGTGAAGGCATCGTGCGCACCGTCGACAACTTTGGGAAAACGGGAGAATTGCCAAGTCACCCCAAACTGCTCGACCATCTTGCAAATCAGTTCACCAAAAATAATTGGTCAATCAAATCACTCATCCGAGAAATTGTCCTGAGTCGAACCTACCAGCTATCCTCGAAGACTGCTGACAACAGCGACCCTGAAAACCGCTTCTTTGGTCGAGCTCATCGTAAGCGCCTTGAAGCCGAGGCTATTCGTGATACCGCCCTTCATATCAGCGGACAATTTGATCCGATCAAGGGCGGGCTAACCATTCGCAATCCCGGACAGTATGACCTCAACTACCGTTTTGATTCTAACCGACGTAGTGTCTACGTCCCATGGTTTCGCAATTCCATGCTGCCTATTTTTGAGGTCTTCGACGCCCCAAATCCAAATCTTGTGGTGGGACGGCGTTCCACCACCAACCTCCCCACCCAGGCACTCTTCCTCATGAACAGCCCCTTTATACGTGAGCAGTCAGAACTCACCGCCAAAAGACTTCTCGCCGAGGCGGGAACCGTCGAAGATACTTACCTCCTCATCCTCTCCCGTCCTCCCTCCGAAAGCGAACGCCTCTCCACTCAAACCTTTCTCGCCAGCTTCCCCCCCGACGAAAAAACAGAAGCTTGGACCCAACTCACTCAAGCTCTCTTCTCAACCATCGACTTTCGCTTCATCAACTAAAGTACACAGCAGGATAGTTCATGTCACAAAACCAAACCTTCAGCCTATGCTCAACCGTCGCCAGCTGCTAAAATCCTCAAGTTGTGGATTCGGTTCCCTCGCGCTTTCCTCGATTCTAGGCCAAGGTCTCAGTAACCCACTATCTCCAAAATCTCCTGTCCTACCAGCTCGCGCTAAAAGGATCATCTTTCTTTTTATGGCTGGAGGGCCCTCCCATGTCGACTCCTTCGACTACAAGCCCGAGCTTATCAAACGCGATGGACAATCTTTCGATTTCGTGGGTGTCCGCAAAAACACCTTCGGCAAAAAATCCCAACGTAAACTTCTTAAACCCCTCTGGGATTTCAAGCAACACGGCGAATCAGGTCGATGGGTCAGCTCTCTATTTCCCAATATCGCAAAGCATGTCGATGACCTCTGCTTTATACACTCCATGCATACCGAAGGGGTGGCGCACGGCCCCTCCACCCTCTTTCTTCATACCGGAGCGACCAACCTAGTCCGCCCCTCCATGGGCAGCTGGGTCACCTATGGTCTGGGAACCGAAAACGAGAACCTCCCTGGCTTTGTCACCATTATGCCTTCTGCCAGCAAAGGCGGCCCGCGCAACTACTCCAATGCTTTTCTGCCAGCTGTCCACCAAGGCACCTGCATTGGCCGAGCCGGACTTCCCGCGTCCAAAGCCACCATCAGAAACCTTAAAAACCCACATCTTCCCCTCAACGCTCAGTCGAAACAGTTCGACTTCCTCCAACAACTGAATCGGCAGCAGGCGCAAACCAAAAACGATCAAAATATTGATGCTGCCATCGACTCCTTCGACCTTGCCTTCCGCATGCAAATGAATGCCCCCGACATTCTCGATCTCGCGGAAGAATCCGAGGCCACTAAATCCATGTATGGGATTGGCGACAAAGCGACCGACGACTATGGCAGACAATGCCTCATGGCCCGCCGTCTCGCAGAGCGCGGAGTCCGTTTTATCCAAGTCAACTACTCAGACGAATCAGTTAATCCACGCTGGGACCAACATTCCAATATGCCCAAGCACAAAGTCCACGCTCACGCAACCGACCAACCCGTGGCCGGACTCCTAAAAGATCTCAAACAACGCGGACTTCTGGAAGACACACTCGTCTGGTGGGGCGGAGAATTTGGACGCACGCCCTTCTCACAAGGTAAGGACGGCCGCGACCACAACCCGCGCGGCTTTACAACTTGGCTAGCCGGAGGGGGCACTAAACCTGGTCACGCCCACGGGGCGACCGATGAAGTGGGTGACACCGCCGTGAGCGGGCGACTTCACATGCATGACCTCCACGCTACTATGCTCCATCTCCTCGGCCTTGACCACGAACAGCTCACTTACAACTACGCTGGCCGTGACTTCCGTCTCACCGACGTTGCCGGAAACGTGGAAAACGACATTATCGCCTAGCTCCCCCAGATATCCATCGCTAATCCCAAATCCATTCGGGGGATGTTCATTCTCCTTCGCGCCCAAAAATCTGTAAAAATCCAATTAGGTCAGCGAGATTTTGATGGGTCATACCAAGCTCAAGGCCATCTGGCATGAGCGAACGCCCACTTGCGTCTAAACCTTTAATTCTCTTTCGAAGAATCTGACGATCACTCCCATCAAGAAGTCTTAAAGTGAGACTGTTCTCCTTTTCTGCGAGAACCCTTCCAAAAAGCATTTGGCCATCTTTAAGAGTCACTGAATAACCAAAATAAGAAGGGTCCACTGATTCGTTAGGATTCAAAATTGAGGTGAAGAGGCCTTTCTTACTACGCTCAGTAATGGAGCGCAAATCTGGCCCATTTATTGGCAGACCCTTCACCGAAAGGTGACAATGCGTACAGGCTCGATTGAACACCGCTCGCCCATCTTTGGGATTCGCTTTAAGCTCCAAAGCAGATCGGAATTTCTCGAGCTGCCGCGCTCGTGTCAGTCCTCCATGAGAGGGAAACAACTCCTCTGCCATCTTTTTAATCCCTTCATCCGTATGAGTCCGCAGAATCTGGCGCCTCGAAACATCGACTGTTTTTGGCGAAATTTGACCTTGTCCTATCGCTTTAAGCATTGCCATCGCCCACTCTTTTCGCTGGAGAAGGGTGTCCATAATTTTTGCTCTCTCTCGAGGAAAATATCTACTCCAAGAACTAATCAAAAGGCGTGGTATCTCCGGCCCACCCATTCTCGCAAGAGCTTCAATCACCGCAAATTTCATTTCGCTCGATTCCGATAAAATAAGTAATTTCCCTAAGAGATCTCGGTCGCTCTTAAATTGTTTTTGCTCTCTTCCCAATAAGCTAATTGCGGCGATTTTAAGCGGGCCCACTCCACCTGGCATGCGGACGATTTTGCGTGCCTCCGCAATCACATGACTGAGCCTTACTGAAGCTTGAGGATGAAGATCAGCCCAATGGCTCAACGATTGAAATTGCACCGCGTGGAAGCCTTCTTTGCCAGGCTGAGAGAGTCGAGTAACCAGTGCTTCTAAGGCGGTATGGTTTTTAGCCCCAGCCACTTTAATGAGCTCGTCAACCAACACCCCTTGATCAAGAGCTCGCTCGGCTAGAGCAATAAAATGATGCGAGGGCGAGCTCATCACTGCCGCCCTAATCATGGGATCCGCGGCATTATCTACCGCCAAGGCGGCCAGAGCATGGCCCGCTTCAGGTCTCTTTGAGTTGCCTAATGAGCATGCCACCTGCAAGCGCACCCCTAAATCAACATCATCGATCATCTCCGAGACTGCTACAACTAATTCAGGCTCCTCATCCCAGCGATTTTCCGCAAGACGAACGGCATGACGACGAAGTTGAGGATGGGGATCCTGGCACGCGGAATAAAGGATCTCCAGAGTCAATTGATTGATTCCATCGAGCACACACAGAGCGTGTAACCGAGCTCTAGGACTCGGATGTTTTAAGGCCATCTTCAGAACCTGACCGGTCACCGAAACCGCTTTTACTTCGACAAGAAGGCGATGAGCAAGATCCCGCACAATCCCATTTGGACTTGCCAAATACCTCACAAGATTTTTGGGAGAAACCTTCGCTAGATCTGGGATTTTCCTGGGCGGCTCATCCTTGGGCAAAATACGATAAATCCTTCCGCACTCAGACCCCTTGCGCTCATGCGCTTTCATTTCTCTTTTCCCCTCGTCAGGCAACCAGTCAGAATGCTCAATCATATATCGATACATGTCGACTACCCACACGGCACCATCTGGCCCTGTTCGGGCCATCACCGGACGACACCATCTGTCCTCAGAAGCAAAAAAATCAAAGGCTCCTTCTTCTTCTGCTCGCTTGGCTTTGAAGCTGTAACCATCACGATCCAACACGACACGCTGCACTAAGTTATGAAAGGGCTCACAGGTCAAAGCATGCACTTGCCCGTCGTCAAACAAAAGTCGATCCCGATAAATCATAGGCGAACAAGCACTCGTGAAACGCCCTGATTGATTGAAACTGTGAAACCGTTTCTGGAGGGACGACGCTGGAAACACTCGCGGGTTTTGAGGGCGAAGCTGACGACGAATTTCAGGCGGTGCAAAATTAACGTTCCTAGTCAAATAGCGCTCCTCCAAAACATAGTGCCAAAGGGGGAAACTATTCTGCACCCCAAACGAATTCCCCCAATCATCGCGCGCCCGGCCAAATTGAGAAGGTCCGGAGAGAGCTTCCATCATCCCCTCATCCGGACGGATTCGAAAGTCCATACTACCTAGTGGTAAAGTGCTTCCTGCTCGCGACGAATGGATCATGGTATTTTTTGCATATCCAGGATGGTGACTCCCGTTGGCACCATGAATCCAGTTGTCCAAACCCCAACTCAATCCATTGACTCGTAGCTGTTGATTGCCCTGCTTGAATCCAGAATAGAGCACTTCTTGAAGATCAGCCTTACCGTCACCAGTGGTGTCTTGCGCATAGATCAAATCAGGTGCAGCCGCCACAATTACTCCACTGCGCCAAGACATGATTCCCGCAGGGTAATTGAGCCCTTTAAGAAAAAGAGTCGATTTTTCGTATTTTCCATCCCCATCAAGATCCTCCAAAAATCGTACACGCCCTCCAGGCTTGCCATCAACTCCAGAGGGATAATCTGCCATCTCCGCAACCCATAATTTGCCATCAGCCCCCCAATCAATTGCGACGGGATCTTTGATCAACGGCTCACTCGCCACCAACTCAATTCGATAGCCCTCAGGGACATGTATGCTTGAGAGAGCATCCTGTGGCGAAAGGGCCCCGGAATTACTTTCCTCTAAATTCTTTTCGCTTGGCAGCAAATTAACTACCTCGTAATGCTCCGAAATCTCAGCAATAGAGAGCGCGCGATCATATAAAGCAACGTGATCGAGGCGCCCCTCAAGAATAGAAAAGCGATCGCTTCGGCCTCCCCAAAAAAACTCAGGATGCCCATCCGGATAAGTGCGGGGAAGGATCCCATCGATTTCAGGTTCAGATCTTCCATTCAAATACACTCGCACCCGCTCTCCCTCACGAATCATGGCGAGATGATGCCAGCTATTTGGTTCAAGTTCAGTCACTCCCGTCAACAGCCCCCCGCTCCGGTTCCCCTGAAAAACAATTAATTTTCCCGCTGCAAGGTGTGATCCCCCAATACCAAAATGGTCTCCTTCCGCTTCCTTCATGCCATCCACTCCTCGCGAAAACAAGTAGGCAGTGACCTGGCGGATTTGATTTGGGAGTTGGTTGCGAACCCAAAATTCTACAGTATAGACGTCTCCGATCCCTTCAATTTTTTTCTGAACGCGCCGCTTAGAAGCTTCATTTCCGTGGTCGAGCCAGACTGATGGCTGAGAAGCCAAAACCGCTTTTTGATAACCAGCCATAGCACCGCGGTCATACTTCGGACGGGGTGGAGCAGGGCGCGCGGGTTGAGTCATCCTTGAAGCAGAAAAATTTCGGGCCGCCTCTTTTTGGCTAAAGGCGCTCTTAAACCAAGCGACTTCATCAAGACGCCCTTCGACTGGCAACTCTCCCCCCAAGTGCCATTGCTCAGAATTAGACGGGGTAAGAGGGGCACTCACTTCTGGTATGATGTGCCCATCAAGATAAATCCTCACCTCTTCCTCCTCTTGGGACATTACGACGTGATGCCACGCTTTTAAGGCTAACTTTGTCTTACCAAAAAAACGTTTTTCACCATCTTGTAAAATCAAAGAACCACTAGACTCCCCATCCGCCTTGCCTCCAATCCGCAGAAAGCGAGACACCCCATGCTGCACAAGATCACCGGTATGATCTCGCACCGTATTACTCATGCCATTCCAAAACCAAAATGATAATGTTCGTGCCTTTGGAACCGTGACTGAAATACGTCCACCTGCCAGCTGAAGAGCGTTATTTGGGTTTTGTTCAGACATAGCCTGACTCTCAGGCCCCGGAAGATGATAAGCCACCATCCCTTCAACATGGCCGCTACGATCTTGGCCAGAGGCATCGTCCAACGTGCCCCCCCCAAAATCCTCACACTGAAAGTAGGCCAAAGGTTTTTGCGCCATGATCCATTTTACATAATCTCCTTGATGCCTCAGAGATGGGCGGCGGGGTTTTCCTGCAAGAGATTCAAAAGAGCTTAACAAAGTCTCAACGATCTTTGGCTCGGCCTCCACCTCTAACCCGGCGGTCCTAGCCGGCCAAGTGGTGTAACCTCCCAAAGCGTGTTGTTCAGGAGGCGGAATGTATCCCGCCGCCCCGTTCGCCAGTTCAATATTGAAGGTCGAGGGGAATGGGCTCCAAGCTTTGAGCTTAAGGCCCGTGATGGCGTAAACTTCATTGGGAATTGTCGTAATCCCCAAACTTCCAATCCGTAGCGTTTGCAAGACAAGGTTTTCAGTGGGGTTTTTATGTATGTATCGAGCCTGTTCCGCGTAAACTTCAGGGCGATTTTTGGGCCTTTCCCCTTTCATTTCAGAAAGCATTTTATCAGCCCAAGCCAAACGCTTCGCGTCAGGCAATCGCCGTGAAAGCGTGAGCTCTTTCTGATCCATCCCGAGCAGGGGACTTTGGTCATAACAAACCTTTTTAACTGCCCCTTTGGCAATCTCAACCAGCCCATCAGTATAGATCGAGATATCTGAATTAGTTTGTTCGCCTTCATAATCTCGCAAATGCAGGTCTCCGCTTGTGCCCTGAGTCATGGCACACACGGGCTCATGCCCTCCAACAGCCAACTGCTTAGCAAGCCGATCAGAAAAAAGACCAAAGTAATCCGCGGGGCCTCCCCCACCGCCATGGTAGTGCATCGAAAAATTCGCGAGAACGCCAATCGGATCACCATTCAAAGCCTGAATCGATAAGACAGACAATTCATCATCGACCGGGCCGGAAGGCCCGACGTATTTTGGATTTCGAAATCCAGGATGCATCATAGCTCGGACCGTTTTATCACCAAAGGGATCTCTTTGCATTTGGTCTGGCCGCGTGATCCAACGCCGATTGTAATTGTAGCCAGTCGCTTTCACTTGCTTGTGACCAATTTGTGCTGGCTCGATTTTCCCATAGGCCTTCACAATCCCCTCCGCGATTTTACTAGGCAAGAATTCGGTGTAAGCCGGGTCTGCCATTGTTCCCAAACAATAATCCATCGTACTCGGAGCAGAGTGGGTATGGGTCGCTGCAATCACGATTCGATCAATCGGAATTCCAGTCTTTTGTGATGCCAGAGCTTTTGTCCGATCACAAACATCCCTTGGAATCATACAGCTATCGACCACTGCCACCGCGATGCTGACTTCACCACGCTGTAAAACAAAACAACGCGCCTTGAGATCACCTGGCTGCATCTTCCCCCGTCTTCTTTCAACAAACCCTCCATTGATCAAAAGAGAATCAAAAGGAGGTGTGATATCCTGGACGTGAGCACCTGCTAACAAGTTTTGCTCTGCAAGCTGAGAATCAGCTGACAGGGAAAAAAGCCCAACCAAAAGACAACTCCCAAGACCACTTAGAAAAAGGAGGCGCTTAGCTAATGAGGCGGGGTTGATAATCTTTAAAAGCACCATAACCAATCGAAGAGACAGGGAGAGCAGCCTATCTTTCACCGGTAGATTTGGCCAGATCTGATCTGGGATCTCTTCTATCGCTAAACCACCGCAGTTGCTAGGTTCAAAGATGTGACAGGACCCCTTTGACCCGAGAACGCCGCTCCTGAATAGAAAGTCGTTAACTGAAGCTTTTGTACAAAGTAAAGGGCGGGTCCGTAAACTCACGGATCCACCCTTCTACTGAGCTAATTTACTTTTTGAGCAACTCAACCATTGCCTTGCCCATCGCATCGCCGACGTTCATGTAGGTTTCGGCGTTTCCACTATAGTGCCCGCCGGAGCTTCCCCCCTTAGACAACGGATGCGTATAAACCGCCGCCACGTTTCCTTTGAATTCGGAGTATTTACCGGATTCACCATCAACTGCGAGCATCGCATCTAGAATCTTGCCGCCTCCATCAGTGGACCCCTGCTTGGTCTGACCAAGTGATGCCGTCACAAACTTTGCATTGGGTGCCTTGAAATCCTTACGGAGAGACTTAATTAAATTCACAAGGTTCTTCTCATATCGCTGCGAAAGGGCCTCACTTCGGCTGTCACGATCACCCTGCCACCACAGAAAT
>Ga0257110_1001771_pt1 | contig 10134 bp, 5 predicted proteins | sample LP_taG_7_FD_190184 | JGI IMG/M metagenome (GOLD analysis project Ga0257110, IMG submission 190184) | Marine microbial communities from Northeast Subartic Pacific Ocean, Canada - LP_J_2015_P26_10m | ecosystem: Environmental > Aquatic > Marine > Oceanic | place: Canada: Northeast Subartic Pacific... | reverse complement strand
CCCCCCCCCCCCCCTTCACAAACCAAGGCAGCCTTCGCGCTAGATATGAGATAAGAAAAAGGGAAAGGATACGGCGACGCGTATCTGTAGGGTAAAGATACAATGAGATAAATAGGGCGGATACATGCACTGCAATGTCAGCTTCAAACTAAGCTAAAGGTAGATATTGAAGGCGGAAATCCCGCCACAATGAGCGCGCTAACTCAACTTGCGCGCCTGGCGGGGGCAATAATTCATGGGTTTATCTGCCGGGGAGCTTAATTCGACTCCTCCCCTGGTTGAAAATCCTGACTGGGATCGACATTTACGACTAAAGAAGGCTTGATCGGAGTCCTCCGAAAGATTCTTCTTTGCAAAGACACAGAGTGTCTATCCACTGAAAGACGCCATTTGAAACTTCTTCCTGTCTGAGATGCTTCTCAAGTTGCTCGTACTCTAGATTTGTTGAGCTGAGCCTTTCCATGCTCCCCCTGTAGAAAATGAGGGTTAATTTGCCAGCTCTAACTGCATTTTCAAGATGTAGTTCCTGGGTCATAAATCGAGCTGAGCTCGGGTTCTTGTTTGGATCCTTCCAGCTAGATGAAGGTAGAAATCTCTCTATCTCTCTAGTCCACTTGGTTAATTTGCAACATTTGCCCATGTCGCGATTCAACAGGTTCACGGTGGATCCGTCTACACACGAAGGGCTGCCATGCCAATACATGTGCTTCCATTCCTCCCGTGGTACATATTCAAAGTTTCTCAATCATGTCCTGAGTCTTCTTGTAAGAGACTCCTAAAGTGTGCTTAACCACTGCACTCCTGGAAACGTTCGCTCATGTACTCCACTGGCCTCCTCATCGTTGTCCACTGCTAGCCTGGTCCTAAACTGCCAGCCCTATGGTGCGTATGGTCGTTTCGCACACTGCCTCGGCGATCCGAAGCAAAGCGACGTCAAGATACATATCTACTCTCCAAAAATTCTGAACGAAAATTTCAATCACCAAATTTCGAGAGGCGGCGATTAGGACCAAACCATGGCGCGTGTCGTATGCCTGGGGCTGGTGCTTGTAGAAGCTTGCTACGGTGCGTCTTCGTCTGAAGCCAAATCAGCTTTCCTCGCGGACTACGGCAACCTTCGCGGAATCGGCGGGGAGCGCTTAAATATGGTGGACAGGAGCCCCGACGCGGATCTGATGGCAACGTTCGAATTCGAAGATCTTCTGTCGTACTCGTACGATTACGGCGAAGCAAGCCCCGGGGACGCTTCGACAGCACTCGGAGGGTTTGGTGTAGATTTTAACCTCGGGAACATGAATTTTGGCCCGGAGGGCTCTCTGACGAACACTGGCCGGAGAGATGGCTATTATGTCAACGCAGCCTCTTTCCAAGGATTTGAACCCGACGGGACTTCAGGCGTCAGTGTCGCACCCGCTGGCGATGTGGACGGGGATGGCATGGATGATATTTTGATCGGGGCGCCAGGTGTAAAACAAGCATACGTTCTCTTCGGTTCCTCGGGCTACGCTGCGTTTCGACGGCAGCTCACCATGGGTAGTTTCGAGACAGCGATCAACGCACTCCCAGACGACGGTTTCATCATTCTTCGCGAAGACAACGATGACATGGATAGCGCTTTTGGTTCCCAGGTCTCCACTGCCGGAGACATTAATGGGGATGGCTATGACGATGTGCTCATCGCCGCATCCAACGCAAAGGGTTACGGGCGCGTATATGTTTTTTTCGGCGGCGCGCGTACTACGCTTACCGGGCATGGTGCTTGGGATCTGACAAACTCGAAACATTTTCCGTTGGAACGCGGTTTCCGCTTCGAAGGTGACGCAGAGTTTTTGAATTTGGGAGTATCCGTTGCAGGGGGCTTCGACATGAATAACGACGGCTTCGATGACTTCATTCTTGGCGTCATCGGCGGCAGCCACGAGCAGCAGATGGGGGAAGTCATATTGGTCTACGGCACCGAAAAATTTGATCGGTCCATTCTACCCATTCGCAACGTTGCTGGTACGGGCGGTTCGATGAATCCGAGAGGTGTTCGTCTTTCCCTCAAAAACAAGGACGGCGCGGGAAAGAGAGCTCTCGTCGGCATTGAGTGCGCAGCTCTTGATGATGTTAATGGAGATGGCCATGACGATGTGGCAATTGGTGCATCACAGTATGGAACTGGAGGTGCAGTCTTTGTACTCTTTGGCGGCATTCAGTATCATGGTACCTTTTATCTGGATGAAATTGACGGCACGGATGGTTTTGGCATCCTAGGTGCCAACAAGGGGGACAACCTTGGAGGCGATGTCAAAAAGGCGGGTGACTTCAACGGGGATGGCTATGGCGACATTGTCGTCGGTGCCCCGGCATTTGAGCATCGTCGTGGCGCTGCTTACATTATACTCGGGCGCAAACATTTCGGTCCGACGGCACATGCTGACATTACACTCCGAGGCGACGCATTCCAAGACATAACGGGGTACTCGGTGTCTGGCGCGGGAGATGTTGATGGCGATGGCTTGGATGACGTACTGGTCGGGTCCTTCAGTGCTTCTCCTCAAGGCCGCGACATGGCTGGGACTATCTATTGCGTTTTAGGGGGGACCAAGAAACAGGGCATCTTCGATCTTGCAGATTTGAACGGTTTTGATGGGTTCAAGATGTACGGTGAGCATGCTGGCGACTGCGCCGGGTACGATGTCGCCGCAGCTGGAGATTTCAATAACGATGGCGTCGACGACTTGGTTGTTTCTGCTATGCTTTCAAACGCGGGGGAGGTGGACGGAGGAAACACATATGTCATCTTTGGATCCCAATTTGATGCCAAGGTACCTACCACTATGCCCACGGGTCCGTCCAGCATGCCAACTCCGGCTCCTTCCCACTCGCGCGACTCGCTCGGCAGCGGCAAACTTCCCTTTCCGGCAAGGTCTCCCTTGGGTTCCATTGAAGAGAACCATGCGGGTGCCATGTTCCACGGCGACAAGACCCTCTCTTCTGTGGTGTTTCCAGGAGATGTCGATGGTGACGGTATTGATGACATTCTCGCAGCTGCTGATGGGGATGCCTATGTCATATACGGGGCGGCCGATGACGACCTCTACGCTGCATGGTCAGGTGAGCTGGACATGATACCGAAGAAAAAACCGGATGGGACCTACGGCGCAGCCATCATCGCGGATTGTGACATTGAGGTCGTCTCAAGTGCGGGGGATTTCAACGACGATGGTTTCGAGGACATGGCACTCGCTTGTCCATCGAACGCCGACGGATCGGGCACGGTTTTTATCGTATTTGGTGGCGACGCTATCAAAGCATCTACCGAACTGTCAGATTTGGTTCGGGGCGTTGATTATGTTGAAATCACTGGAGGAGCAGAGAGCGATGCGTTTGGCTCCTCGCTTTCGTACCTCGACTTCAACGCAGATGGGTACACGGACGTCGTCATTGGTGCTCCAGAGCGGGATCGTGCGTATGTGTACTTTGGGGGGGCTACAGCCGACGCCGCTTCAGATGTCGTACAGGCCGACAACCTGGCCGCCTCTGAGGGCTTTAGGATCAGCCACGAGGACAACTCGGAGCTCGGAGCAGCCGTTGCAGGAATTGGAGATATCAACGACGATGGTTACGATGATCTTGCGGTTGGTGCGCCAGGCGCTGCCCTTGTGTGTGTTGTATTTGGGAACAATATGGAAGAGAATTCGCTCTATGATTGTGGTGATCTATCACCTGGATCAAACACACCCGGCTTTCACACGTTTACCAACCCGGAGGAGGGTGATATGGAAGTGGAAGAGCGCCACGTTGGGTTCTCCGTTGCCGCAGCGGGTGACGTCGATGGTGATTCATACGCAGACTTTCTCATTGGAGCGCCTGGCTTAGACCATGGTTCAGGAAAAGTATTCATTATGCTCGGTAAGGACGACTGGGATAAAATAGAGAACACAAAACACGCCATCCCTGTTGTCTCGAGTCTCCGGCGCGGTGCACTTGGTACTGCGGTTGCAGGTGCCGGTGACATCAACAACGATGGTTTGGACGACATTCTGATTGGAGCTGCGAATTCACTCAGCTCGGCCAGTTCTGAGCCGGGAACGGCTTATGTTCTTTATGGCACTGCCTCACTCAGCGACCTCTCCTACAATCAGGGGGTGTATGGCTCTCATACAGAAACGAAGGAACCAAACCAAGCCGGCATCGACGTGCGCCAGCTCGATGGCAGTGATGGCTTTGGCCTTACGGGCACCGAAGTTGGTGCCATGGCAGGTGCATCGGTTGCCTTTGGCAGCTATGACGTCAACTCAGATGGCGTCGACGACCTAGTCGTGGTGGAACCAGGAGCTCATCAGGCTTATCTCCTATTTGGTCTGTCCCTTGAAGCGACTCCTGAAATTGCACCCCCCTCACCAACAAGCAAGCCCACATCTGCAACACTTGGCCAACCAACGACCGCGCCGACGACGTTGGAACCAACCCCAGCGACCTGGCCACCAACGTCGACGAAGAAGCCCACGGGCGGCTTTCCAACAGCAAAGCCTACGCGGCAGCCTACCTCCAGGCCGACGCACATGCCCACCGGCGGATTTCCCACCCCGATGCCTACGGAGACGCCCACCACAGCTTTCTCTTTCATATCAGTTGGCTATGTCCAGGCCACCATTCGCATCACTGACATGTCTGCCGCGAACTTCGGATCACTCGAGACCATTTCCGTGCAGTATGCGGTGTACGACATCCTTTTCGATGGATACATCACCAGCCCCCAAAATGTGACCGAGGTGGTCGCGATAGACATCGCATCGATTGACATCTCTTTCTACCTCGCAGTTGACTCTCCCAGCGACCTAGCTGAATCTGAATTTGCACTTGTAGAGGATATCTATACCTTACTGAATGAGGCCGTCGACTCTGGCTATTTTGAAGAGCGGCTCATATATTGGACCGCTTTCTTTGAGGCTGATGGTAACCTGGCATCTCTTGACGCCAACATCACGTCTTCCCTCCTCATTCCATCGGCAACATACTTCACCACATCCAACACGATGCCGCCTACGTCTGCACCCCATCCTCCCACTGCAGATCCTACTATCATGCCTACTGACGCCGCCACAGCTTCCACCGATGACTCAGCGGGTGATGATACCACCCCCACGGGCGACGATGATGCTACCAACCCGACGGGCGACGACGATGTCTCTGCTCCGACGGGGGACGACGACGCCACGGCCCCGACGGGCGAAGATGATACCACAACCGCCTCCCCAGGCAACGACGACGCTACTGCTCCCACGGGCGACGACACCTCCGCCTCTACGGGCGACGACACAGATGACCCCACTTCGACGGAGGGCAGTGATGATGGCTCCTCTTCTGATGATGATGGCGCGTCCACTGTAGGTGACGATGGTGTTGCTGAAGAGGATGACGACGCTACCACCTCTACCGACGATGCCAACCCTGTGGGTGACGGCGACGACGCGACTTCTGTGGACGATAATACTGCCCCGGTGGATGATGGCGGCGGCTACAACGACCCCGACAACGGCGTGTCCAATGATGACAGCTCCGAGGGTGATGGTGATGCCGCCACCACCACCGACGACAACACGACACCCACTGGCGATGGTGATGACGAGGCCACCTCCACGGGCGCCGGCGACGACGACACCGCCTCTACGAGCGATGGCGGTGACGGTGACGACGCGGCCTCCACGGGCGGCGGCAGCAACGGTGACGACGCCGCTTCCACGGGCGGCGGCAGCGACGGTGACGACGCCGCTTCCACGGGCGGCAGCAGCGACGGTGACGACGCCGCCTCCACCCGCGACGATGGCATCGGTGACGACACCTCCGTGGCTGATCAGGATCCCACGCCCGCACCACAACCTGGAACCGGGACAATCTCAACATCGAGTAAAAGTGACGACGACGATGGTGCAGACTCGGCATCGACCGCATTGCTTGTCGTACCCTTGGTCGTGGGGATTTTCATTATCCTGGTCGCTCTTGGATATCTCTATCAGCAAAAGAAGTGGTGTTTTGCCGAAGAAGATGCAGCTGACTCGCCAGCACCCGCAAGTGATGGCAGCGATATTGCCGTGGAGGGCGAGTCTGTCGAGGCTCATCAGATGCCTGTGGACGAGGCTGAGATGAGTTCTGCCATCGTGAATAGCCAGGACGATCTTTCCATGGTCGAAGCCCCCGCCTCGATGGTTACAGATGTGCAGGAGAAGATAATCGAGGCCGATCTTTGACGACCACCAGTTTTGGCAGGCCGGCTTGTCTACCTGGGAGAGGCCGTGCATCCGAAGTGCGGCATCTTGCGATGTCCAACGCCCAGAACTGCGCCGCAATGAACTCATACCCCCACGAGATAAAAACAGACGCCTGCGCCGGCAACTACGAGTGGGGGTGAAAGTGCGACGTGGCTCGTAGGTTAGTATTATTCCGGGTAGCCGCCGTTCTTCTAACGAGTGCCAGTGTCACATGCGCCAGACACTAAGTGCGCTGAAGTCCCGGCTGTGCTGTTCCGGTCGAGGTCCCGATACTATGATTCTTTTTGACTTTTTAACGAGGACGTAAAGAATCAAGTTTGGGGGCGTTGTGGCGGGATAATGGACTAATGTAACTTGACTGGCTCAGCTTGAAGTTGGCAGTGCACCTGGCTTGTGTCTCTAGTATGTCCCTATATTACCTACAGCGAGCGACGGTGGATATATATCCAGTTTTAGTGACGTTGCTCCTTTTCCCTTTCTTACTCACTTAACTTACCCAGGCGATTGGAGGTGGAAAGCCCCCGACCCCATTAGCCTACGGGCCTGAGTAGGTAGTCCACCTAATTATTACCATATCCTGGTCCTAGAGTCGGGCTTAGGGTAAACTTCCTTTACAGCGGCTTAATTTTTATTGTTGCATATGGTTTACATATGGTTTCCACTAACAGCCGCTGCGGCAATGGAGGGATGGTATTAAGCGAGGAGGAGTCAGAGCATTTGAAGAAAGAAATCTATGATGTGGCTATGGGTGTACCGCCAGATGACGGCTCCTTGCTTCCTTTAGCCTCAGGCTAGTGGGAGATACGAAAGGCCAAGTGGACGGAAATACGCGAACTTCCACCACCCCCGCGTCCAACCAAGAGTAGACTAGGTCCGTGGAGTACGGGAGTGCCCTAGTGTTAAAGACGGACGCGGAGCAGAGTGCGCTAGCGCCGAATTTCAACGGCGAGGGTCTTAAACTCATGGGCAAAAACGAGCGCGGCGAGTTGTCGCTTGGTGTAATTTTCGTCATTTTGAGCAACCCAAGCCCGCAAGTCTCGATTGTCGAAGTACCAAGCCTTGATATAAGAGTCAGCATATGCGGCCCCGCGTAGCGGTCTCGCAGGATGCATTTTATCCAGCGAAAACTGGAGAACTTGGAGATCCATAGACATCAGAGCCCGGCCCTCCGTAGAGCATCTCCCGACCCTGGCAAAACCCTCAACGAAGGCCTCAAAAGCTGCTTGAACAGCGTGTGTCCATATCAGCCCCTTCGAGGGACCGCAAAATGGTGGCTTGTCTCCATCATTAGCTCGAGTAAGCGAGGCCCATAAACCTTCGAGCCTCGCGACGACCGCGTAGACATAGGAGTTACACTCTTCTTGAATTGCGCTGCTGAGCCACACAGATACACCTAGCGAACTGATAGCCTGCAATATGGCTGGTGAATCTACAAGTCTTGAGCCAACTGCACGATAAATAGCAGTTCTCAACTCTGAACCAACACTTGTGGCAATCTTCAGTTTGTCCCACGTGGGGTAATTTTGATGTATTTTAGAGTCATAGCTCAAGATAGCCTTAGTGGAAGAAAGAAGTGTTTCTTGAACTATAAATAGGGAGTCCGCTGCAACAATGGCACCATAGACATCATCGATATTATTTGCCTTTCCCAATTGACATTGCGCAGGATCAATGAGACGAGCGAGTTGCACCGACGACCGCTCGCATGTCGGTTCAACCGCGTGTTCATACGACAGGTGCGTTGCAGCAACGGCCGCGAGGTAAGTTTCAAAAATTTCAAACAATGTTTCAACAGCCACAAAGTTCACACCCTCAAGCAACATAACGACCTGCACAAACTTAACTGCAGATCTTTGGACGCCATTGAAGGCGGCCTGCGTTGCGACTTGATTGAATTGAGATATGCTCCTGATGTTTGCGCGGTGTAGCTGAGCAACGCGAGCCTCCCAGGGGAACAAAGAGTCTTGATTTAATAGTGAGAGAACCTGATCAAAGATAGGTGCATTGGTGACTATGGTCTGAACATCGTTCATGATTGCTGCACAATCAGGTGCTCGGACGGGCTCGTTGCAGTCTCTACTAAAGACATCGACAGGAATCCAAGGTTCACAAGCAAGCATCTGTTTCAGCCTATCTAAGATGTCAGCTCGTACACTTTTAAAATATGGAAGATAGATGAGATCACACACATCTGAATTGCTGTCCATGTCATTGTCGACCGCAGCTATTTGCCTGACGGTCTCCATGGCGTCTAATGAAAGTCTGACATCGGCGAGCGATGGTCTTCGCCGCACATCGACCACCTCGCCATAGTCCGGGACTGGCACCACGTCGACAGCAATGATTTCGATGATGACGCGCCTCGACCGACTCCAAATATGATCAACAACCTGACACAAGCTGCGACCAGCTCTCTGGACTTGCCCCGAGGTCGCTTGCCATGCAGCCACTTCGGCAACGTTCGAGGGCGTTTCTCCGTTAGGTGACTTGCAGTGCCATACTGCAGCGTCGCGGATCAAGTTAATGATGGTGATGAAACTTTTTGAAAGGTCAACAACTGTCTTCCCAATAGAACTGCCTTGAATATTTGCGCTAGCAGCAGCTTCTTCAAGGCGTAAAATCGCATGTGATTCAATTTGTTTGCTCAATCTGGCAAGCCGCGGTGAAGGGACCGCAAGTCCTTTATCGTAGATAATATCATCGATCACGGTGTAAGCTAATATGATCTCAGAGTACCTGGCTTCGTCAAAAACAACGCATTCTCGTATTAAACTGGCGAGAGCATCATCGACGGTGGAGCTTGACAATGGGACAATGGCCTGTGCTCGTTCTCGAGCAGAATCCAAAACCACGAGCTTTGATAAGTTTGAATCTGCTAGTGATAGACGAGAAGAATGAGAAAGCGCAAGTGCTGTTGTGAAATCGCGTGCCATAATTGCGTTACCAGAAGCATCATTCATCTTCAACAGGTCTGAAGTACTAGTTGCCACAGTACAAATTTTCTCCAAACGAAAGCGCCGCCTGCGAGCCTGTACGAGCCGCAGTGTGTCATTAATAATCTTGCTCCTTGCTTCCATCAACTTTCTCCGAGCATTGCTCGCCTGCACATTCCCATAGGTAGTCACCTGCTCTATTGAAGCCATGTGGTGCATGCCAACCATCAGCCCATTGTAATTATCCCATACTGCGTTCGTTAGGGAAGATACGATACTGTCTAACTCCCCATCCCTGTGCGACAACTCTGTTAGAAGCCATTCGGAAATTCTGGAATTAGTAGATCCTTTATGATTTGATAATTCCTAGATAAGACCACATCAGACGGGTAGAAATTCAATGCGTTGGAAGAATCCCACCTCGATCATACGCGTGCATCCATCGAAATATCCCTCGGAGTAGAAAGCGCCGTCGAGATCTGCGTTATCGGAAGTGCCTTGGACAAGCAGCCCATTTGCATCTACTAAGCACATGGTTGGATTGGTCTTTGCTGCATTTCCATCCACGGTCAGTTGAACCATTTCACCAAACACAAAGATTTTTTCCTCCAAGCTCCCGCAGCTCGATGGCTGTGTTGCTGTCAAGAACATAGTTGGCTGAGGTTAAAATCCTACAATCTTGGCGCTACTCCGTCCCGAGATATCGGCTGATTAAGGCCGCAGAATGTTAAAATGGCCATGTAAACTACAACTTTGGAGGTCTCGTTCTCGGCCCCATGGATTCCTTTGTTCTGAACGAGCCGGCCTACGGCCGGCCAGCTCGCTTCGCGAGCTGTCGGCCACTCGTTTGATTGAGGTTGCTCGCTGCGCTCGCTTTAAACCACTCATTCGGGAGGCGACCACGGACAAAAGATCCGACGGCATGACGGGGTGGGTGGGTGGGC
>Ga0257110_1001767_pt1 | contig 10151 bp, 9 predicted proteins | sample LP_taG_7_FD_190184 | JGI IMG/M metagenome (GOLD analysis project Ga0257110, IMG submission 190184) | Marine microbial communities from Northeast Subartic Pacific Ocean, Canada - LP_J_2015_P26_10m | ecosystem: Environmental > Aquatic > Marine > Oceanic | place: Canada: Northeast Subartic Pacific... | reverse complement strand
CTTGAGAAATTTGTCTAATGGAATAACCTCCATAAGTTTCACATTTTTTGCAGAATTCAATAAAAAATTCTCAATTTCCTGCTTGCTGATATCATTTATAAAAGTCGTAATCTTATCCGCAGCCTGTTCAGCTGTCCCGGCGATTAACAAACTTGATTTTAAAAAGTTCTGATTTTTTAAATCATACCCTAGTGCCCCAGCCACTAGTTCTTTTTTTGATAGTTCATTTCTGCATAGGTAGTCAATTATATCTAATGTCCATGAGCTCCAGGTACCATGAAAATCAAAAAGAGTGCCGTCTTTATCAAATAAAATAGCGTCAAAATCCATTAAATTTCAGGTCCAGTTTACCTGTTCGCCCCCTGGCAAAAATAGTCTTGCAGTTTGCATCAACTCGGGTTGTAAATTCATAGCATCGCAGGCTTCCATAACCCACTTATCATCAAGTAACAAAAAATCTAATACGGCCACTAGAAATACTGTGTTTTGAATATCACTTTTAATAGTATTCTCTGATACTCCAGTTGAGCCCATAAAAAGATCCAGAAGCTCTTGATTTGAGAGAAGCCAATTCGTAGCTTTTAATGCGTAAATTTCTGCGTCGTCCGAAGTCATAATCAATAATTAACTAACATTTCCAAATAGCTTTTTACAAACAAGAATTGTAACATTCATAACCCTCAATAAATGAGATACAACAAATAATTTAAAAACTTTTTTTCTGCCCTTGCTGAAATTAGAATTTAACGCATTATGCAAAACAGTACTTGCTGTTTTGAAGGGTAAAATCTATGGGCTATAGAGAAATATATAATGGCTGGAAAAATGATCCAGAAGCCTTTTGGATGAACGCCGCAGAGGCTATCGACTGGGATAAAAAACCATCAAAAGCACTATTTGCAGATAGAGCACCCTTGTATGAGTGGTTTTGTGATAGCATGGTAAATACTTGTTACAATGCCGTCGACAGGCATGTTTTAAACGGTCGAGCAGACCAAAAAGCAATTATTTACGACAGTCCAATGACTGATACACAGTATTCGATAACCTTCGCAGAGTTATTAGAAAAAGTTGCAAGTCTAGCAGGGGCATTAGCTAGTAAAGGGATTTCAAAAGGTGACCGAGTTATAATTTATATGCCTATGGTCCCTGAGGGAATAATATCTATGTTGGCTTGTGCAAGAATTGGCGCAATACATTCTGTAGTATTTGGTGGATTTGCTTCCAATGAACTGGCCGTAAGAATTGATGATGCCAAACCAAAAGCTATAATAGCTGCATCATGCGGTTTGGAACCAAATAGAATTGTCGAATATAAACCATTAATCGACAGTGCTATCGAATTAGCGAGTTATAAACCAGAAACTGTAGTTATTTTTCAAAGACCACAATGTGAAGCAAAATTAATTAATGGACGCGATTACGACTGGGAACATATTCAAGATAAGGTAGAAAAAACTCCATGCGTATCAGTTGAAGGTAGTCATCCAGCATATATTCTTTACACCTCCGGGACAACCGGAGCTCCAAAAGGGGTAGTTAGACCAACGGCTGGTCATCTGGTTGCTCTTAACTGGACCATGAAGAATTTTTATGACGTAGACCCAGGAGAGGTGTTTTGGGCGGCATCTGATATAGGATGGATAGTTGGTCACAGTTACATTTGCTATGCACCACTTATACACGGGAATACCACTTTAGTGTTTGAAGGGAAGCCTGTTGGCACACCTGACGCGGGAACGTTTTGGCGTGTAATAAGCGAGCACAAAGTGAGTAATTTCTTTACCGCACCAACGGCATTTAGGGCCATTAAGAGAATGGATCCCAAAGGAGAACTCAAACAAAAATATGACTTAAGTAATTTACGCGCCTTATTTTTAGCTGGAGAGAGAGCTGACCCAGATACCGTTAAATGGGCCGAAAACTTGCTCCAGGTGCCAATTATTGATCATTGGTGGCAAACAGAAACAGGTTATGTGATTGCTGGAAATCCAATAGGAATAGAGAAGCTCCCAATAAAAATCGGAAGCCCAACAGTGCCAATGCCTGGCTTTGACATCAAAGTGTTAGACCGCACTGGGAAAGAGCTCCCAGCTGGAGAACTCGGTTCAATTGCAATTAAATTACCCTTACCTCCAGGTACGCTTCCAACTCTTTGGAATGCGGCAGAAAGGTTCAAATCATCATATTTAAATACATTCCCTGGGTATTATGAAACAGGTGATGCGGGCACGATTGATGATGATGGATATATTTATATAATGGCGAGAACCGACGATGTGATAAATGTGGCTGGTCATCGCCTATCAACTGGGGCAATAGAAGAAGTTCTAGCGAACCACCCTGATGTAGCAGAATGTGCGGTAATTGGAGTATCTGATAACTTAAAAGGGCAATTACCCGTAGGATTCTTATGTCTCACATCTGGTGTTGAGCGGGAACATATAGCCATAGAAACTGAGTGCGTGGAAATGGTACGTTCGCAAATTGGTCCAGTGGCATCATTTAAAAATGCGGTTGTTGTAGATCGGTTACCCAAAACAAGATCTGGAAAAATTTTACGTGGCACCATGGTTAAAATTGCCGATAGTGACGAATTCAAACTGCCTGCCACTATAGACGATCCAGTTATTTTAGAGGAAATCAAAGAAGCCCTAATGGTAATTGGTTACGCAAAATAGTACAGACAGCTGACCGTTAAAAGCAAAACGTAATTGATCTTGGATGTGTTTTGTTTACGCTCTTTTTTAACTAAGGTGTGAAACATGTCGGATAAACCTATATGGGCTCTCTCTGCCACTGAGCTTGTTAAAAAAACAAAAAGTAAGGATTTAAGTGCAACAGAAATAACATTTGCATATCTTGAACATATAAAAACAGTAAATCCTGAACTCAATGCCATTGTCGATGATATGTCCAAAGAGGCCATAAAACGTGCTGAGAACCTTGACAGATCTGCCAAAGCAGGGGAACCAAAAGGGAAACTATTTGGAGTTCCCGTCACTGTTAAAATAAATGTGGATCAAAGAGGATACGCAACAAGCAACGGTGTATCGGCGTTGAAAAATTCAATAGCTAGTACAAATGCACCAATTGTTGATCATCTTATGAATGCCGGAGCATTATTTGTGGGCAGAACAAATACTCCAGAATTTTCTTTTCGGGCTGATACGGAAAATCCATTATATGGTCGAACACATAATCCGTGGGGCAAGCATTTGTCGCCAGGCGGCTCTTCGGGCGGCGCTAGTTCCGCTGTAATGTCCGGAATGTGCGCGTTGGCTCATGGAAATGATATAGGAGGCTCACTGCGCTTTCCATCTGTCGCAACTGGAGCAGTAACACTCAAACCTGGCCTAGGCAGAGTTCCAGCGTGGAACTCAAGTCAAACTAATGAGCGAGGCATCCTTGCTCAATCAATGTCAGTACAAGGCCTAATTACTAGAAGTGCGCATGATCTTCAGTTGGCCATGCCAGAAATAATTAAATCCGATCTAAGGGATCCGTTTCATATCCCTATGCCATGGGATAACTCTAAGTTATCAAACAACTCGCGAAAAGTAGCTCTTTGTTATGATACTCCAGGGTTCAAAACGGATTCAGAAGTTCTGAAAGGTTTGACAATAGCAGCTGATGCTCTGAGCAATGTTGGATTCGAGATACATGAAGTGAGTCCACCGCTGCTAGAGGAAACCGCAAAAGAGGGCTACAGTGCACTTCTGGGTGAAGTACACAGTCTTTTGGGAGACGACATCCAAAAATATGGTTCTAAAAAGATACAAATGATTTTTGATGAATATTTCCGCCAATTTGAACCCTATGAAGGAAGAAAGCTTTTAACTGCGATGGCAAAAAGAACACGATATGCTAGAGAATGGGCACTTTTTATGGATGAATATCCTCTAATTATTTCAAATCTAATACCCACCACCTTTTTTTATCCAGATCGAGATACTGAAGGTGCGGCAGGTGTAACTGAAGTATTGGGTGCGGCGCTCTGGTCATATTCTATTAACTTTATTGGTCATCCAGCTGGGATTGTGCCAACACACATTGCGTATACAAAAACTGGCAGCGTCCCAATTGGAATTCAGGTAATTGGACAACGCTGGCGCGAAGATACAGTTGTGAGTGCATTAATCGCCATTGAGGAACACTGTGGCACCATCTACGAAAAACTATGGAAGCAGCTAGGTTGGCTTAATTAAACAAATTGTTCTTGAATTAATCTTTCATCGAGCCCGTGGCCCTGATTAAAAAGAATTCTATGCTTAATTTTTGTTTCAGAGCTAATTTCAACTTTCTTAACATTTTTAAAAGATACGCTGTCAGCATCTGCCATTACTGGTCTTTTATTATTATCAAGCACATCTATGCGGACAATAGAAGTTTTAGGCACCAAGGCTCCACGCCATCGACGCGGTCGATATGCGTTTAGAGCGGTCATCGCCAGAACATCTGCGCCGATGGGCAGTATGGGGCCATTAGCAGAATAATTGTAGGCAGTTGATCCTGCTGGAGTAGCAACTAAAACGCCATCACATACTAGCTCATCCATGCGCTGCCGATTATCAACCCATATTTGCAACTTTGCAGCTTGCGGCCCAGCTCTTAAAAGAGAGACTTCATTTATCGCTAGCGCGGTTTCAACTTTTCCATCTGTAAGTGTAGCTTTCATAATTAGAGGATTAATTATTTGCTGCTCAGCATTAGCAAGCCGCAATGGTAAGGCTTTTATTTCATAAGCGTTCATCATAAAGCCAACGGTTCCGCGGTTCATTCCATACACCGGCGCTCGCAAATTCTGACAAAGGTGTAAAGTTTGGAGCATAAACCCATCGCCACCCAATGCGACAATATAGTTTGCTGTTTTAAAATCACATTGCCCGTAAATTTCGGTCAGTTCATGCAGTGCAGCCTTTGCACTATGCGTGTCAGCAGCTAAAAATGCGATTTTTTCTGACATGTAAATGCCCTCAATCCAATTAATTACAGTCTACAGTTTTTATAAATAAGAGTCAGCATAAACGAGATACAAAAACAAGTTAAACAAAAGTTAATCTGTCTTTTTACGTATTAAGCCTGAAGAGCCTTGACCAAATAATGATATTTGGGCATCACAAGATTTATGTTGATATTTAAAATTTTCTTACCGAATGAATGGAAAGATTTTGCAAAAGTTGGGAGAACCAAAGGAGCACCTGTTGATATTTCCGATGGTTATATACATTTCTCTACAGCTACGCAGGTCAGGGAAACTATAACTAAGCATTTTTCAAGTCATGACAAGTTGGTTGTAGCAGCCTTTAAAACAGATACTTTTTCAACAAATCTAAAATGGGAACCGTCTCGTGGAGGGCAAGACTTTCCACATTTATACAGAGGGCTACTAATGACAGAAGTCGAATGGCATAGTGCAATAAACCAGGAAAATGGGCATCATTCTTTACCAGAGGCTATCAATGAGCTTATCTGAAAAAATTGGTCTTCGATTACTAACAAGCCTTGACCCAGAAAAAGCTCATAACTTAGCCATAAGAGCCCTCAAGCTTGGTATTGTCTCAAGCACCCCAGTTTTTAAGTCTAAAGCGTTGGAACTAAATGTTGCGGGCTTAAAATTCAACAATCCTTTAGGTTTAGCTGCGGGTTTCGATAAAAATGCAGAGGCCATTAAGCCCCTGATGAACTTTGGTTTTGGTTTCATCGAAGTAGGCGCAGTTACCCCACATGCTCAACAAGGAAACCCTAAACCACGCCTATTCAGGCTTAAAGAGGATAAAGCCATTATAAATCGATTTGGGTTTAACAATGATGGTATGATTAAAGTCTTAAAAAGATTGTCTAAACGACCCTCAAACGGAATAATTGGATTGAACCTTGGAGCGAATAAAACCAGTGCTGATCGCATCAGTGATTTTGCCACCGTATTTAAAACATGCAAAGAATTTATCGATTTCGCTACTGTTAATGTTTCATCTCCTAATACAGATAATTTAAGAGAGCTACAGGCAGATAAGGAATTACGTGAATTATTGAAAGGAGTAATGTCGAGTCAAAATGAGTCAAAGACTAAAGTTCCCATATTTTTAAAAATAGCACCAGACCTTAAAAAAGATGAATTAGAAAGCATTGCTTTAGTAGCCAGTGAAACTAAAATTGACGGGATTATAGCAACAAATACAACCATCCGTAGGGACAATCTGAAAAGTATTTATCAGCATGAAAAAGGTGGTCTTTCAGGAGTTCCTATATTTGAGACCTCTACACGTGTGCTTGCACAACTTTATTCTATTACAGATGGTAAAATACCATTAATCGGCGTTGGAGGTGTATTTACAGGGGAACAATTATTCCAAAAAATCCGAGCGGGAGCATCACTGGTTCAAATATACTCTGCTTTAATTTATTCAGGGTTTTCTGTAACAACTAAAATATTGAAAGAATTAGATCTTACCTTAAAACACAATGGCTTCAAAAATGTGGAAGAAGCTATCGGGACTGGTGCAGAAGAATGGCTATGAATGAGATCCGGCATAACCCAAGATGTTCAAAATCAAGAATTGCCCTGAGTTTACTTAAAGATCAGTCTATTGACCTGCAAATTTTTTATTACCTCGAAGAAAACATTAGTTAAGAACATTTAATTTCCACAATCCAAATATTGTCGATACCGGTTATAGAGCTCGATCGCAAAAACGAAAAACATTTCAAGCCTTAGGATTAACCCGTACTAGTGACGATGAAATACTTATTCAGGCAATGCTTGGAAATCCAATTTTGATTGAGCGACCAATATTAGTATTGGGTAAACAGGCGGTAATAGGACGTCCACCCGAGCGTGTTTTAGAACTATTCAAATGATTGATTTTTCAAGCCTTGGATATTTTGAAAGAAGTGATAGGCCTCTAACTATAAATGAGACTAAAAGGGCAACCCAGAGGCCGTAAAACCCGTATAGACCCACTAAGACATATGCAGCTAAGGCATAAATTATTAGTGATATAAACATCATGTTACGCATTTCAACTGACCTTGTTGCACCAACAAATATGCCATCCATTAAAAAAGGTAGCGCCCCAAAAATGGGTCCAAGAACAATGAATATCAGAAATGTCTCAGAAACCAATCTAACCTGATCTGACGTTGTCATTATTTCAATAAATAAGGGGCCTAAAAGAGCAAAAATGATAGACATAAAAAAGGCTATTATAAACGTCCACAAACCAGCCTTAATGACGGCATCTCTAAACATAACGCGATTTGATTTGCCGACTGCCTGACCTACCAGAACTTCTGCTGCAAAGGCAAAACCATCCATTCCATATGCAGAAATGTGTAAAAATTGAAGTAGAATTTGAGTTGCGGCTAACTCTACATCACCAAATTTTCCTGAAGTCATAAGAAAGGATACAAATATCATTTCTAACATGAGTGATCGTAAGAAAATGTCTCTATTTACCAATAGAATTGAAAGAATTTTTGTTCTAGAAAAAACTATACTCCAGATTATTTTTGGAAAGTTTTTAGATATAATAAAACAAATTCCCAAACCAACGAAAAAGGCGAACCATTCAGCTATAAATGTGGCCCATGCAACGCCCTCTACGCCCCATCCCAAACCTAACACAAACCAAAAATCCAGAATGGCATTCAAACCATTCATCGTCAGTTGCAATATCAATACATATTTAGTTTTCTCTAATGCGATCAGCCATCCTATTACTGCATAAGTAGAAATTATAGCTGGTGCAGAGAAAATACGAACACTCATGTACTCAAGGGCTAAAACCTCAACTTGATTAGAGCTGGGAGAGATTAGAAAAGATAACCAGAATATTATTGGATGTATTAAAATGACAAAAAGACCACAAAAGAAGCCGATCAGGAGCCCTCGGATAAGTAAAGCTACTACTTCAGAGGTATCATCTCTACCAAAAGCTTGGGCAACAAAACCTGTGGTTCCCATGCGTAAGAAACCAAACAACCAATATACTGCACCAAGTATTATCGCGCCAATACCAACAGCACCAATTGCAATTGCATCTCCAAGTTGACCAATTACACCGGTATCGATAGCACCTAAAATTGGAATAGAAATATTAGAAAGCACTATCGGGAGTGATATCGCCAACACACGGCGATGAGTTATGTTTTTTGAAGAGTCCAATTATGGTCCTTTTAGCTAGCTGGTTAGTTAAACCCTTGGCGAGCTACCTACATTAATAGTTTTAAATCTAATCAAATGACGAATTAAATTTATTTGATCGACCTTGCCGGATTAGTAAGACAGCATTACACTCTGCGCAAGATGTGGGGGTTTGTATGAGTGAAAGTAAACTTTCTTTCAAGGAAATGTGCGCAAAATTCGATGTGACACCGCGGACTTTGCGTTATTATGAATATATCGAGCTATTGAGTCCAGAAAGGATTGGGCGTTCACGTTTTTATGGTGGACGAGATTGTGCAAGAATGACGCTGATTTTGCGCGGTAGAAAATTTGGGTTTCAATTAGAGGAACTCAGACAGTGGCTATTAATTTACGATAAAGAAGGCACGAACGCTCAAATGCATGTATTTATTGATATGGCGGATCGGAAACTTATTGAGCTTTTTGAACAACAAAAACAACTAGCCGAAACAATTAAAGAACTTGAAGAACTCAGAACAGTAACCAAGAGATCGTTAAAAATTTAAGTTGACGTAACGTTTGCTTACGTAAACGTTAACTTTTATATTTTTCAGGCTATTGTTACCGCAGATAAAGGTTTTTTAAATGAATTCTTCTGCGACAATTCGTGAAATGTGTAATGAATTCAATGTAACCGCTAGAACTTTAAGGTTTTATGAGGCGAAGGAGCTTCTTTTCCCCATAAGAGATGGTCAAAAACGCCTTTTCACAAAACGTGATCGAGCTCGTCTTAAATTAATTATAAAAGGAAAGAGGTTCGGTTTTTCATTAGAGGAAATCAGACAACTACTTAATCTATACGACATGGGCGATCAACAGCAGACACAACTTTTTCGCACTTATGAATTGGCAAAAGAAAGACTGAAACAGCTAGAATCGCAACACTTTGAAATAGGCGAAACCATTGAAGAGTTAAAGGAACAACTAAACCTTGGAAGAGAATTGATAAAACAAACTAATTTATCTTCTGAGCCAGCCGAATAATAAAATGGGACTTAAATAATGCCAAGCTACCACGCACCAATTAAAGATATCAAATTTATCTTACAGAACGTTCTAGAAATTCACGATAGTGAAATACCGGGGTATAGCGAATTAGATAACGAATATTTAACGGCCATTTTAGAGGAAGCATCAAAAATTTCGACAGAAGTACTCGCGCCATTGAACGCTATTGGAGACGAGCAGGGTTGCAGTTTTGAGAACGGACTTGTTTACACTCCACCAGGGTTTAAAGAAGCGTTTAATCAACTCAAAGACGGTGGGTGGACTGGAATTGATTGTGATACCAAATTTGGGGGACAAGGTCTTCCCTATTTGATTAGCATTGCAGTTGGTGAGATGTTTGCTAGTGCCAACATGGCGCTTGGAATGTATCACGGCCTAACACATGGTGTATATTCAGCAATTTACTCTCATGGTAGCGATGAACAAAAAGCTAAGTACCTACCTAATTTAGTAAATTGCACTTGGACAGGGACAATGAACCTAACTGAGCCTCATTGCGGCACAGACCTTGGCTTAATGAGGACAAAAGCAACTAGAAAAGATGATGGAACTTTTAAAATAAGTGGGCAAAAAATCTTCATTTCTGCCGGTGACCACGATCTAGCAGAAAATATTATACATTTAGTTCTGGCAAAAATTCCCGATGGCCCTGAAGGAGTGAAAGGAATATCTCTTTTTATTGTCCCAAAATTTTTGGTTAACGAAGATGGTTCGTTGGGAGAGCGCAATCAAGTATCGGTTGGTAAAATAGAGAGAAAAATGGGGATCCATGGAAATGCTACATGTGTAATGAATTATGATGAAGCGATTGGATACTTAGTCGACGAAGAACATAAGGGGATGAGAGCAATGTTCACGATGATGAACGAAGCCAGACTAGGGGTCGGCTTACAAGGTCTCTCACAAGCTGAATTGGCTTATCAAAACGCACTGACGTACGCGAAAGATCGATTAC
>Ga0257110_1001766_pt1 | contig 10152 bp, 7 predicted proteins | sample LP_taG_7_FD_190184 | JGI IMG/M metagenome (GOLD analysis project Ga0257110, IMG submission 190184) | Marine microbial communities from Northeast Subartic Pacific Ocean, Canada - LP_J_2015_P26_10m | ecosystem: Environmental > Aquatic > Marine > Oceanic | place: Canada: Northeast Subartic Pacific... | reverse complement strand
CGTTGCGATGTCGGGTGGTCGGGTTACGGCGCTACCGGACGTGGGGATAATTGATGTTTTGAAGGAGCCAGCTTCAAGCTGAATGCCAGTAATTAAGCAACCGCCATTTCCAGAAGATGTGTAACTATAAACACCACCTACGTCGTCCGCATTGATATTGTCGATGCACACAAACCCGGGCTTACCCGCACTGCTGGTTTGTGCTGTCATCCACACTCTGTACCAACCGTTTCCATAAGGTTCCAGTCCGTAATCACTAATTGTCCAGGTATGCCCATTGACTGATGTGCCTGATATACCATCAGCCGCATTTGCAGTTCCGGCAATTAGGTCAAAATTAACAATCGCTGATGTGTGTCCAATATTGTATATTCTTAACTGGGTTAGTCCAGCATCCGCGCCAGTACCGTCAGCAGTGGCAAATGCACTAAATGTTGAAGTAGTGTTAGCAGAAAAATTATTAACGTTAGGTTTTAGTTCGTGGCTTCCACTCCCTGTCCCTCGAACACTAAAAACATCTGTGTAATTAAAAGGATTAGATTCTTGAACCGCAGTGACTGAAACCCTAGCGGGAGACCAATAAGACCGACTTAGGTCGGAACTATAATGAATCTTATTAGTCCTCTCCTCTTCAATCAATAACCCCAGGCTTTCGCCAGTCCCTGGGTCATGATCAAATCGTGGTGCTCCACTTTTTGTTGCATTTGTTGGGACATAATCAGTGGCGGTTGTGCCTTCTTCTAGTTGGGCTCCCCAGAAATATACGTTAGTAACATAAGTATCTCCTCTATTTAAGATAAAAACAGGTATAGACCCAGTGGCATCAGTATGAGTAAAAGTATAAGAAAACCGTACCCACTCTGACGTAGCTTCGAATGCTGCACCTGTTGGAAACTTTGGATTGCTTGAATTTATGTACGGAATGAATTTATTGTCGCTGCCTGGTGTTACTGCCTTTGCATAAACAGAAACCGTATAGGTTTGATTTTCAGTCAATGTAACATTTTGAGAGATATTTGTATTGCCTACATCTCTAAAATGAACTCCATCAGCAGTAAAAGTCCCATCAGGTGCAGCAATCGCATTAGGCGTAATAATCGAATTTGCTGCAATAGTCCACTGATCAAACTGCTCACTATACGCAAGCAAATTAACCGGACTGGTCTTAATCAACCCATCACTGTCAACATACGTCCCAGCACTGGCACGGCTGAAGTTGATTTTATTTTTAGTACTTCTAGAATCTCTGAGTGATTTACTTTTTGTAAAATTTAAATCCAATGATGGTATTTTACCACCAGTTTTATCATACATTGGATTTGTTTTTACTACATCAAATACCGAGTCAAATTGAGTTCCGAATTGACGATTTAATGGAGACTTAATGGACATTATTAATCCTTATTAAGGTGTTTCGTATACTACCGTTCCGTGAGATGTTCTTGCTTTTGCCCAAACATACGTAGGAGAAGTTTCAAAAGATAAATCAGCAACTAGTTTTTTAATTTCTCCTTCATATTGATTATAAACTAATCCCGGAGCAGTTGATGTTAATGCCACATTGGTGCTGGTACATGCTATTACTATGGGAAATTGACTAGTACATTGAAAAGTAATACTAGTAACATTATTCCCAATTTTTACCCAATTATTTGTAGATAATGATGCTTCTGCAATTGCCATTATTCTTGATCCTCTGATTGTGATTCAACACCAAACACAGATGCTCCAACTACTGGTCGAGCATTATCAATATGTCCTGCTGCTTTTGTGAACAAAACATCTTTGATTTTGTCACTAATATCAGATGCCGATGAATCGGATCCAATCAAATTTACAATTTCTTCCATGAAATTTTAATATATCTATATTTTATATTTATATCTCGGCAGATTTGCCATTAACTTCTGTGGCAGAACCGTCAATTTCAGGTTCCATAGGAACATCACCAAGGGTATCCATAGGTTGACCAGTTTCTGGATCTATGGGGGCATTTGGATCCGGGATAATTCCATCTGAAATTTCTTTTTTAATCTGCTGATCCATTTCGATCATTTCTGTATCAGTTTGACGGAGAACTTTACCACGAACCCAATTCTGTGAATAATATTTTCCAATATAAGGTTCAATAGTTGCCAAAATACTAAGTCTTTCGTTTAGTAATTCAGTTTCTTTCAGTTCCGCAAACTGATTATCATACAAGAAGTCATATTGGATATGATCACTAATTCTATCCCAGTCTTTTACGGAAACAATATTCTTAAGAATGAGTTGAGTCTTCAGAATATCATTGAACATCTGAGCAAATCTCTTTCTCAGACGACCAACAAACTTAGAAAACTTAAGTTCATCTCTTAAGATTTCAGAAGAACGACCAAGGTTAAAACCACCATCGGAAGCAATTCTTGATTCCGGAACTCCGAGTGCTCTATAAAGTTTCTTTTGGAAATACTCAATATCAGCAAGTTCTCCTAAGTTTTGTCCACCAGGAAGAGTTGTGATTTCTGTGCCACGACCACCTTCTCTTCTAGGTAGCCAAAAATCTTCCATCATACTCATGAATTTTCTATCATCACGAATTTCTCCAGTATTTGCATCGTATACTTGCTTGTTACGATAACGATTCATAACGTCACGAAGATATTGCTCTGCCTTTACTTTAGGAAGATTACCAACATCGATATAAAAAATTCTACGTTCAGGTGCTCTTGACAATCTATAGATAACCAAAGAATCCTCAATCATTCTAAGTTGATTAAGTGCCTTAATTGCTTTATGTAAATACGATAAAACAATTCCTTTATTTCTATCTACAAGACCTGAAGTGCAGTAGGTAATAGCATCTTTTGCGATCTTAGTTCCCTTAGATACACCACCACTTGAATTTATATTAGTTGGACTAGATGTCTTAGGTGTATAGATAAAATATTCTTCAATTTCTGGTGCAATATTATTATTTTCGTTAGATCTAGTAATGATAGTTGGATTTCTTAATGGATCGTTTCTATCTTGCGTTTTTTCTCGACGGATATATCTCATTTTCATGGGATCGATATATCTTAACTCTTTAATTCCTTCTTGAGGTTTTTTGGTATCAATTACTTTATGGTAATAAACACGTCCATCAACATACCAATTTCTAAAAATTTCATGTGACTTTTTATCAAAGTCCATGAGTTCTTTAATATATTTAAATTCTTCTCTTATAGCAGTTTTTAATTTATCTGTTGCATTCAAATTAGAAAGTTCAATCTCAATTGGAGAATCATAAAGATCACTCACGATTGCTTCATTTACAACGTCTTCAATAGCACCATCCGCTTCTGGATGAATTGCCATTTCACGATATCTTCTTATCAGATCAAATTCTGTTCTGAACTGACCTTCAATATCTACATAAGAACCATAAAAACCACTGGAAATATAAGTATCAACCCCATCCTCGTTATTAACAGGGACAGGGGAAACTATCGAATTTGACTTTTTTTCCTTATCTTCAATAGAAAAACCAAAAAGTTTTGCCATATTATAAACTAATTACATGTCGTATTTAACTATTTAGCTGATATCCTCACCACCAGATTCTGATGATGAACCCTTATATGCTTCCCAATAGTGAACTTGCATCTCTACCTGGAACTCTTCAAGAGTATCAGTAGTTTCATAACTTAAGTCAATTGCTGAGATACTTGATGGATAAATGTGCTTGAATCTATATCTTCTAAGCACTCCAGCATCACGATTCAATTGATTGACAATTGCATCGACTTGATAATCTACGGGATTTGTAACTCCAGTAGCATCATCAAGTTTGTTGATGTAATTCATCCACTTCTCAAATGCAGATCTAATATTGAACGATACGTCGTTGATAACTGTAATCGTCCAAGTCTCAAACGTTCTGTCTCCTGCAATTTTTAAAAAACGACCCCTGAACGGAACGTTAATATTTGCAATGACTGAAGAAGGAAGTGCTGCTGCCTTCACAAGAAATCTTGCATCATCGATAACGTCATTACCAATTCCAATCCCAGCGGGAAATGCTAATTCAACTTCAAATAAATTGGGTCTTGCTCCACCACCGGTTAGTTTAGTTTTAAAATCACTAATAGTCCTTAGTGGTATTGAGTCTTGTTGTTGACGAGTTGGCATTTTTTTACCTCTAAATTAAACGTTACCGACTACTTCTTCAAATGAAACGCCAGTTCTAGTGGCAACAAAAGTAAGACCAATGTAGTTGATTGATCTATTGGGTTTAACGAAAATATCAGCAACAAATTCATTGTTGTCAATGACTGCTGCAGTATTATTTGTTTCGTCACAAATAACTACATAATCTTGAATTCCTCTCTTTGCTTGGACATCACGAAGGAAAGGATCGACAATACTTACAAATGTCGATCTTGTGACTTGATCATTAAATTCAAAAAGTTGATCTCTTGCTGCCCCAGAAATTGCTTCTTCAAGGAAAATGAATAAACGACGGACATTAATGCGATCAAATGCAGACGATCTTGAAAGACCAGTTTTATCTCCGAAGAGATTAATACCACCACCTGGTGATACAATAACTGGATTGATTCTTGCAGAGAATAATTTATCTCTTTGTGCTTTTGATGGATTGTAGGTCAACTTAACTGCATTAAGAATTGCTCCTCTAGATAATCCTGCGGGTGAGAACCATGGAAAATTGTCATTGTCTGTACGAGCACAAAGACCAGCAATATCACCATTCAAAGGAACATATCTGAAGGTATTTGAGAACCTATCAAACATGTACTTGTATCCACTGTCGAATACAGCATAAGATGATGATGTTATTGGTGAATAGAACGATAAAACATTGTTTGTAATCGTTTCTGAGTCATTGACCGTTACCGATCCAGCATCAGTATCAGTGATAAATGCTTTTCTGTATGGAGAAATAAATGCCAAGGAATCTTTTCTGATATCAGCAACTGCAATTAATTTGTTTGCAAGTGCTTGAGTTACTTCCTTATCATAATTTCCAGATCCCATCACCAAGAAGTCGATGTCATATTTTTCTTTACTTTCAAACAAACTATAACCATCCACAAGTTTATTCAGTTCTGCATTTAAAGAACCTGACAGTTTAAGATCCTCATTACCATCATAATTTTTTCCTCCACTGAGAACTAAATTCTGATTTCCGGATGATGCAAAAATTACACTATCTGCAGACTGATCCCAAGAATTTCCAGTGGAAAGAGTAAATCCTGATGAATAACCAGTAGTAGTTACACCTGCTGGTTCGTCTCCACCAAAAATATATTGAGAATTATTTTTGATGAAAGATCTCCAATAAGATTTAGTTCCTACAGAGAATTCTGCATTAGATGCTTTTGAGAGATTTAGATGTTTTTCGAGAATAGTTCCTGCATTACCAGTAATTTTTCCTTCACCATCAATGACTACCACATGAACTTCATCAAATCTGGAACCTCTTTCTGCGGCAAATGCTGATGTTCCAGGTCTGTCGGCAATTGTATTCCACGGCTGTGTTGATGTAGTTGTTGTTCCACCAACGGTGCTTTTGGAAATTGCTACTGACTGCGTTCCAAACCAATCACTCTGTGCAGTATATGAGGTTGAACCATAAGATACAGTTTGACCTGTAGTATGAATAGCAACATTACCCGTATTGGAGAATGCCCAAACACCGGACTCCTGATAATCTTTAATATATTCAATTCCTGCTGCAGAAACATGCGAAAGAACTTTTACACCAATTGATTCAGTACCAACCTTAGTGACAATTCCTTTTAAGTAACCATCAAGAGCAGATGTAGTTCCTGCACCAATATCAGTTCTACCCACTAAACTTTGGGTAACACCCATACCAACAGCAATATCTGTTCCTCCATTAATTGCTGTTGTATCAATTCCACTGAGAACTTGATCTACTTTTGAGTCAATAATACCAATTCTGATTCCATTTGCCCAAGATCCTGGATTCCTTGCGACAATTGATCTATCACTAATTACGTTTTCGTCGTACTGAAACTGCTCATAATTTTCATCACTTTTAATTTTAATAGCAGCACCAGATCCAGCATATGCATTAGATAGACTTGTATCATCTGCTCTGGTTACCATCAAAGAACCACCATAAGCTAAGTATGATGAGGCAACTAACCAATTTTCATAGTGCTTATCATTAGAATATGGTCTTCCGAAAATTTCAAGTAAAGTTTTTTCAGATCCAACTATTGTCGGAAATTCGACAGGACCTTGAGAAAAAGGTGCAACAATAGCACCTACTAAAGCAGAAGATGAATCTACTCTTCCTACGGTAAGGTCAACTTCTCTTACTCTGATTCCAGGAGATGCTAAATTTACTGGCATCTTTTGTTTCCTCGCATCCAAATTTATCTAAAAATATTTAGGAAAAGAGGCATTTCTAGTGGGGAAACAATGCGTGAACCTTTTACCAATCAGGATATATATCTTTTATTCTTGGGACTGGACAGTATGGTATAACTGGTCTAGCTTTCTTTTTCTTTTTATATTTGATCACTCTTTTTTTCGTGCATTCTTTGCATTCATATGAATATGATGAAGGTAAAGTTCCTCTATCTTTTCTAGTCAAATAAAAATCATCTAAAATGCTTTTTACCTTTCCACAAACTCTACATTTTCTTTCTAAAAATAATAAATGTTCTAATTCAATCTCATCATCAAAAGACACTATTTATAATCCCACATATAAGACATATCACCATATTCATCTGCATACCATCTATCTCCAGAATTATCTACAAAACTTGCTTCACTATTAATTCCATCCTCAATAAATCCAAATGGTGCCATGTCTTGGTCAATTTGATTTTTCTGCTCTTCATATATTCTCTTTCTTACATCATTCTCTGTCATCTCCTTGAAATACTCTTGCGCTACTAGCCAAGAGAATATTACAAGACACATTGCCAAATCATCATTACATCCTTCCTCTGCTTCGAAAGAGTTTCCTTTTTGAGAAAAAGTGGTAAGTTCAGATATAATTTCATAATCAGACGCAAGTAATTTATCATCTTCTACAAGAGTTTTGAGATTTGAACACCCTAATTTTTTAACTGCAGAAGTTGTACGAACTCCGAGTTGAGATTTTTTGCCACTAAATCCTGATCCAACAACTTGACCATTACGACCTCTCATAGCACACATAAGAATATTTTCATATTCCAAATCATACTGGAGAATACTAGCAACCTGATCACCAATATCATTAACCTCTATCAATAACCAAGAATAATTATATCCTTTTGCTACATCAAATATGATATTTGGAAATAACATTGGTTTAATTTCATTATTTCTATACTTTGCAACTACCTTATACGGAAACTCTGTAATATCAAAAACGATAAATGCAGAGTAATCATTACCAAGACCACGAGCAACATCAACAGTAATTAGATAATTATGTTCCTTAATTGGATTTTCATAAACATCTAATCCAGCATTTCTCTGTATTGGATCATCATATATTAAAGTTTTGAGTTTTGATGGATTGATAAGTGTATTAACAGAACCCAAGAATTCACATTCAAACTCAACCCGAAATTGTTCTTCTGATGTGTTTGCGATTGTTTGTTCTTTCCAAACAACATCTCTACCGGGAACTTCTGACCAATGAACTTCTGTAGGAATATATTCGTTTTTATTTCTTTCCGCATCATGCCACATACGGTAGAAGTGATTCATACCATGTGGTGTGGATACAATAATTACCTTTGTGCTTTTGCCAGAAGTAATAGTAGGATAAACAGATGCAAAGAAGGAGTCAGCGACGTGATTAGGGACGAATGCGAATTCGTCGAGAAATAAGATATTGAACGACATGCCTCGGACAGCACTCGCAGATGTAGATGATGCCAATATCTTACTGCCATTTTCTAATTCAATGTTTCCTTTATTCCATACCAAAATACCTTGCTGCATCCATTTTGGCAAGTTTTCGTATGCGGTTGATAATCTTCCTAACAGTTCTCTAGCAGTAGATGCTTTGTTTGCCAGAATACCAATGTTTACACTGTCATTAAAAAGTGCATAATGTAATAGATATGATACCACAGTAGTGGACTTACCAGTTTGTCGTGGCATCTTACAGATATTAAATCTGTTATTATGAAAATTGTGAATTAATTTCTCTTGAAAATGATATGGATGAAACTGTGTTAAACCTTCATCAAGAGAAACAATTTTAATGTAGTTATTTGCAAAATAAATTGGATCTTGTTTACATTTGAGGAACTCAATAATTTGTTCTTCTGTAAACTCAATCGGAGTATTTGCTTTTTTTAATAATGGATTACCAAGATATACGTCACTCATAACAAAATTTAATTACAGTTCCATGCTCTAAGGGACTTATTGATTCTGCTATCTGGGTCTCTTGCAGTTTTAGCAGAAGTTAATTTCTTTTTCATGCCTTTCATTCTTGCACAGAATGATGCTCTCCTCTTATTACCTTTCTTTTTGGATGGTGCCTTTAGGTCAGAACCAGGATTTTCTGCTTCATAAGACTTGCGTCCCTTTTCATTTAGTCCACCTTTCTTATTCTTGCCCGATTTTTTAGTCCAGGCAGCACCTTCATCAAGTTCATTTCTCCAATCTGAAGCACCTTCAAATCTTACCTTTGGTTTTAGTTTCTTGCCATCAGGTGAAGGAACAAACTCTCCAGTTTCGGGTGATTTCATATCATCAGTATCTACATCACCATCCACATCGGCATCGACTCTTCTTACTGCTTTTGCGGCAAGTTTTTTTAGATTGCTACCGTCGATTTTTGATTCTTCTTTTTCTTCTGTTGACATCTGATTTGATGCTGTATCTGCAATTTTTTGTGAAACCTTCTTTTTTGCTACATTAGCAGCAACCCTCGCACCAACCCTTAGAACACCTGCAATCGCTGGAGCAATTTCATCAATATTCTCACCTTCTAGTTCTGTATGTGCTTTTACACAAGAACCTTTTTCACCCGGAATAGAACCTTTCTTTCTCTTATACCCTTTCCAACACTTTAGTTCATCAATAGATTCGACTTCCTCTTTTTTTAATTTCTTTTTAAGTCTATCTATACCCTTTTTTGTTCTTTCAGATGCAGGTCCAGCATTCCACTGTTTTCCTTTTGGTACTTCGGGACCTTGCACTTCATCATTCTTTTTAATTTCAAAACTCGGTGACTCGGAAATCAAAGGTTCTGCTTTGATAATATCAATGAACTCATATTCGGTTGCTTGAAAATCATCTCTCCAATTGGAAAACTTATAATCATCTGATAAATGTTTTTTGCCTTTCTTGAGCATTGCACCAGCAGCAGCACCTAATCCTGCACCAACTTGTTTTGCAACAGAAGCACCCTCCTTCTTTTTCTTCATAGCAGTTTGGTGACCTTTCCATGCAGAAAGTGCTCCTCTTGCTAAAGTATCGGCAACACTTTTTACTAGAGTTGATTTGACAGGTTTTTTCTCTGGTTGTTTTGCCTTTGCAGTTTCAACTGCTTTTGCTGCTGCAGGTCTTTTTTTGAAAGCACCAGATGGTGATGCTGCTTTAATCTTACTATCACCTCTAGAAATAGTTGCTTTGGTTGTTTTTGCTGGTTGAGTTCCTTTTGGCAACCTCTTTGGAGTTTTCTTTTTATCTGTTAAAGCATATGCTTCAGTTAATTCAGAGTCCTCTATAAGGTCATGAACAAACCCGACAAAATTCTCAACTCCAAGTTCTTCGATAAAAATTGATAAACCATATTCATTGATACCTTCATTAAAAAAGTATTCTGCTGCAGTATTTGCTACCCATTCTTCACTCTTATTTCCCCAATTAGCAGCACCTTTTTTGCGACACTTTACAAGTGCTCCAGAAGCATATGCAGAAGGCCATACAGAGTAACGTGACTTTACCTTATGATAACAGGCATCTTTAGTTCCACTACTCTTACCTTTCTTATCTTTTGCCTCGATAATCTCTACTTCTTCTTTTTTCATTTTCTTTTTATCAGTTGATACGTAAGTTGGTTTTGCTGCGCCAGACTTCTTTTGTTGACCAGGATCTTCTCTTCTCTTTGCTGCCTGAGCAGAAACTCTTTCTTTCTTAGACATACTTGCCCTTTTAGAAGAAGAAACACATTTA
>Ga0257110_1001765_pt1 | contig 10159 bp, 12 predicted proteins | sample LP_taG_7_FD_190184 | JGI IMG/M metagenome (GOLD analysis project Ga0257110, IMG submission 190184) | Marine microbial communities from Northeast Subartic Pacific Ocean, Canada - LP_J_2015_P26_10m | ecosystem: Environmental > Aquatic > Marine > Oceanic | place: Canada: Northeast Subartic Pacific... | reverse complement strand
GTTTATGCATAGTTTTTGCTAAACTGGTAAAAATTGTGAGTTAAATCGAGTAACAAATTTAGTTCTTGTTATTTTATTCTCATCGATTCTTTATATTTTCAGCTAAATTTTTACGTATAAATTATTTTCACATTTTTCGTATACTTTGCTACATTTTAGGAAATATTTTCATCTTTTTTGCTTTTTTCCTACATTTTAGGAAATATTTTACATTTTTTTTGCTACATTTTAAGAATTTTCGTGAATTTTATCAATTTGATTATTTTTGATTATTCAAATTTCATCAATTTGATAGAGATTTATCATTTTGATTATTTTTGACTCATCGAATTTTATCAAATTGATACAAAAATCGGTATTTTACGCACATTTAGGTGGGATACGCAGTAACCAGCACGCTACTTAGTTACGACTTTGTTAGCGAGAATCCAGTAGAATAATAAAGATAAATGTAGATGTCTTCACAACGTATCTTTTTCGCCTAAATATTCATTGACTTTACACATATATTACAAAGAATTTATAATTGCTTATAAACTTCCGAGTTCTCAACTGGTTCTCAATTCACCAAAATTATTTTGTATGAAATAATACACAAAATAATTACAGAGATATTTTTTTCGGAATCTTTACACACATTTATTTTCAAGGATTTGAGAACCATTCGAGAACCAAATTACTTAAAATTTCATAACCTTTCTACGAGTCTTTCTATTCAGCTTCTTTCTATCCAGCTTCTTTCTATTTGATTTCCGTCCTCGTTTCTTACGCGATTTTCTTCTTGCTTTCATACTTCCCCCATATTGGTGTTCATTAAGTTGTCTATCCGCCTGTGCTATTAAATCTCGAAACATTTGTCGTAAACTCTCATCAACGTCAGAACTATTCTCTAAAATCAGATCAGTCACTTGTTGAAGTCTACGTGCTGTCTCTCTCACCCGTGTTCCCGAATTCATTTCAGTAACGAAAAATAAAAAATGAATGATACAGAAAATATAAATAAATTGTTGAACCCTGTAAATAGTTATTATAGGGTCCACGTCATTATTATAAGTAAACGGTAAGCTATTAATAAAATAAAGTATTACATTAGAGTACAAGGGGAGAGGATAATAGGAGATAGTGTGTCTTCTACTAAACATCAAACAAGCTAACAAAATAATTAAAAAAGTTGTGATTCCGAGATGGAATTCGCGAGAAAAATTTGTACTGTTTATTTCGTTCCTTAGAGATAACCAAAAACCTCTCTCTTCCTCCTCATCCTCCTCTTCATCCTCCTCGTCCTCCTCCTCAGCATCAGTAGTGGCAGGAGCAGCACGGCGAAACGCAACAGCACCATCAACAACAGGGTAAATACCATCATCCCTCGGATGTATGGGAAGTGGAAGAGGATTCCAATTCGCTCTACATATAGGACATTTCCCACGTAAACGTAGCCAATTTAAGGCACAATCCTTATGAAATACATGTTGTTGTGGGCGCCATGGACAACGTATCAAATCTATCGATGGTATATTTATATTATCTTCAGTTTCGGTATTTGAATTGAGACAAATAGCACAAGTATCTCGATCTCCGCCTACCATTTTTTTGGTTTTATTAGAACTATTCGCATTTGTTTTAATTTTAAAAAATTTATCTATCATTGTTTTGAATTTAAAAGAACTATTTGCTTTTTTTTTAGTTTCAAAAAATTTATCAATCATTTTTGCCGTTTCGGACCTTATTTCTGTAGTTATGTTAAGGTTTTTAACCTTATCATCATCCAGCAGTTCTTTCAAACTTGCCTTCATTTCAGTCTTATCTAAATCAGGTAATGTATCTAATACTTTCATATTCATTTCTACCGACTCTATGAGTAAAAACATTAACGGACTGTTTTCTGATAAAGCATTTTTATCCTTTGAAAGCTTTTCAACATTCATTTTGTTTGTTATTTTGATTATATTCTCTACTTTCTTTAATGTTTCACTTTTCTTTAATGTTTCACTCATACACTATATATTACGTAAATATATAATGACTCCAATTTACCACAATTAGTTTGTATGGAATGACACAAAATAATCACAGAAAGTTAAACCTAAATATTTTCACATATTCGAGAACCTAATCTTATATTCGAGAACCTTAAGAAAGAAAACACATATTTTAGCCAATAAATACAATAAACTAAAAAACAAATAAAGTATTCAACAATATACTTGTATTATGTCTCAATCAGATTATTATGATATTAACGGAACTAAACTTTGCGACAAAAATGGACACAGTATTGAAAAAAATATGGATTACTTAGAACAAGGAGAAACTTACCCGCTTTTGAGTCACGATGACAGATGCGAAGAAATACAAGAATTCTCGTATTCTGCTTTCATCTGCGCTGTCATTTTACACGTTTTTGATAGTTTATGCGACTTTATCTATTACGTTAAAAACCGCGATGCGTGAAAAGGATAACATACTGATGTGCCTTCAAATATACCTTTCTAACATTTCTTGGAAACGTATATTTTCTTCTTTCTTTTTCTGCTCCAATTTGGCGTCCCTTATTTTATCATACAAGATTTTATCGTTTTTAATCTTCTGAATTGTATTGTCATACCTTAGATGAATTGGTATCGACTCTTGATATGTTTTGTAATCTTCAATATCCTTTTTATGTTGGTTGATTAAGGACTGGTGAATCACCGGATGTATTTCAGAAAGGTCTAAATCCATCACCCCTTTGTATCCTGGGATAATCCTTCGTGCCATTATATATTACTCATTCGAATACTTTATATATTATTTTATATTTTAGGTGTTGAAAATATAAAAGGGAACTCATTTATTTATACCCGTTTTCTGGTAGACTTTGGCTTCTTTGTTTTGCGATTCTTTGATTTGCGCTTCTTTGTTTTGCGCTTCTTTGTTTTACGATTCTTTGAATTGCCACCTATATCTATATGTGGTGTCTCCTCTGGCCAATAGATACATAACGCCAATCTATTTTTTTCGTCTTCACTGATCAATCTGTCATTAAACAGAGTGTTTAGTATATCAGTTGCAACTCCTGCAAAACTGACAAGGTTATTAGTATTAACTTCTGCGTTACATTTTGTGTATCGTGAGGTATCGCCGTATACACATTCACACACATATTTAATATACCTTAGTTGTTTATCTTGAATGAACTCAGTTAAATATTTCGTCAAGTAAACAAGAAGGTTATTATAGAAATTAAAATCTGAAATAGAACAAAAAAAATAATTTAATCCACTTATTGAGAATAAGTTCGGTTCAGTTGGCGGATCACCAAAAATAGTTGTATATATTATATTGTGATAATAACTTATTCTTTCTTCTCTCACTGTCCCTTCATTCATTTTCCTTAACATATTGTCCACCTCAATTTGTATGTAACTCATTGAATTTACCTATATACATTACTATATATTTTATATGCAATCAAACGCATCGCGTTCCCGGCTTTTCAAATCTCATAAATAGGTAATATACGAGTCAGTTCTGTAGTATTCAAACGATCAAAAAATTGATTATGACCTACAAGAAAAAAAGGCTTCCTCATCGAAAACACATAATATGACTACATTAACTAAGGAATCAGCACATTTGTTCTTTGATACAAAATCTCAAACAAAACACGACAACGACAATAACAATAAAATAAGAGAACATATTATCTTATCATTAGCCACAAGTAAAGTGCCAGACGAATTCTTCGAAATCGAGGAATGGAAAACACTGAAAGAAACTTTGAATTATGCCCTCGAAAATGAAGGTATCGACACTAACGATGAAAGTTTCTCTATGATTCAACGCGGAGGACGCAAATTCAACCACGATTTCGTCATCACCTGTGGGGCTAAATCTTACAATATTGAATTCAAATTTAATGCCTCTACTATATCTGAAACTCCTCAGTTTGTTTCACCTATGAAACCCAGCCAATATATGACCGCAAGCTACGAAGAATTCTTTTACGAGAACCATCTTCAAGACATTTTATTAAATGATCCAATACCAAAGGAAAACTACTTGAAAAGCGTACATCAACCTAAACCCGCGTGCTTACTTTCAGAATCAGAAAAATACTCGAAAGGATACAAAAAAATAGACGACGAAAGCATCGCATACTACAATAAATGTTGCGAAACTACAAACCGCTCTTTAGTGAATTTCCTCAAACGCCCAGATGTTCAATTAGACGTAGAAAAACTCAATGAGTATTTGGAACGCAGCCAACGTGATAAAATTTATTTGTTGTTCAAAGACGGTACGTTCTACACCGAAAAACACCCGAAAGAATCATACACCATCACATCATACATCAAAGAAGAATCTAAACACCGCTTTTTAGCCTCCACAGAAAACGGGGAAGTCGTTAAAATACTACTACGTTGGAAAAACGGAAAAGGCATCGCGTTCCCGGCTTTTCAAATCTCATAAATAGGTAATATACGAGTCAGTTCTGTAGTATTTATCGCACTATTTCCAAAATAAATATTTACAAAATCCTTCGTACGTGAATCATCCAGTGATGTCATTATCTTTTTATACCTAACTAGTAACTCTTCCTTCTCTACTCCTTCACTCACATATTTTATACACATCAAATGATTCTCCACTAAATATTCAAAATCACCTTCCAATAAACAATACGAAAACATATACTTTCCTACACCATAACCACGATTTATCAACAACGTGGGCTCATTTATTCCCGGCCTTTCTATATAATTCTTTTTTTGCTCATTGGTAAACGTCTTCATCGTCAATCTATTGTTCACAATATCCGAACTATATATCAGTCGGGTTTTACTCGAATCATCCGTCAGTATTTTCTTGTGCTGGTTCCATACTACATTTCCTACACTCACCTTGAACCCCATCGAGTGTAACGTCGTTGAACCAGTGTAAAGCTCTCGTATACGCTCTATGTTTTCACTCGTTCCAAACACCGTATTATATCCACAATACACAAACGGTGATTCAGGCTTTGGCGCCGTTTTCTGTATCACCAATGTTATCGTTTCTTGCTGCGTCTCTATATACTTATCATCGTTTCCCCTCAAATCATACACCAGATAATTTTCGTGTATGTATTTACGCGTCTTCTCATAATACAAACAATTTAAGAAACTCTTTGGCAACACGAAACTCAATACCCCATTGTCCGCCAATAAACACAACGACTTGATAATAAATAAGATAAATATATTTGGACGACCATCATAATATCTTTCATAATACGAGTCTACTGACGATTTTTCCAACACATAATACGGCGGATTTCCTATAATCAAATCGTATTTTTCTTGCGTCTCAAACTTCAAATAATCCTCACACATAATACTGTATGATGATTTCATTTTCTCGTATATTGTCCGGTTGTATTCAATCGCCGTCAACTCCGCGTCAGGATATACTTCAATCAACTGACGGACATATTCACAAGACCCACATGATGGTTCCAGTATTTTTCTCACTTCGGTACCCATTTGTTTCAATATTTTCAAATTCTTCTCTATCGTTGATGGCGGAGTGAAATATATGCCATTATTCTTTTTTTCATCCTTCGGAATACCTTTCGTTAAACTATAGGATTGATCACTAAACGACATTTTGTAATACATTCTCATCGACACTATATTTATATCAATTTTTTGAAATTTATCATACACCTATATTCATTGATTCTCAATAGGTTCTCAAATACTCAAAATAATTTTGTGTGAAATAATACACCAAATTATTGCGCTATCAAAATACTATCTTCTTTATAATAGCATCAATACCCTCTTTCCATAGAGCTGCTTCATTCCATTGTTGGTTTCGTTCCGTAAAAACATTCTTTATTTTATCGGTTTCATACGACTGCGGACACGAATTCACAAAATATACATTCGTTTTATTGTAATATTGTGCAAAAAACTTCTGAATTCGAAGCACATCATATATGCGATATCGGCATAATACTACTATCGGCTTTGTATCTTTCATTATTTGTCTGAACCTCTCAATCCTCCTACTATATTTCTCCAACACAATATCGTGATACTCACTCCATTTTTCTGTTATTTCAGTCCCCTTTGTCTGCGGAATCACCCCTTCACCCAACTCACTTTCGTTGACATCAGCGTTTTTCTTCGGATAATCGTGCGGAAATTTGAACCCGTATTCATCTACCAGTACATCTTTTTTATCATTCAACTTTAAATTTTTGTGATAATTTCGAAAATCCTCTCGAAAACACCGCTCTAAAGAATCTATATATGAAACATTCCAATCAAATGGAAGAGCAAACTCTCGCAGATTTAGATTCCGCAACGTATAGGCCGGCGAACAATCACTACCCACTGTTAGAAAATTATAACTCATTTATAATTATCATACAAAGTATTATCACAATAACATCGCGCTTGGTTCTCAAACACTCAAAATAATTTTGTGTGAAATAATACACTAAATTATTACGCTGATTTATTTACTCTTATCTTTTACGAGAAGTTTTTCTCGACGATTTGAGAACCATTCGAGAACCCTTCTTTCCTTTTTTATTTCGACCCTTCATCGTTTTTGACTTTCGTTTCCCGTTCTTTCTTCCTCCTTTTTTCTCCAAACGGTTTAGTTCATGTAAATCTTCTTCTAATTGTACCAATTTGAGATACAGAAATCCCTTTTGTTCTTTGGTATCTTGCAGTTGGATTCTCATTGTCTTGTCGTGTTCCTCAATTTTTGATGCTTCTCTCTCTCTCAGGTAAATTATCTCCAGGTTATCCAACGCTTTAATTGCCTCTTTCACCTTATCAATAGCATTCTTCAAAGCTTTTTGGTGACCCGACATTATATACTAACCAAAGATGATTTTCCACAAATACATAAAGATAACTCAACAGTATATTCATTTACAAATGAAATACGAAATCAAATTTCAAAACCAGAAAGTATGGGAATTCTTCGAAAAACACAAACAACTCAACGTTGAATCCACCACCGTCGCTTTCATAGACATTATGGAAATGCTTATGAACCACACGAACCCGGCATTAAACACCGAATTAGCATCCAAACTCCTCCAAAACGTCCAATCTATGACCTCCCAAATTCAATCCATGAACACCTCGTTTGAACACCATTTCACATCCAAATTCATAGAATTCAAAAAAGAATCCATCGAAGATATCAAACTATTATTAAATAAATCCACCACAGAAACCTCAGACAAAATATCACCGCTTATCAAACAATACTCAGAATCCCTGTTGGACAAAACGCAAATCCTCTTTTCCGACCTTTTACCCAAATCGAACGAATCCTTGTCCAAAGATATTTCTACTCTCGTATCATCTTTCCAAAATGACATCTCCAAAGACACCGAAAAACTCATACAATCATCCATCAATCAAGACAGTCTCCAACATTTCCTCGAAAATATTGAAAGTAAATTCGCCAAAACCTTACTCGACTCCCAATCTATGATCAATAATATCGTTTCCACATCGGAATCCCGCATCGACAAAACCATCCAAGATTTAAGAACCAACACCGACAATAAACTCTCAAACATTTCCGAAATTTCAAACAAAAACTCCGAGTCTCAAATCACGCTACAATCCAACATTTCGGACCTACTCAAAAAAATGGAAAACTCATCATCCAAGGGGAAAATCTCCGAAAATATCCTGTGTAATATACTCGTCAAAATTTATCCCTCTGCCGAAATTAATTCTGTTGGGTCGTCCAAAGAAACCGGCGATATCATTATGCTCCGCAAAGCCAAACCGCAAATCCTTTTTGAAAACAAAAATTATAACACGAATGTCACTCAAGACGAAATCAGAAAATTCTTACGCGATATTGACACCCAAAACTGCTGCGGAATTATGATGTCGCAACAATCCGGAATCGCCAACAAAAACAACTTTGAAATCGGAATACATAATAATAATGTCGTCATCTACATTCATAATGTTGAATATAACTCCGACAAAATCAAAACCGCCGTTGATATCATCGACCATTTTAAATATACACTCGATGAAAAAGATTCTGCCGGCGAACAAACCAATATCGATAAAAATCTACTCGATGAAATTAACGCCGAATTTTCCCTCTTTGCCAACCACAAAATCACTCATATTAAATCCATACGAGATATGTCTCAAAAACTCATCGCACAAACAGAAGAACTCAAAATTCCGTCCTTGGAAAACTACCTCGCAAAACACTATTCCAGCGAAATCATTTCGCAAGAACAATGCCCCATTTGCAATAAATATTTCAAAAAAGGACGACCCTTTGACACCCATAAACGGTCTTGTGAGAAAAAACACGAATCTCAATCTCAACCTAAAATTGACAATCTCGTCATTAAAATATAAATATTTTGACTTTATCACCTAACAAAATATTTATTTACGACTCTTGCGACTCTTACGACGCGTCTTTCGGAATTTCCTCTTGACGGACCGCTTGTTCAACTTCATACAAAATTAATGACCATTATCACAAATACCTATAACAAAATACGCACGTTATTATTATCATCATATACGTCAATATCTTATACGCCATCCTCTCCGTAATATACTCATTCACCATCATATATGAACCCGCCCCAATACCCAACAACGAACCAAATATGACCAACAACGAATCTCGATAATTTATATAACCCTTGTGATGATACAATAATACCCCCGGCAAACTCTGAGGCAATAATTGCATCAATAATGACGCTCCCACAGCATTATGTAATCCCATTCCTGTGTTTATCAACAACGGCACCGTTATTACTCCCGCACCCATTCCTATCATACCCATAAATATACCCGCCAATACTCCTATGAATATATACAACACATAATCCACCATCCTTTATTTATTGAGATATTTTAATCGATATTGCGTTTTATATCCGAATGTTCGTGTATTATTTCTCTGGGTATTCTATATGGCAGGTAGAATATTATCAAACAAAATGCGAAAAACAAATCACGGTGGTAAAAGTTTGGAATTGGGAAAATTAGCAAGAAATGTTGCCTACTTTCCTGCTGCTATTGCTCATAATGTAGCTGATGTAGGTCAATCAGCTGTCAGAGGGATATCACACAGTGCTTTACAAGCAAAGAGGCAGCATATGAAACAGCAGTATGAAATGGAGTATGAAAACTGTAAAAAAAATAAAAAGGCAAAAGAAATAAAAGAACAATGTAAAGGATTGTTTGAAAAAATGAAAGCAGAGGGTGATGCTTTAAATGCTAAACCTCAAATTACCCATCAATGGAATTACACAACTGCTGGTAAATCAAAGAAGCTCCGCAAATCCCTCAAACCCCGTAGAAAATCCCGCAAAACCCGCAGAAAATCCAACAAAAGACTCTCCAAAAGAAAATAATTTATCATTCGTCAAACACTAAATATTTTGTAAAATCATAAAACATTTAGCCATCATATATTCTCACATTTCTATATATAAAATCCCAAAATGCCAGCAAATAAAACCCGGAAAAATATCAAACACAAAACAATTCGCTTCAAAGATTACCCCGATTTCACACCCAATTTAACTCCACGCGATATATTCTTATCCGGCTCTTTCGGCGGAACCTACTGGCGACCCATCCACTCCAAAACAAACAAACGCGACTACAAAAACACCCACCATAAATACAAATCCTGGTGGAAAGGTATACCCGAAACCCACCTATCTTCACCCGACTACGACATCACGAAAAATAAATACGGCGTTAAAGTCGGCACCTCACTCCCTTTCTGGGAAAGCAAACACTGGATTCACCCGAATAACCCCTACGGATGGGTCCACTGGTATTGCGACTTTTACAGCGGAAAAAGAGGCGAAGACGATCAAAGACAAATACAACGATGGAAAGGTCTCGCCGGACCTAAGGGCAGATTTATGCGATTCCTCGTCACACAAATTCTCAAGAAAAACGCCAAATGGAACGACGAAACCGTCAGCCCCAAAATCAGACAAGTATTACAACACTGGGGATACGTCTTAACCAAAGCCGATTTTGACCGCGAAATCAAACGCAGACAACAATCGTGATAACAATTCATTACTCATAAATGAATATCCCACTCATTTATCGATTTCAAAAAATTGATGCCCTTTTTCCCATATCGTATC
>Ga0257110_1001764_pt1 | contig 10160 bp, 14 predicted proteins | sample LP_taG_7_FD_190184 | JGI IMG/M metagenome (GOLD analysis project Ga0257110, IMG submission 190184) | Marine microbial communities from Northeast Subartic Pacific Ocean, Canada - LP_J_2015_P26_10m | ecosystem: Environmental > Aquatic > Marine > Oceanic | place: Canada: Northeast Subartic Pacific... | reverse complement strand
AGTTCTCGTACCAGCCATCTTCAATGGCTCTCTGCCATTGACCAACGACTGCGATCGCTAGCTTTTTCGCAGACTCCAAACCTGGCCAAAACATTAATATCAGCAAAGAACGAGCGGTCGTAGATTCGTAAATCTCAAGGGCTTCATTGCGACGGGTTTCAGGATCAAAAATCACCTGCAAGTTGATCTCCTGATTAACAGTGATGTCCAGACGAGACAAACGCTCGGTGATCGATTCATCCAGGTGCACCAAATGACTACAGTCGGAGCACTCCGAAATGCTCCAACTGCCATTAGGGCAAGTGCGCGATTCACCCTCTTTCCAGTCAATCTTTTCACCACCGACCGACATCAAAGCATGCAGCACGCTGTCGACTGTTTCGATTTTCATAAGCTCGCCTCCCGTAGATTGCGACGAAGTTCAAAATGAATTAGATGGTTGACTCGGCATAACCACCTGAATGATATACCTGTCAATAGCTGCTGAAGGATTGTAATGCTGAACACGTTGAAAAAGATGGCAAATGCTTAAAATTTACGTGCAACTTATATTGCCAATATTTGCTAGAAAATTGAGACCTAAATATATTCAGGAGTGATCCTCGAAAAACGAAAAGATGGCAAAAATACTTGAGAGAGTGGGAATTGAGATAAAAATTTAGTCAGCAGGACTCAAGCAAGCGCTAATGATTGATTAATACCAAAGCCTACACACAAGATTATGAAAAGTCATCATAGAGCATCATCAGAAGCTTTATCTCGATAACTAGCAAAAGAACTTTTTCCTAATATATTCAGGCACAATTAACCAATCTACTTAGTCTATATGAAAACCATGCATAGATTACATGCAACGGGATATACGTTGAAACTAGAACAATAAAAGACCATTGCTGATTTTTGCTTTTGAGCAGGAATAATTTCAAAAACACTCAGAAAATGAGTGCTATAATTTTAGCTTTCAAAAAACATATATCAGTGGTGAGCGATAATACCCATTGCTAAAAAACAAGAATTGACAAGACTAAGGATGATTATTGGAATCAAATTTTGTCAGTTGGATATGAGCTTCAGGTCACTCCTGGCCGGGGAGATGGTGTCTTTTCCACAAAATCCTTCTCGGTTGGGGAAATAGTCATGATTGGAGTAATCGAAAAAACTCTTTCAGCAAACCATTCGCATGCATCACAAGTCTCGGCTTCACTACATGTTCAGCATGCAGGCCTAATTAGCAAGGTAAATCACTCATGCAATCCCTCATGTGGCATTGCAGTAAATGAATCTGGCGCCCATGACTTCATTGCCTTTAGAACGATTGAGCAGGGTGAAGAAATTACTTTTGACTATGCAATGAGGAACTATTCTATTGATTATTTTCCCGACCCCTGTTTGTGTGGAGAAGCGACTTGCAGAGTGCATGTTGATGGCTGGAAGGGGTTATCGATTAACAAAAGGCTTGAGTACAAAGGCTTTATCGCTCCCTATCTCCTACAAATGAAAGACAAAGATTCATCGACTAGTTGAGGAGCGCAAATGATCTACTTTAGTAATGCTACCTATGAGCCATATTTCTTACTCGGCACAGATTTTCTTTGAGAATCTATTTGAGAACTGAGAGGTTCATAGCAACAGTAGAATTGAATCTCTTTTTTATTTATCGATGTGTTTAAAGATGAATATTCAGATTTAGAGGGTAGTAAGAGTATTGAAAAGATTTGTACAATTCGATAAACCAATAGCGAGAAACAACCATCAAAACCCCCCTGTTTAGGGGATGCACGAAACAGGGTGTTGAAGCGATACTGAGAGAATCAAAATAGAATAATCACTCTCAAGCCACTATTTATGAAACGACTGGCCTCGAGCTCCGTTGCTTCAGCTGTAATAATCTCATCATCATGTGTACCCCCTGCAGCGGCAGAAGCACAGTGGCAAGGCGTCAATGAAAAACGATGGGCGGAATCCATCCAATCTGATATTCGCAACAAGTCTTCAGCGATAGCGATTTGCACTAATTCCACCAATTTTGCAACAACTTCAAAAGAAGCAGCCTTCAAAAATTGGGCTAATTCAATAGCCCAAAAGTACTGCACTGCCGAAGGTAAAAATACAGAATCCTCTACATCAATAGCCAATAAAAAAGATCACTGTCGCCTCGATAGCTCAGACATCTACAACATCAGCATTGGGAAAAAGTTTCGCAAACAAGGCAAGGATTGCTGGGCATCATTTAATTGACAACCCAAACAACCAACCAAAACTATTAGGTCTATTTGCCAATAAAGTGTCATTATCGATAACAAAATAATTTAAATACATAACCTAAACACATGCTTCATTCCCAAAGACCCACCCGATTCTTATGACCAACTGGTTACCGTGAATAACCCCAACGGCTCTGATGACGATTCCATTTGGTGACTACCAACCATCTAATGAGCCCTCGTCTCAGCTGTTCACCCCTCGCTTGCGCTTATGGCTTGACGAGCGCTTAAGACACCTAGCGAGCCAACAGAGGATTCAAGATGCAAGGGCCTTGCGTGGTGAGTTTGCTATCGATGAACTGTCCACACGCTGACTACCAATGCCCATATCGAGCAGATCAAAAGAAAGTTTGTATCGACACTCGCTTTCAGGAGAATCAAGAAGCTATCCGAGTAGGTAGATGGTAAGCACAAAATCTCGTCATTCATGATTTGCAGGCATCATTCAAATCTGGGGAGGGCTTCTTTGCCTCTTTACGGAGTAGAAAAAAGGCAACACCACCCTCATCAAGAAACCAATGAACCCTGCCTTTGGCGGGGTTTTTTATGATCATTGACTCCTGCCGAATTGACACAAACATCATCCGATCGAAAGCTCCACTAAGTGATAATGACTATAAAGTAAATTCTATTTACTTTTTCTATTAGCTATCCACTCTCCAAGTGGTATAACAATTAAGCCGCCAATACCCAACCAAACAATCCAGAAACCAATAAATGTTACGCCCGTCGGCTCTTCTGGCAAAGGCAAATAGCGGTAATCATATGGAAAAGAAAATGCCCAAATCCAATAAAATATTTTAATAGAGTTCGGCAAGGATTTATTACTAAACACCTAGGATGCAATCACTCTTGAAGTTGTTCAGAATAACTCTTTCCTTGCTCAGGAAATACGCGTCTTGGATATCTGCACCCAAAGTTTTGAATCGTCTTGCTTTCATGAATATCGACAGATATCAATATCCAGTTATTGCAGCGATGCTGGGCCATTCTCCAATCTCTTTTGAGCGTCAATCGAGACATTCAAAAGAGACCAATACTGCCTCTGCTTTTGATTCCTTGAACTCAGGCATGCCGCAGGTGAGCCATTGCACTGTCGTGGAGATGCTTTTCACGTGCATGGCGAGTAGCCCAAACACGTTGTTGAGCCACAGCATTTTTGGAATCAAGCAGATCTGGATGTCCCTCGAGCTGGACATGACTGGATTGGCTCAGTCTTTGCTCCTGGGCGTGATGGTCGGCCCAGGCAAGAAACTCAGCAGCAGACTTTTGGCGACGTTCCAGCACATTGCCGCTGTAGTCAACCGAAAGGGAACGAAGAACGGCTTTCATGATGCATGGCCTCGTTTCGATGACAACATTCTGTAGCGGTTGATACGAAATTCGCACCTGCTTCACATTTCTTGCCTGAATGGCCTGGTTTGCATCCCCGGTTGCATGGGTTCATCGATTGAAATAGGCGTATTGATAGGACCACAGCCCAATGGCGCCGAGCCTGACTGAAATTGCTTTCCGCACCATCCAGCAGGGCCGGAGCCTGGCAGGACTCGCTCACAAGGAACTGAGCACCAAAGCCATGGAGCTGTTGGCACCCGATGTCGTCCCCAATACAGAGCCAGTTCCTGACGCATTAATGAAAGAATTGCGGCGCTCATTAAGCGCTCTTCAGGACATCGATTGGCAGGAGTCAGAGCAGGGGCTCTATCCCAAATCCCTACTGTTTGATATTCCCTGGCTGGAGTGGGCCGAGCGTTACCCACGTGTTTGGCTGGACCTTCCCTCGAATTGGGCCAGGCGAAGGGCTCGAAACGTACAAGACATTCCTGAAACGCACGACAAAGAGCTGTATCCGGATTACTACTTACAAAATTTCCATCACCAAACCGATGGTTATCTGAGCGATCACTCTGCTGAGCTTTACGACCTACAAGTCGACATCCTATTTAACGGCGCCACAGACTCAATGCGCCGGAGGCTTATTGCTCCCTTGAAACGGGGCTTGAAACGGTTTAGTGATCGCCCTGAAGCCAGTCTTCGCATCCTTGACGTCGCGACGGGAACCGGGCGGACGCTCCACCAAATCAGAGCTGCTCTACCGAAAGCCTCGCTTTTTGGACTAGATCTCTCTGAATCCTATTTGCGTCAGGCCAATCGTTGGCTGAATAAGGGAAATGACAGCCTTGTTCAGCTGCTGCAAGGGAATGGCGAATCCATGCCTTTTGGAGATGGAAGCATGCAGGCTGTGACCTGCGTTTTCATGATGCATGAACTTCCGGCTGAAGCGCGCCAGGCTGTTCTTAATGATGCTTACCGATTGCTAGAGCCCGGTGGAGTTCTTGTTCTTGCTGACTCCATTCAACTCAAAGATTCACCGCAGTACAGCGTGGCGATGGATAACTTCAGACGGATATTTCATGAGCCTTTTTATAGAGATTTCATTTCAGATGACATCGAATCACGCCTGAGCAATGCTGGCTTCACTGGGATTTCAGCTGAATCACATTTCATGGTGAGGGTATGGACGGCCAACAAGCCTTGAAGTGATTCCCTGACATACCTGCATTGATGTCTACCAGTGCCCCATAAGGTGCAGGAACCCTTGCCGAGGGCTTTGATGATTAACCCTTTTCATGTCCGCTGGCTTCAAGGCTGGACATTCCAATTGGTCCTAATGGGAGGAAAAGTGCAGGTGGAGGCTCATGGTTTTGGGATCTGTATCCGTACAGCCCTTTTGTATGGCGAAACACCGCAAGATGCTGCCGATCGACTCGTTCTTCAGGAAGATAGACGGCGCCATGCACTGCATCAATCTTGGTTGAAAGGTCAAGCCGTTCCAGCTCATTCCAGTGAATCGCCTGATTCTCCTGAAACAACTATTAGCGTGCCTGATTCGCTTGTGATTGTGCATCATAAGTCTCTCGTTTGTTAATTCAAGGCAGTATTTGTTGTGGCTTCACGTTGACAGTTTCGCCAACACAAATCCAATCAAAATTCCGAGACCGCCCCAACGCAGCGAGCGCCAAAAAATTGGGGCTGATTTCGGTTCAAAAATCCAATTAAATTCATCCTGGCCTTCAACGAGTTGTTGAAGAAGTCTTCTACGTTGCAATCGTCTCCTAGAGAGAACATCATTGCCTTCCCACCGCCTTGGCTGAAAGTGAATCAACGTGGCCAAGGCGTGTAATGGACGCAATTGTTTGCGACGGAAGCCTGATGCCATGAGAGCCTTCACGATGCACGTCACAACGTCAGACGTGAACCATCAGGATAAAGGCAACCGATCGTCAGAAGACAATGTCAACGGCAGAATCGCGCTGGCCAGAAGCTGCCCCTGAACTCGCTAAGGACCTTCATCGATGCTTGAGTCTTGGCGACCGTGATTGGCATCGTTTAAAAACCGATGCAGACCGTCGTAGCGCTGAACTGATGGCTGCTGCTCTATCGCAACTCATCCAGGGAGGCGAGCGTAACGATGTTGAGGAGCTCACAGAACAAGCACTCCGCTGGATCAGGCGGGAACTGAAAGACCCTGGCTGTCCGCACCGTTGAGGGACGCCACTCGAGAGTCGGGCCTGCGGCTTGCTAGCTGGACACGATTCCCGCGGCGACTCCAACGCACGTCATCAAAACACTGATGCATCAAAAACAGTCCGCGCCCTTGATTCGCTTCGATGCACTCAGGAAGCTCGCCAAGACGTGAATGGGTGGGGATCCCTTCACCCTCATCCTGGATCTGCCAAATCATCCATTGAGGGGTGAGAATGCGGCGCACACGCAAACACTTGTTGGGATCTCCAGAGTTCCCATGTCGAACAGCATTAACGAGCGCTTCCTGAAGACCGAGCTGAAGCCGACCGGTTGTCTCAACACAGTCCACGGGGTCGAGGAGTAACTCGAGCAAGGGAGAGAGTTGGAGCGTTGAAGGAAGAATGAAGTCTGCCCAACGCGTTCGCTGAAACGAGGAGGTGAGATTGAAACTGAACGACCCTGAAGTCGATCCAAGCCGTGATGACATCAGGACCGAAGCACTCTGTTTTGACCATACCCCTTGATCTGATCCATGCCATAGGGCAGTAACTCATTGACGAGCAACCAGGGACGGATGGTTGAGCAATGCATCGATCAGTCGAACGCCTCGAAGCTGGTTGATCAGAGGCATATGGCCCTCTGGAGCCTTCAAGGACCAATCGAAAGCCCTGGGATAACGCGTCCACACTCCTTCCTTTTTCCAGCCAATCCGAGGCCAAAGCTTGTCGTAACGACCATTGACAGTGGCCAACAAGCGGGCCTGCACTGTGAACCCAAACCGGCCTTGGGAGTAGGCGATCCAGAGACGATCAATCGTGACGAGATCCAGCCCTCTGATGGACAACACTTCGCTGAAGTAGACATAGCCGCGCCGTTCAGCCTGCTCACCGGCCAGCTGGCGCAGAAAGGCACTCGTAAGGCGATCAGCCTCTTCAAAACGTTCTTCGAGAAGCGCCTGCTGAAGGGTGGAGTAATCGAGATCGGATTCCGAACCGGTGGAAAACCATCCCCCTGAAGCATCGAGAAGAGGGCTCAGGGCCGCCGGTTGATGACGATTCAGAATCTGCAGAATCCAACCCGCAGCCCAGTCGTCTCCTTCACGGTCAAAGGAGGCCAGAGCGGCCGCACCCATTGCAGCAAGTTGATCAGCCGCTTTCTCGACTGCTGGGATCAAGGAGCGTTTTTGTCGTAATGAGCCACTGGAGAATTTCTCTAGGAGCTGGTCGACGCTGAGATCGGAGGAAGAAGAAAGACCAGAAAGCATGACGAACTACCGGCTCTAACTGGCTCGGCGTTGTCCCACTATGTCAGGGATGGGATCCACAAACGTGAGCGGTATCGATCAGTTTCGGGCAGCGAGCGGAACGCTGGTTGATGTGCGCACTCCATCAGAATTTGCACAGGGCCATTGGCCCGGCGCTATCAACATCCCTTTGTTTGACGATGAGCAGAGAGCGATCGTGGGGCGCACCTATAAGCAAAAGGGCCGGAAACAAGCCATAGAGCTGGGCCTGAGCTTCACCGGGCCAGCCCTTGTTGATCTTTCCAAAGCACTTACAAAGGCAGCTGGAGGTCCCGACCAGCCGCTTCGGCTGTATTGCTGGCGTGGAGGAATGCGCTCCAACAGCATGGCTTGGCTTGCGGCTCTCAAAGACCATCCCACCCTTGTGCTCGAGGGCGGATACAAGGTGTATCGCCGCTGGGTGCTCGAGCAATTTGAACGCCGTTGGCCTGTCCAGCTGCTTGGCGGACGAACGGGCACGGGGAAAACGGATCTCCTGATCGCTTTGCAAGCCTTAAACGTGGCTGTGGTGGATTTGGAGGGGTTGGCTCATCACCGTGGAAGCAGCTTCGGTGGTCTGGGTCAACCCAATCAGCCCAGCACGGAGCATTACGAAAATGGACTTGCTGAAGCCTTAGATGGCTATCGGAAACGACAAGCCCCACAAATTTGGCTGGAGGCCGAAAGCTCTTCGGTGGGCTGCTGCCGCATCCCTAAAGCACTGTTCGAACAGATGCAACAGGCACCAGTACTAGAAATTCGCCGCAATCTGGAGGAGCGGATTGATCAGCTCGTGGAGGTGTATGCCTGCCAAGACCCCGATCAGCTGCGACAAGCCACGGAACGCATCCAGCGCAGACTCGGTCCTCAACGGACGCAAGCGGCCTTAGAAGCGATCAAAGATCAGCGCTGGCGCGATGCTTGCAGCGCGATGCTCGACTACTACGACCGCTGCTATGACCACGAGCTCAAACAAGCCCGCGAAACGTCCAATCTTGATCTCAGTGGACGCAACGCCCAGGCTGCGGCAATCGAACTGCTGAACACCGGGCGCGTTGTGGCGATCGATGCCCCTTAAGATCCGGCTTACGAACTGGAGCAGCATTCATGGCGGACGTAAGCAAGGCAGTGATCCAGTTCCTTCGTGGTGTGGATGAACCCGTCGTTCCTGACATCCGCGTGACACGCAGTCGTGACGGACGGACGGGACAGGCCATTTTTGTGTTTGAACAACCCGAAGCACTCGCTCCTGAAGTGATGGAAGCCATCACAGGGATGTTCATGATCGACGAGGAGGGCATGCTCGTCACACGGGAGGTCAACGGCAAGTTTGTGAATGGCAAAGCAAGCGCCTTGGAGGCCACTTACACCTGGAAAAGCGAGCAGGATTTTGATCGTTTCATGCGCTTTGCTCAGAGATACGCCGATTCCTCAGGTCTTGGTTATTCCCAGGATTCGGGCGAAGCTGCAGAGAGTGACAACTCAGACGGGTGAAGCTTCAACACTGGCTTGGACTTTGCGCTGTTCTGGCAACAGGTGTGCTGTTCTGGAGTCTGCGTGACGTTCTGATTCACCTGTTTGCAGCCATTGTTTTGGCAATGGCGCTGTGCACGCTTGTTGGAGCCCTACGTCAACGCTGGAACCTTCCCAGGCCCCTGGCGCTGTTGGCCTGTCTGTTCGGTCTGGTCGTGCTGGTTGCGGTTGGCTTAACCGTGATTGTTCCTCCCTTTACGAGTCAGTTTCAACAACTGATTCTTCAGCTGCCATCAGCGGCAAAAGCCCTGAAAGAACTGCTGTTGCAGGCTTCTTCGTCGGTTAGTGCAATGGTGTACGGCAATGGTGGTTCCAGTGACTGGAGCCAACTGCTCTTTCCCAAAGGATTAGCTGACAGTCAAGGAGGGCCTGCAATTGCCTCCAGCGTGACTGGAGGATTTCTGAGCATTCTTGGCTTAGCAGGCAATGTCGGCAGTGGTCTGCTGCAACTTCTCTTCGTCGTTGCCGTCACCTTGATGGTGGCGGTCCAACCCCATGCCTACAAGAACGTTGGCATTCAGATGTTGCCGTCTTTTTATCGAAGACGGGCTCACGTCATCCTCAAGATGTGCGGTGATGCCCTCAGCAGCTGGATGATTGGCGTGTTGATCAGTTCAGTTTGCGTTGCTGTATTGGCTGGAATCGGGCTCTCACTGTTGGGAGTGAAGCTGGTGATGGCTAATGCATTGCTTGCAGGTTTACTCAACGTGATCCCGAATGTGGGTCCCACGCTCAGCACGATCTTTCCGATGTCCGTCGCTCTCCTCGATGCTCCTTGGAAAGCCTTGGCTGTATTGGGGCTCTACATCGTGATTCAAAACCTTGAGAGCTACGTCATCACGCCTTCGGTGATGCAGCGCCAAGTCAATTTGCTTCCAGGGCTCACGCTTGCTGCTCAGTTTGTATTCACGGTTCTGTTCGGTCCGCTTGGCTTGTTGCTCGCTCTGCCTCTAGCCGTTGTTTTGCAGGTGCTGATTCGCGAAGTCATCGTTCACGATCTTCTTGACCCTTGGAAGCGGCAGAAACTGGCCTCATGAACGCGCGCACCCTGCTGATTGCCCTCACATCCATCCTGCTCACCCTGCTGCTGTGGCAGCTGCGCTGGGTGCTGTTGATTCTGTTCGGAGCCGTCGTGTTGGCCGTGACCCTCGACGTCCCGATTCAGAAGTTGATGCAACGCTTCAGGCTCAAACGGCCGGTTGCGCTGTTGCTGGTGCTGGTGATCCTGTTCCTCGGTGGAACCCTGGTGGTTCAACTCCTCCTCCCAGAACTTCTGGGTCAATTCGAACAACTCACTACGCTGCTGCCCAATCTGATCGACAAAATCAAATCGATCATCGCCACGCAACCAAGCCTGGCTGACTTAAATATCAGTCCCTCTGAATCGCTGAGCTGGACTGGAATTCAGCCCGTTGGAGCACAGCTACTCGGTTATGCCGGTGGTGCTGCAAATGGCTTAATTCAGGTGCTTCTGATGAGTCTGCTGGCAATTCTGCTCGCGCTTGATCCCAATTCTCATCGGCAGATGCTGATCGCCGTAAGTCCACGCCCAG
>Ga0257110_1001762_pt1 | contig 10161 bp, 8 predicted proteins | sample LP_taG_7_FD_190184 | JGI IMG/M metagenome (GOLD analysis project Ga0257110, IMG submission 190184) | Marine microbial communities from Northeast Subartic Pacific Ocean, Canada - LP_J_2015_P26_10m | ecosystem: Environmental > Aquatic > Marine > Oceanic | place: Canada: Northeast Subartic Pacific... | reverse complement strand
TTCTACGGGCCAAAACCGAGACAATCGGCGGCCTATGACTGCTAGGGCACCATCGAATGTATCTCGTCGTTGAACATGTATGCCGATGTTGCCTCAGGAGCGCGCCGTTGTCGATAAGTTGTCGATGTGGTCTCGTGTGGGTTCGTTTGCGCTTCGGTAGCGGTGTTCTTTTTTTCTCGGCTGGACTCCTGAGCGTGCTGCTCTTTTTCTGGCGCGTGTGGTGGACGCGCGCGGCCGGCCGCGGTGGATTTCCTGCGCGACGCAGAAGTCGCTGCTGCAGCGGCCGCATTCCAGCCGACGCGCCACGGTTCGGGGAACCCGAACTACGAAACTCTTTTTAGAGGTCGCATCAAGCGACAGCCGCGCGGAGGCGTGCGAGCGGAGGCTGAGCGGCTAGCGCCGGCTTCAAGTTCGTTGAGATCTCGACAGGTTCGACGTTGCCTCGGGAGCGCTCCGCCGCCAGCGCTGCAGTCGCCTTCGGCGCTGCGCGGAGCTCGTGCGCGTGCCCGCGCCTCAGAAACGAGTCACACGTTGCTCGTGTCCTACCCCGCAACGCCCGCATCCGCGACGCCGACGTTTTATTCGCTGCGCGACACTTGCTAGCGTGCGACTCGCGCCGCGCGCGGCTTCCGCGCCTGCTTCGCCGCCGCTGAAGCAAACACGATGGACGTCCGCGTCTACGTCGACGTGAAGCTCGGCGACGGCATGGACGGCGGGGCCCTGCTCCGCGGCATCCTCCAGGGCCTCGGCGCGACGGTGTACCAGCGGTGGAGCGCGACGGCGCGCGCGACGCACCTGGTCTGGAAGAACGGCGACGGCCGGACGCTCGAGGAGGCGCGCGCGCGCGGCGTCGCCATCGTCGGGCTCGCCTGGGTCAACGCGTCGCAGGACGCGGGCGGCTTCGTGCCCGCGGCGCCGTACGCGCTCGCGCTCGCGGACCGGTCGCGCGCGCGCGAGTACCTCGTGCGCCACGACCTCGCGACGACGTCGCGGAAGCGCAAGCACACGCCCAAGGCCTTCGAGGCGAAGCCCCTGCGCGCCGCGGACCTGCCGGGCCTCGACGACCCCCGGTTCCGGTCCGTGCTCAAGTCCGACGCCGAGTCCTCGTCGGCCGCCGGGTCCGCGGCGGGCTCGCTGTCGGCCTTCCACCGCCTGGCGCCCTGGAGCGCCGTGAGCCGCGCGGGCACGGAGCTCGTGAGCTCCGACGCGGGCGACTCGCGCCCGGGCCGCGGCGGCGACGGGTCCGCGTCGCGCTGGTCGGCGACGCAGCGCGACTCGCTCCGCGAGTCCGTGGGCACGGAGATCTACTCCTGCACGGGCTCCGCGAAGCGGGACAGCGCGCGCTGCGACACGGACTTCGGCTCGTCCTGCGCGGGCTCCGCGCGGCGCGACGGCGCGAGCCCCCGGCGGAGCGGCGCGCGCCGGAGCCCGCGCCGGAGCAGCGCGCGGCAGAGCAGCGAGGCGCCGACGCAGCCCCAGCCGACGCCCGGCGCGCCCGCGCCGCCGGACGCCGACGACGGCGCGCCCGCGCCGGCCGCCGCGGCGCCGCCGCCGTCGACGGCCGCGCCGACGAGCGTCGTGCGGCCCGCGGCCGCCGCCGCGCACCTGCTGCTGTCCGCGCGCGACCGCTACTGGGACGACGACGCCGCGCGCGAGGACTCGGCGCGCCGCGCGCTCGGCGCGCCGCGGCGGGGCCAGCGGCCGCGCCGCGAGAGCGAGGCCGTCAACCCCATCGCGCGCCTCGACGCGCGGCTCGCCGAGGCCGAGCCCGTCGCCTTCCTCCGGGGCAAGCGCGACCGGAGCCCCGCGCCCGCCGCGGCCGACGACGGCGACGACGCCGGCGCGACGGCGAAGCGGCCCCGGAAGCGGCGCCGCGTCGTCATCGCGTCGCCGCCGCGCGCGTTCGGGTCGCCGCCGCCGCCGCCGCGCGCCGCCGCGACGCCGCACCGGCCCGAGCCGGAGATCATCGTCATCGACGACACGCCCGTGCCCGAGAAGGTCGCCGTCGACGCCGCGCCGCCGCCGCCCGAGGACGTCGAACCGGAGTCCGCGCCGACGCCCGACGACGTCGACGACGCCGTCGCGCCCATGCCCGTCGACGACGTCGAACCGGAGTCCGCGCCGACGCCGCCCGCCGACGACGTCGCGCCGACGCCCGCCGACGACGTCGCGCCGGCGCGGACCGAGGCCGCGGCGCCGGAGCCGAAGCTCATCGACCTCGGCGCGGGCTTCGAGCTCGCGCCGGCCGCGCCGCTCGCCGAGACGCAGGCGCCGGCGCGGACGGCGCGGAAGGCGCCCCGGTCCGGCGCGAAGAAGGCCGCGACGCCCGCGGAGGCCGCGGCGGCCGCGGCGAGCGCGGTGTCGAGCCCCGGGCACGAGGCGCCGGTCGCGCGCGCGGCGTCGCCGCGGCGGTCGCTCGGCGCGCGGCTCTTCGGCCGCGGCGCGCCCGCGGCGGCGCGCGCGGAGCCCGTCGTCATCTCCGCGTCGGGCGTCGACGAGGACGTGCGCGGCGCGCTGCGCGAGGTGTCGAAGCGCATCGTCGCGCGCGGCGGGCCCAAGGCGCGCTTCGCCGACGACGACCTCCTCGCGAAGCTGCGCGGCGTGCTGCCCGCCAAGGCGACGCACCTCGTCGTCGCGGCGAAGCCGCCGGCGGCGCGCGCGCCGCGGACGCTCAAGGTGCTCTTCGCGCTCGCGCGCGGCGGCTGCGCCATCGTCACCCCGGCCTGGGCCTTCGCGTCGCTCGACGACGAGACCTGGGCGCCGCCCGACGCCTACCTCGCCGGCTACGGCCCGCCGCGGCCGAAGAAGCCCAACGCGCTCGCCGGCGTCGAGGTCCACGTCGTCGCGAACGCGCTCGGGCCCGCGGAGCCGCCGCACAGCGCCCTCCAGGCCCTCGTCTCCGCCGGCGGCGGCCGCTCCGTGGCCCTCCGCAACTGCCGCGTCGCCCTCGTCGGCGAGTCCTGGACGCCCTACAAGGCGCCGGCCGCGCTCCGCGCGCTCCACCGCAACGGCCACGTCCTCCGCGTCCGCTGGCTCTTCGATGCCATCGAGCACCAGGACCCGGCCCGGCCCCAGGCCACCTACCGCGTCCCGGCCTAGGTCTCGCGCCGCCTAACACAAGCACACGTTACACATCACACGAGCCGGGTCGACCTAGCCGGGATCGCCGAGCATCGCGCACATCCAGCACTTGCGCAGCTCCTCGTCGCACGTGGGGCAGAGCGTCGCCTCCGCCGCGTCGTCGACGCACTCGGCGTCGCGCGGGACCAGCCGGCACCGCTGCTCGTGGCCGAGGAAGGCGCGATTCGAGCAGTCCACGCTGCAGTACGCGAGCGCGCAGCGCTCGCAGCGCGGCCGCTTGCAGACGAAGCACGGCGGCGCCCGCCGAGGGCTGTCGACGGCCGCCAGCGGCGGATCCAGCGGCGGCTCCATGAAGGCCCAGCGATTGCAGCTCGTGTGATGCGAGCGGCCTACCGGGTGTAATGCAAGCAGCGCTACGCGGAGCGCGAACCAGCCAGCCAACCGCGTGCAGCCGCCGCGCGACGGCACCAAAGCCAGACCGAGGCGCCGAAGCACCGGCTCGTGGCAGCCTCGTGTGTTGGCCGAGGTTTTGATTAACCTACAAATACAATAGTTTTAGGTCTTGTTGAGGTCGATACTCGCCATCCATACATGAAACAGCCAGCCTCTGGGGCATTGAGAGTCGGCCCCGGGCTGCGGCCTCCCGTGTCAGCCCCGGCTCGGCCCTTAGGCGCCCGTCCACGTCTCGAGGTGTACCGTGGCCGTATTCAATAACGGGCTACACATTACCCTGGCCGGCGCGAAGCTGGAGGTCCTGCTCGACGACGACGAGACGTGGGAGACCGTCGCGGAGGTGCCCGATTACGAAACTTTGATTACGAAACCTTTCAAGGCGACGGCACATCACATGGACCTGATCGAGCACACCATGCAGACCGACGCGTCGGGAAGTCTGTGGAGGCTCCGCGGCAAGGACGTCGCAACTTCTCGCTTCTTCTTCGAGACAAACAACAAAAAGGGCTACAAGCCCGCGCAAATCCTAGAAGGGCAGCCCGTCGACGGCAAGGCCTGGACGCTGTCCGTTTCGAACGTCTACGGCTCCGGATCCTACGGGATCACGAGCGACGACGCGTCCAAGCTTCTCACGAAAGCCACGAACGAGGGCACCGGGACGTACAGCGGCACCTCGGAAATCTGCGCGACCTTCGAGGAGCCGGTGCGCGTCCGAGGAGTCACCGTCGCGCCGCTCGACGGCTGGGGCGGGTCCTACCTCAGCAACGCCACGTTGCAAGTGTGCCTCGACGACGGCGAGTCGTGGCTCGACCTCGCGAAGCCGTCCGGCGCCGAGGAGACGCTCGAGGTCGACGCCGTCGGCTCCAAGTTTCGTTTGTATGGATCTTACATGGCGACGTCGCGGCTCGTCTTCGCCTGATCCTCCCTGTGTAATGTGAACTGTGAGGTTCGTCTCTGTTCGCGGGCGGCGGCGGCGGGCGGCGCCTGTAGCGGGGCGCCGGCGCCGGGCGGCACCGTGAAGGCCTCGCCTCACCACAAGGAGAGCATGGCAAGCTCTTAGAGAGCGCCACGACGACGAGCCACACCGCGACCGCCCGCGCCTTGCGATGACCGACGCCTTCGACGCGATAACATCCCAGCGCGCCGCGTTCCTGGCGTCCGGCGGCGGCCGCGTCTGCCTCGGCAACGCCGCGGGCGACCTCGACTCCGTCGTGTCGGCCCTGGCGGCAGCGGCGCTCTACGGCGGCGCGGCCCTGGCGCGGTTCCCGCGGGAGGACCTCGCGCTGCGCCGCGACGCCGAGGCCGCGCTCGCGCACGACGACGCGGCCGCGGCCGCGGCGGGCGGTGCGCCCGCGCGGTCGGCGCTCGTCTTCGGCGACGAGGCGGCGGCCGCGCCGGCCGCGGCCTGCGAGGTCGTGCTCACGGACCACAACGCCTTCGACGGCGGCGACGCCGCGCTCGCCTTCGCGTCGCCGGCGACCGTCGTCGCCGTCGTCGACCACCACGCGGACGAGGGCCGGCACGCGGACGCGCGCGACCGGGAAATCGACGCGGCGTGCGGCTCCTGCTGCACCATGCTCGCGGAGCGGCTCCTGGCCCGGGGCGGCGAGCCGCCGGCGCGGCTTTTAGCCCTGGCCTTCGCCGCCGTCGCCGTCGACTGCCGGGGCTTCGCCGCGAAGCACGCGGGCCTGAAATTTTCGCCGCGCGACGTCGCGCTCGGGCACGCGGTCCTCGACGCGCTCGGCGGCGACCCGGCGCCGGACGGGAGCGCGCCGGCGCTCCGCGGCCGCGCCCTGCCCGCGGCCTGCGCCGTCCTCGGCGCCGCGACCGTCGGCGACCTCGCGAAGCGGCTGCTCGCCGCGCGCAAGGACGTGTCGGCGCTCGACGCGCCCCAGCTCCTGCGCCTCGACTACAAGCGGGCGAGCGCCGGCCGCCTGCGCGTCGGCGCCGCGTCGATCATGGCGCCCCTGTCGGACTTTTCGCGCCGCGCGGGCGGCGGCGGCCCCCTCGGCGCCGCGCTCCGCGCGTTCGCGGAGAAGAGCGGCGTCGACGTGCTCTTCGCGATGACGGCCGCGGAGCAGGGCGCCAAGGGCCTCGCCTACGTCGTCCGCGACGGCGCCGTCGACGCCGCGGCCCTCGAGCGGCGCCTCGAGGCCGCGCCGGAGGGGCTCCCGGGCGACCTCGCGGCGCTGCCGCTCTTCGCGACGCAGCGCGTCGCGGCGGACGGCTTCGGCCTCGCCTTCGGGGCCCTCCTCGGGGACGCCGACGGCGCGCCGCGCTGCTCGCGGCTCCGCGCGGACATCACGCGCAAGACCGTGCTCCCCTTCGTGCTCCACGTCCTGGGGGAGCTCGCGTAGGGCGTTTTGTTAACGCGCGGGAGAGTGTGCTCGATGGCGCGACTACGCGAGGTGGAAGGCGACCGTGCTGTCGATGGCGCCGCGGCAGATCGGGCACGCGTTCGTCGACGAACGGATGGTCGCGGCGCACGCATGGCACAGGCTGCAGTGCTTGCAGGGCAGAGTCACGACGGACCGGCGCGCGTCCTGGCAGGCCACGCAATTGAAGTCCGTCGGAACGGGGTCTGCCGCGAGGTCCGCCAGCGCCAGCACGGCCGTCTTACGAACGATCTCGTCGCTGTCATCGTTGGCGAGCACGGCAAGGGCCTCAACGCCGCCACGGGCTTGCGCGATTGCGACCACGTTCTGTGGATTCGCGACCGCGAGGTGCTTCAGCGCACGCTTGGCCTGCTTCTTGGCGTCATCGCCGCCGCTTTGCTCAACCTCGACGAGCAATGGGATGGCGCCGGCCGCCGCGACCTCGACGCGGATCGCATCGGCCTCATCGGTTTTCTGATTGTTCATGATGGTCGCCAGCGCCCCCGCGGCATCCTGCTTATCCGAAGTGCTGTCGTCGCCATTCAAAAGAAGTTCGACCAGCGGCGCGATGGCACCGGCTGCAGCCACGACTTCCTGGTTGATATTTTTCCCGTCCGCTGCGATGTTCCACAACGCCGCGGCCGCGTGCTTCTTGCTGCTAGCAGGGCCGTTCCGTAGCAGGTTGACGAGCGGCGGGATCGCGCCGGCCGCAGCGATGCGCGTGACGTCGTTAACGGTTTGCGAGGCTGCGAGGCGCCGCAGCGCCTTCGCAGCCGCCACATGAGTGTCCGCGTCGTCGCTATGCAACGCCTGGACGTGGGCGGCGATCGCCTTAGCCATTGGGGTCCAGCGGCGCGCGGGTCTTGCGCCGGCTTCGGAAGCGGTAAATATCTATTCAAGGCCCCATCACGATGCTGCCTCATTGAAGCTTCCCAGCCATCTCAAGCCGGCGCCACGAGCGCTGCCGGCAGTGCTCCGACATGAGCCTCGTCGCAACAACGTCCGCGTACAGCGTCCAGAGATGTCCAGTCTTTCGCAACGCGCCGCGATCCAGAGATCACACGACGCGCGGCGATCACACGACGCGCCGCGATCCGGAGATCACACGACGCGCGGCGATCACTCGACGCGCCGCGCCGCGCCGCAGGTTCATCGGCTACGGCGCGTTCCTCGGCGGCTGCGGCTGGTACGGCGCGGCGTCGCACGGCTACGCGCCGGCCGTCATGCACTCGCTCTACGCCGGCGCGGGCTCGGGCCTGCTCATGGCGCTCTGCGGGCTCGGCAGCTTCGGGGAGCCGCGGAAGGGCGACGCGTCCTACAAGCGGTGGATGATCGCCGTCCACGTCGGCCTCATGCTCAACGCGCTCTTCACGGCCGTCTTCGCGCTGCAGTTCGCGCGCGCGCGCGGCGACCCGGCGAAGGCGGACCGCGCGCCGCTCTTCCTCGTCATGGCGCTCGGCAGCGCGGCGGCGATGGTCGCGCTCGTCAAGCTCAAGCCCAAGAAGGCGAAGCCCCAGTAGCTAGCTAAGTCTCCGGCCGGATGCGCGTGCCCCGCGGCGGCCGCGCGCCGCGGAGCGCGGCGTCGACGTCCGCGGCGGACGTCGCGCGGACGATGTCCACGGGCGCGCGCGTCGCCGCGGCGACGGCCGCCGCGGCGTCGATCTTCGCGCGGATGCCGCCCGTGACGTCGTGGGCCGCGGCGGACGTCTCGAGGTCGAGGCGCGCGGCGCCGGCGCCGTCGACGACGACGTCGGCGACGAGCGCCGCGCCGGGCTCCGCCGGCGGCCGCGTGAAGACGCCGTCGACGTCCGTGAGGAAGCAGACCGCCGCGAGGCGGCCGCGCGCCGCGAGGTCCGCGGCGCAGCGCCGCAGCAGCGCGTCGCCGGAGACGATGGCGCAGCGCTGCGCGTCGTCGAGGACCGCGTCGCCGTGGAGCACGGGCGTGAAGCCGTCGTCCGCCAGGCGCAGCGCGTCGGCGACGAAGGCCGCCGTCGCCCGCGTCGCGCGGAGCTCGCGGCGCCGCGTCGCGACGCGCGGGAACGCGGCGACGGCGACGGCGGGCACGCCCGCGCGCGCGAGCGCGTCGACGACGAGGCCGTTGAGCTTCGTCACGGACCGCCGCGTCACCGCCAGCCCGAGACGCCACGAGTCGCCGTCGCCGCCGCGGGACACGCCGTGCTCGCGCGCCTGGAAGTGGCCGAAGGAGCCCGCGCCGTGGACGACGACGACGCGCCGCCCGTCGGCGACGCAGCGCCGCACGGCCTCCGCCGCCGCGCGCAGGCCGGCCTCGTCCAGCGTCTCGAAGCGGGCCTTGTCCGTGATGGCGCTGCCGCCGAGCTTCACGACGGTCACGTCCCGCGGCGGCGGCGACCGGAGCCGCCGCAGCAGCGGCCGCAGCGCGACGGCGAGCGACGGCAGCGCGACGATGAGCACGAGAAGCGCGCGAGCCATGTTTGATGTACTGTTGCGACGGTATTCACGACGCCGCTGGATGCGATATGTGCTGCTACGCTATTCTTGACGCTGCCATAAGAGTAGACCTAGGCCAGAATTGCAGTGAGGGTGAAGATGTGGTGAAGTGGCAAATTTGCGATCTCGCGGCTCTCGACGTGTAAAGTCGGCGCACCTCCCGTCGCGGCCATCCGTCTGCTCGCGTTCGCCTGCTGGTCGGCCGCCGCGGTCCCGGCCCGCCGCTCGTCGACCCTGGCGTCGCGCAAGGGCGGCGCCATGCCGTCGTCGGCGAGCCGCGAGAACTTTCTGTCGGCGACGACGGAGGAGCTGGAGAAGCTCACGGGCGCCGAGGGGACGTCGGGCGCGGCGTCGTCGTCGGCCGTCGCGGCGCACCCCGGCCGGTCACTGGCGCTGCCGACGGCGCTGTTCTACGGCGCGACGTCCATCGGCATCATCGCGTGCAACAAGATCACGCTGACGACGTACGCGTTCCCGAGCTCGAGCGCGCTGGCCCTGGCCCAGTTCGCCGTGACCTGCGCCTGCCTCGGCGCGCTCGCGCTCGCGGGCGCCGTCGAGCTCGCGCCGCCGACGGCCGACTCGTTCCGCGTCGTCGTCCCGTTGACGGCGCTCTTCGTCGCGGACGTGCTCATGGGCCTCTTCGCGACGGGGTCGCTGAGCCTGCCCATGTTCACGGTGCTCCGGCGCTTCAGCATCCCCTGCACCATGCTCCTGGAGCGCTTCGTGGGCCAGGCGAACCCGTCGCCGTTGGTGCAGGCGTCGGTCTGGGGCATGGTCAGCGGCGCGGTCGTCGCGGCCTACGACGACCTCGCCTTCGACGCCAAGGGCTACGCCGCCGTCCTGCTCAACGACCTCTTCACGGCGCTGCGGGGCGTCTACGTCAAGGCCGCGCTGCCGTCGGTGACGCGCGCGCCGCGGTCCTCGGAGAAGAAGGACGTCGAGGCCCAGGACCCGGCGGCGCCCAGGCCGCCGCCGAAGCTCTCGAAGCTGAGCCTCCTCTTCTACAACGCCCTCCTCGGCGGCGCCGTGCTCGCGCCCTACCTCGCGTACACGGGCGAGCTCGCGGAGGCGCGCGTCTGGCTCGAGGACGCGCCGTCGGCGCACGCGGGCGGCCACCCCGTGGCGGCCCTGGCCCTGTCGGCATCCCTGGGGCCCGTGCTCCAGTACGCCATCTTCGTCTGCACGCAGCACAACTCCGCGCTCACGACGACCGTCGTCGGCGCGCTGAAAAACGTCGCGACGACCTACGTCGGCATGTTCCTCGGCGGCGACTACTCCTACTCCTACCTCAACTTCGGCGGCATCACCCTGTCCTGCCTCGCGAGCCTCGTCTACTCCTGGGCCGTCATCGTCGGCCGCCGCCTCCCGACCGCGCCGCCGGGCGAACCGGCCGCGAAGTAAGGCCCGGGCCTGCTTTGGATTCTAGATCACCATCACCATGATCTTCGCGGAAGGGGTGTCGCTTTCGGAACGGCTGCACAGTGTGGCGAGGTTGCCTCGTTATGTCCAGGGTCACGCGCGTTCGTTATGTCCGGGGTCACACCTGTAGGCCTATATGAATTCATATTGAGGTAAAAGTTTCGATTTCCGCGAGCTCCGGCCCAAAAATAGTGCGAGGTGGTCGATCACAGAGCGTCCTGGGCTGGGTGGGGAGAGCCCCCAGGAGCCCATGTCGCTCTTCGGCGCGTCGTCCGATGAGCGAAATCCCATCGCGGCCGCGTTCGGCTTCCCCGGTGCGCTTCTCCGCCCCCGCGCCCCGCGCGCCCGCCGCGGAACGGCCGCC
>Ga0257110_1001761_pt1 | contig 10166 bp, 10 predicted proteins | sample LP_taG_7_FD_190184 | JGI IMG/M metagenome (GOLD analysis project Ga0257110, IMG submission 190184) | Marine microbial communities from Northeast Subartic Pacific Ocean, Canada - LP_J_2015_P26_10m | ecosystem: Environmental > Aquatic > Marine > Oceanic | place: Canada: Northeast Subartic Pacific... | reverse complement strand
CCCTCAGGCTGATGGCAGAGAAGACAACGATTGAAGCGATGAGGCCGGGCCAGAGCGGGTCGTTCTGAAACACGGGCGCGAGTTCCATCACCGATGCGCCGTACCAGCTGACAACAGTGAACAAGGCGAGACTGATACTCCAGAACGCGGCATCAGTATTGACGTTTTTCAAAGTCACCATCGCTATCGTCGGCACAAACAAAGCCGCGGCATTAACCGTAAATGCCAGCAGCAATATGCCTACGATATCCTGCATCTGCCATGCCATGAGCGCGGAGGCTACGCCAACAATGGCCGCAAGCACCATGCTGATCCGAAACAGTTTTTTCGGCTCGACATCCGGGTTCATGTAGCGTTGGTAGATATCACGACTACCGTTCGCCGCGGCCGTCAAAATACAGATATCGGCGGTGGACATGAGTGCGGCCAAGAGACCGACCAACAACAACCCCTTAAGGCCAACCGGGAAGATATCAATGATCAGCCGCGACAGTATGTCACCTTCACTCTCGACACCCGGGTAGAGTATAGCGGCGGTCAGCCCCAACCACGTCGATCCAATGACCAGCGGTACCAGCAGTGCAGCCGCAAGATACGTACCGCGTTTTGCTGCGGCCTCATCTTTCGCAGCAAACATCCTCGTGTAGCAATCCATCGCGACAAAAAACGCCAATGGAATCGAAACGCCCAACGCCAGCATGGTGGGCAATCCCCATCCGATCGGATTGAAGTGTCCGGTTGGGAGGCTCGTTGCAAATGCTTCAAGGGTGCCGCCGTTGGCAATGGAAATGGGTATCCCGACGATCACCACGCCGACAAGAAGCAAGGTGATCTGCACCCAGTCTGTATAGGTAACGGCAAGAAAGCCGCCTGTCGCGGTGTAGAGGACGATGATGGCACTTGCGAGCAGTAACGAAGAGGAATAATCCCAGCCCAGCAGCGTGCTGAGAACCGCGCCAGCTGCGGCAAGTTGACCTGCTGCGTACCCGATGTAAGCAAGAATGGTCGTGATGGTCGCGACAATTCGCGTCCGACTGTCGTAGCGCGTCTCGATGAAATCAGGGTAGGTCAGCAGATTGTGTTTATTACCTTCGCGTTTCACGCGGACTGCGAAAAAGAAGCCGAATAACAGGCAGGCTATGAGCATGCAGGTGGTATACCAGCCGCCGGAAATACCAAACTCGAAGGCCTTGGTTGTGCCGCCAATGACAGCGGCGCCGCCAACCCAGCTGGCCAGCCAGAGACAGGCAATTGAAAATGAGCCCAGCTTGCCGCCGGCAATGAAATAGTCTTCGACACTATCCTGTCGACGACTCGCATATATTCCTATGGCTATCATTAGGGCCAGATAAGCGAAGATGATGGCGGTATCGATGAGTCCAAGCATGCTGTGCAATTTACATTGTTTTGCTCGCATTCACCGCCTTCTCCACTCCCATGGAGGCTTCGGGTCGCCGCTCCCCCACATCCCCTAGGTGCGCTCTGCGCTTCCTCTTGGCAATTCTCTAGCAACTCACTGTTAGGAGCGTATCGTTCGTACCAGCACAATCAGCTTCTAGAATTAACCCGCGATGTTTACTACGTGACCAACGATGTCCAAGACATTCACGGATTCTCCTAGGATTCATCCCGTTTCGCTTGGGAGTGCGCGCAATCACGATATTGAGTTACGCCGACTAAACCTGCGAAACCCAAAAATTTAGCCGCGCCAAACGCCAAGTAAAAGCGACGCTTTGGTTGAGGGCGCTGTGATCCTGATCACCACTCCCGTTAACCCCTCGCATTTTCTCTGACATGACCTCTCACATTGAGACAGCCTTTTGGTAAGCTGAGGGTAATGGTATTTATGCGATGGAGACGGTCAACTCAAATGCAAAAATTGTTTTCAAACCAGCGAGCTCTTAGGCTGCTCATAGCCGCGTGGCTCTGCGCGTTTTCGGCAGTGAGCTTTTCCGGAACAACAGCAATCAGCAACTCTAAAGCGGTGACTTTAGAACTCACAAATGCGCTCGCAGGCTGGATGAAAACCGGCATTTTTTTGGAATACGGCGATTCATTCGAAATTCACGCCAGTGGGGTATGGGATGCCGAGGGCCTCATTCTCGCGCCCCGTCACGTGCTTTGGTACCGAGTAAGTGACGACGGAATAGCAAGAAATTTGTCAACTGATGACTTTTCTGCAGTGAGCGAAAAAATCGGAGAACTGCAGATAGCCATTCGTCCACCGAGCTTTTATTGGTTTGACGAGCAAGGAACTTTTCCACCGCAGATTCTTGGGGCGCCCGAAATCGCAGTATCCTTCGCCTTGCAAATACGGCAACTGGGCGCTGCAGGTGGTGTGTCTAAAAGCGAAGTTTCGAAAAATCTAACTCATATTGCAGACAGCACAGAAGATAAACCGCCGAAGAACTTTAAATATCTAACTATATTGGGCGAGTCAGAGGTTTGGAGTGGGCGGGACGCTGGTAACGAATACTTACTGACTGCGAAACTAGACGATGACGTCGGCATCATCAAAATGCCAGTGGACATAGAGCTCTCTGAAAACACACGATTTGCTTTTGACTGGCTTTATGAATCCCTGCCCGCAGTGGCGCCGGAGACGTCGATAGCTGGCCATGATTATTTGAGCATCGCACTGGAATTTGATAATGGCCAAGACTTAACTTGGATGTGGAGCAAATTTCTTGCAAAGGGGACAAGCTTTACATGCCCACTACCTTGGTGGAATGAGAGAGAAACTCATTATGTGCTCGACAGTGGTACTGCGGATTTGGGAGAGTGGATGTCGCACAATAGAAATGTTTTCGACGATTACACCGAAGCAGTTGTAGGAGCCCCCCCGAAAAGGATTGTGGGTATTTGGCTGATAGCGAACAATCTTTTTGCAAAGAAGGACGCGACTGCCAGTTTCCGCAATCTCCTCATTTTAGATGAGGGCGAAAGGTTATTTTCGTACTGACCGAAGTCGGCAAGAATAGGACGACCACAGCCCCAGCGCGTACTTAGGATGCTCTAGCTCGGGTTGGGTTGGAAGATCAGGCGCGGTCAATTGCGTTTGCCTGCCCGCAAGGGCACTGTTTTTTCTCGCTATAGCCACGACGCCACGCAAAGGCGAACGATTGCTCGACACGGCGCCTGCTAGCGTATAAAACAACCTCATGATTTGCACGCCAACATTTACCCTGATGCACCTCCACAAGACCGGTGGGCAGTCCATCAATGATGCACTACTTCAATGCATCAGGGGCGCCAACGAGATTGGATATCACCTACCCCTAAGGTTGTTGCCGGAGGAAGCAAAGTCTCTGCCCGTCATTGGGGTCATCCGCAATCCGTGGGACTGGTATGTTTCTTGGTATGCCTTTAATAACCTTCGGGGTGTCAAAAACCCTTTGTTCAACATTGTGTCGCGCGGTAAGCAGGCAGGCTTCAGCGAAACCATCGAAAATCTCGTTCGATACCCAGAGGTGGCCTCCAGCAATGGCATCATGAAAAGCTCGCACAAAGCGCTGCTATCTGAGCATTTTGAAAACGATGGCGGCGCAGGATTTACCAAGGCATGCGTGAATGAATTCAACTCCGCTACCGAGGGTTACTACAGCCTCCTGGTCAAGCGGATGTTTGGTGACCGCAGAGACAACGTGCATCTCCTCCGCTTCGAGTCTCTCGAGCAAGATTTAAGGCAGGTACTTCAGCGACTAGGAGTTGCTGAGGCGGAGGCAATCCACCGTTACATGAGCGAGCAACCCAAAAAGAACAGCTCCGTGCGTGGACACTACGCTCAGTACTACGAACCGCAGCTTAGTGCCCTCATTGCAGAAAAAGATAAAGGCATCATTGAGCGCTTTGGCTACACCTTTTCACCACCCGAGACACCACAGGCTTCAATCAGCATCGAGCCGGGGCCCCGAGTTAAAAAGGTCGGTGGGCAACGTACCAGTTTCTTGAAGATTGGCAATGCTCCAGATCTAACCCCATTGAGAGCAAAGGTAGAGGCGTTGACCGAGACTGACTGGGCGCAATCCGATCGGCACACGCAGTTTAATATTCACAAGGAAACACAAAGCATTCAGCTTCTTGCCGATGACATGTCGCATACGCCACCCCTCAAAACAGCCTTCTATGATCAATTTGCAGAAGCAATCGATCCCGTTTTTCAGGCATTGGTATTGCGGTTCGGTTCCGACGGGCTCTTTATTCGCGTTTTGCTGGCGAGACTAAAGGCTGAATCTGAGATCAAGCCACATGTGGATAAAGGTTACTCCCTCATAAACTGCAACCGCATACACATCCCCATCATTACAAATGACAAGGTAACGTTCTCTGTCGGTGGCGTATCTCGCTCGCTCAAAGAGGGAGAAATCTGGGAGATAAATAACGCAGACGTTCACTCCGTCACCAACACATCACAAGATGCGCGCGTTCACCTCATTATCGACTGGACACCACGAGATACCCTGCTCAAGGAAAAAAAGCCCTTCCGGATGGATATTCCAATGCTCTATCGGTCAGAGCTCAGATTACACCCCTGAGCGGTTCACTCGAGCAAATTAGCCTGATAGGGCTTCATCGCGCATTCGCACCGCGGGGACAACCACAGCGCTGATTTAGCATGCTTTAGCTAAGCATTTGTTGGAACATCAGAACCGATCACCTTCGTCGCCACTTCCAAGGTGGCATCGGATCGCCGCTCCCCCACAGATCCAACCCGGCCTCTTTTGCCTCGGCTTGGTAATCTGCCAACGCCCTGTTGTTCTTAGCGTATCGTTCTTAGCGTATCGCTCGTACCACCAAGCTGAACCATTACAAACCATCTCTTAGCTTTGGGATAATCCGCAACTAGCCCCGTGGTATTCTGCATTTTTTCAAGTTGAGTCCCAATATGCGCCTGCTCAAGCGTATTGCCATTGGCACCCTATTACTGGTTATCACTGTGACCACGGGCGCCGCCTTCTGGTTCTGGATTACTCCCGTGGGCGTCAACAACTACGTCAACAAAGTATCACTGCAACTGGCTACTGATTCTCCAGAATTGCTCACCAGCATTGGCCTTATCGATAACACCTTCCTTGATTTTCACAGCGGTAAATTGAGTGACTACACTCAGGCCGGTGAAGAGGCGTCTTTGGAAACCTTGAGGCAGGCTCGAGCCGGGCTCGATGCCTATGGCCCTGAAGGCTTAGAGGGGCAAGAACTGCTGAGCTGGCAAATTGCCGCCTGGTTCTTCGACGATATACTCAGGCAATCGGAGCGAAAGTACAGCGGCTACCGCATTAACCAGCTGAGCGGTGTTACCGTAAACCTGCCCGAATTTCTCACCGACACCCATGCCATCATGGACCGCCGCAGTGCCGAGCGCTATGTGGCGCGCCTGAGAGAGTTTGGGCGTGTACTGCGAGAAAGTCGCGAACGCGTGGTTGATGACCGCGACCATGGTGTTGTCCCTCCCGACTTCATTATTAAGAGTGCACTGGTTGGTATGCGCAAATTCGTCGCCGGGGGCGTCTCTGAAAACATTCTGATCACTTCATTACCCGAGCGCTTAGCGTCAGTAGAAGAACTCGACGAAGACAGCCGAGCCCAGCTGCAAGCCGCAGCCGAAGCGGTTGTTAGCCAAGCTGTGATTCCTGGCTACGAAGGCATTATTGCGCTCTTTGAAGACATGGCCTTAACCGCTAATCACGATGCCGGAATTTGGCGTTTACCCGACGGCGAAGCCATTTATAAAGACCGGCTGCTTTCGAGCACCTCTACTGATTACAGTCCCGAGGAAATTCACAATACCGGACTCTCCGAGGTGGCTCGCATTGCTATTGAAATGCACGCCATTATGGATGCCCAAGGAGTACCCGAGGGCGCTTTAGGTGAGCGCGTGCAGGTGGTTATGGAGGATCCCAGTCAACAGTTTCCTAATACCGATGAAGGTCGAGAGGAAATGATCGAGTACCTTAAGGCCTTCGACGCCAAGGTGTTGGCTCAGGCTGACCAGTTCTTTATTACGATTCCTCCGCAGCCTCTGAAAATCATCAGAGTCGCTCCAGAAAGAGAAGATGCCTCCCCCGGCGGCTATTACAGCGGACCGGCTCTCGATGGTTCACGGCCAGGTCGGTTTTATATCAATCTGAAAGACACCGCTGACAATCCGCGCTGGAAGCTTCCCACCTTAATGATTCACGAGGGATCTCCCGGCCATCACTTCCAAATATCTGCGGCACAACTCATTGAAGACGTGCCCATGCTGCGTAAGCTGTCACCGTTTACCGCTTTTGCAGAGGGCTGGGCACTGTATTCGGAGCGCATTGCCAAAACCGATATGGGTTTGTACGACGATGATCCTCTGGGTGATTTGGGGCGTCTGCAAGCCGAGATGTTTCGTGCCGTGCGCCTGGTCGTGGACACGGGCCTACACGCCAAACGCTGGAGCCGCGAACAAGCCATTGAGTACATGGTGACCAATACGGGCATGACCGAAAACGAGGTAACCCGGGAGATTGAACGCTACGTGGTGATACCCGGCCAGGCAACCGCTTACAAAACCGGTCAACTGGCCCTGCTCGATTTGCGTGCCGAAGCCGAGGCCCAGCTAGGTGACCAATTTGATGTACGGGAATTTCACGAGCTGGTGCTCATGAATGGCGCGATGCCCCTAGCCCTGCTGCGCGAGCAAGTGGAAAGCTGGATTGCACGGCAAGCAGGGCCTTGAGTGCCTGGCTACCGCTTCTCGTTACATCTCAGTACATCTCACTACATCTCACTACAACACACACATCGTGTCGTGGGGTTTCCTGATGCTGTTCAGTCCAGCGCGTGACGGCTTAACACTATCCCTGTCGCGTCCTCCAAGTCCCTTATTTGGTAAAGGATTTGGTAGAAAAGCATCGCATTTGGTAGAAAAAAGCGATCTTTTGATAACAAGGTGCGCTAGACCTCCGGATGGAGAATCGGCTTGAAGACGTTGGTAATAGGAGATAATTTGGTGGGGCCGGACGGGATCGAACCGACGACCTCAACACTGCCAGTGTTAAGCGGTGTTAAGTTCTGCAGGGCTTTCATCGCATTTGGTTCCATTCAATGGTTCCAAAGTCACAATGGTTGCAGGAACTCGATCACTGAGGCGACCGCAAAGCCGCCTACAGCGGCGGCAGTAGCATCAAGCAACTGAGGGACGCAGTAAACGTCATCAGGAAAAACAATAAGGATTGAGCCAAAAATTTAGCCGCGCGAAATGAGAATGGGCAGGAGTCCCACGTCGTTTTCGAGTTAGCCTCCCGGCCCTGATAACATCCGTTCAGGTCTGAGATTTCAGAGGGTCGGGGAAGATGATGCACCCCCTTACAAAGCTCGCGTGGCTATTCGTCGGAGGGACAATCGCGCTCGCCATAATCTGGGCTTTAAATAATGCTGAACCCGAAGTTCAACTGGCTTGTAAGCAGACCGATACTAGTGATCGCCGCCCTAGGCGCTACGAATGTGTAGAGGCACAAACCGACGAGGTTTGGCTGCTAACTTGCTACTCTGTCCGCGGCGGGAAGTCCTCAGTTAGTTTGCCGAAAAAAATGAACCTGAGAGCCATACCACCCAACTGCTCAGAACTGGTCGAGGAAGAATGATGAGATCACTAATCGCTATTGCCGCAGTGGTGGCATCATTCTCCGCGAGTGCTGGCGAGTTAGATGGGAAGGGTATCAAGTGCGTGCTAGTGGATTGGATAGACCCCATCTTGGTTTCGTTCCAAGACGGGGTCGCGACGCATTTTGTCCTTAGTATGGGAAACACAAAAGCCGTGATCGAAGTTGATAAATTCGGCGGCGGTGAATACACGGTATCTCCAAGCAAGGTTGAATGGCCGCACTCACTGAGCGACGACGGCATGGTGCTAGATCGGACGACCCTGATGCTGGGATATATAAACTACGGGGAGTTAAGGAATGCTGGGCAGTGCGAGGTATACACGTCACTCAGTGACTTCGAGGCGATGATGGAAGCGTGGCGGGTGCAGAAGCAGGCCGAAATAAACGAAGAGATGAACGACAACAAAATCTAGGCCGCGCGAAATGAGAATCGGCAGGAGTCCCAAGCATTTCTGATTTAGGCCCCCTACCGGGTCAGAAAAAAGCGTCTCCGTCGTCGCTGTCACTAGACAGTGATCCTAGAGAATTAGCTATTTATATATAGAGGCTAAACCCCCAATCTCTCCCAGCGCCCTCCACCGGGGGTCTGGAAAGAGCTGTACCCTGAGAGAATCCAACCGAGCGGCTGGTTGTTTTGAGAAGACCGCCGTGCAGGAATAAGCGCAATATATGCAACGGCATAGCCAATGGATCAGCCCCACCCAACCCCAAGTAAAAACGACGAATACATACTAGGGAGTCCATGATGAAACTGTTGTTCATCTGCACCCACAACCGATGTCGAAGCATCCTGTGCGAGGCGATCGTCAACCAGCGAGGCCGAGGGTTGTTGCAAGCTGCCAGTGCGGGCAGTGCACCTGCAGCACTCGTGCACCCCTTGACGCTCCGTTATCTGACCGAGCGCGGCTATGAAACCGCTGGTCTGGTAAGCCAATCTTGGAATGACCTTGAAGCCTTTGAGCCCGACCGGGTCATTACGGTATGTGATAGTGCGGCGGGCGAAGCCTGCCCGATATGGATGGGCACTGTGGCGAAAGGGCATTGGGGTCTGCCCGACCCCTCGCGGGTCGAAAGCAATGGCGAGGCGGTCCGAGATGCCTTTATGTCGGTCATTGATCGCATCGAGGGCAAGGTCGATGAATGGGTATTAGCCGCGCGATCCGGGTCACGCTCAGATTGGGCATAACTGAAAGGAGTTTAGGGTGGATATTTTTGAATCACCGCGCGCGAAATGAGAATCGGCAGGAGTCCCATGTCGGTGTCACCTTTTGCTGACGACCACAGGGCGAGTCGCAACTAGACTGGGCACTCGAGCTATGCAATCGCGAGAAAAATGAAACTAAAAGTGATTAGCCTGATAGTGCTTCTGTTTGTCGGTAATGCGGCGGCAAGTAGCGTTACACTTGTTTGTGATGTTATCGGTACATCGTGCACTGGCATGGGAGAAAAAAATGAAGAAAGTATTGTGTGCTTTAGTCATGACCTTGATGATTTCAACAAATCTTTTAGCTAACGATAAAACTATTCTTGTAAATGTTGAAGTTGATTGGGGTACGGAAAATATTCAAGAAATATATGAAATACTTCAAAGCCATGTTGATACGACAAGAAGTGAAGAAGGTTGTGAAGAATTTACCTTTGCCGTCGATATAAACAATCCAAATATTTTAAAGGCAACTGAAGTATGGACTAATATGCAGGCGCTCGAAAATCACTTTAAAACTGAAAATTATAAAAACTTTAACTCTATTATGGAAAAATATCCGCCAAAAAATATTATTGTAAATACATATGAAATCAAAAAGGTTTTACATCCATTAGATTAGAAGAAATATAAAGTATAGGGCCGATAAACGCAGTGTTGCGAGCAGGTTTTCGCCTGTGATGTTGTAATTGAACTTCGAAATTTCACGAAAAGTTCGCCTATTGACCTGAAAAGTCTATAGACAGAGGCATGGCAAAAGAGAACGCCATCCACGTCGCAGGTAATGTGGCCTTACAATGTATGAAAAAGATACCGAACACAGACGAAGGTGCCGCCGTGGTGCAGAACTTCGTGATGCAGGTGGCTGAACTGCTAGGTTAGCCAGCGACGACCACTAGACATTAACTTATGTGAGCAATGCGAGCTTTGCTCATAAATCCTCCTTCTTGATTTCCGTCCTCTTACCCCAGAGGTGACCGTTCTTTTCTGCGTCACGGAATATCAACGCTGTGATAAAGAACGCAGTCAAAACCAGCAGATGACCACCAACGCTGCCCAGCCCAAAGTAGATCGTGCTCCCCGTCCAGATAGTGAACACTGCGGTCCACATCACCGACAGGTAGAACATCAGCAGGAACTGCGTGAACTCGTTAGGGATGAGGCGCAGCGGATTGGCCTTCATGTTGAAGAAGAAGTTGTAAAGGTCGTATATCGCAAAGCCGATACGTCTCATCGAAGCCCCTCTATTTTGAATCCTCCGTCTAGGAGGGTGATTTGAAAGTTGCGCCACTGGCGTGGTCGATCCGGCACCAGTCGCCGCTGCTGTT
>Ga0257110_1001760_pt1 | contig 10167 bp, 7 predicted proteins | sample LP_taG_7_FD_190184 | JGI IMG/M metagenome (GOLD analysis project Ga0257110, IMG submission 190184) | Marine microbial communities from Northeast Subartic Pacific Ocean, Canada - LP_J_2015_P26_10m | ecosystem: Environmental > Aquatic > Marine > Oceanic | place: Canada: Northeast Subartic Pacific... | reverse complement strand
GTTTGCACTTTGACGGCAATAGCAAAAACGGTTTAGGCTGCATTTTTTATAGACTGGCCAAATCCGTAAATGGCCCCCCTGTAACATTCTTCCGATAGTCAGCCATCGCCTCTTCAAATTCCGTTTTTGCCCGTATAAGCTCGAATTCAAGCCATGGCGTAGTTGTCTCTGTCGCTATTTTTTCACGTAATGTTGAAAGTAGTTTTGCTTTTTTTACAATTTCCTTAATGTTGCGCGACGTGTCACCCGCGGTGGCTTGGGGGGTCGTGTACCAGTACCATCCGTGCTCTTCAGCGCCTGTGACATTATCTGCATCCAATGTAGGCTGTGACATGTCCCCACACCCGCTAGGATAGAATTATAGCCCGTGCGCATATATCAATTTGCCCTGGTTTCTAATTGAACTGTTGGTCAAGTTAATTACAGATAAATGGTGCATTGCACTTGCGCCCATTTTGCACTAAGATCAAAAAGCATATTTCTTGAATTGGTTTCTCAATAATATAATCCTATGTATATGTATATATATATAGTACCGTGACGTCACGGGGGGAAATAAAGACGGGTGCGCAGAGCCCCATCCACCAGCCACCACCCCAAATGTAAACTTAAAAAATAGTTTTATTTTGTCATCGGCGTCAATCCACGCGGGACTTATTTAAAAAATCATGTCTTGTGGGTTCCAATAATATAACCTATGTATACATGTGCTACTGCCGGGTGCGAAACCAACCTGCGCTGGAATGTATCCTCGTTATAACAAAAATAAATGCAGCCTTTTTCGAAAATTTGCTGACCCAACTATGTGACTACTGCACTCGCCCAGACACATTGCTCACAACCGCACAGCTTGCAATGCAGACATTCATTGCGACAATTGTTGCCACTGTTGTTTTATGGCTTGGCACCTGGCAGGTGCCGCCGCAGCATTTGGGGCTTAACATTTGCAACTCGATTGTTGCCTTGCCCGTGCACCCGCCGGGTTTTCTGTGGGCCAATCCTTTGAGATGTCGCGTGCAAATGGTAAAGGATACTGTTGCGCTCCCGGCCGTTGTGTCCATCAACGTTTCGTTTACTGCGCGAACAACGCCCTGGCATCAAGTGGTGCACGTTCATGTATCAATTACCGACCTGGCCATTTTTTGGCAAGCATTTGGCGTGCCAACCCCCGTCATTCTGCACAAGATTTTGGCGCCGGCCATTTTATCGGTTTATCAGCAACTCTATAACGATATGCCGCCCGCCGCTCCAATTGAACAAAGCGCACTGGCGGTCCAGGAAGCGGTGGTCACCGCTCTTACTGAAACGTTCCGTCCAAGTGGCGGTGTTAACACCGCCGTTTCTGCATCAAGGCTTGTGCACACCGGGGCAACCACGGCCGTTGCTGCCAGCGCCGACACAATTATCATCCCGCCGTATCCGCACAGTGCGCCGCTTGGGATACTTAAGATTGTGTCGTGCAATGTGGACACGGCCGACTCCCCGAGCTCGTTTGACGAGTTTTATGAAAAGTGGAAAAGTAACCCGCTTAAGGTTCGCCAGCAAAACCAAGAATTTGAATTTGAAAACACCCGGCTTAAATTGGAGTTTTCATTGGCACACACCGCGGCGCTGAATCGCATTGAGATTGCCAAGCGCCAAGCGGAAGAGTCGGAGATTGAAAGTGTTCAGCATGCAATTAACGAACGGCGGATGATCGAGGCTCGTGGGGGCATTGATGGTCACGTAGCAATTGTGGGCTCAACCCATACCATTCACGGCCTTGGCGAGGCGTCGACCTATGTCGCGGCGTAACAATTGACCACCGTACTAAAAGGGAGGTGGTTACATCAAAGTGTGTATATACATACGCGCCCTGAAACCTGCGATTGTGCCTTGACAACTAAGCGTCGGCTGCGATGTCGACATGGGGGGCGGATGTCGACAATAAAAAGGTGGTGTTTGGATCCCGTAAAGGAACCGAAGAAAGCGAGGTTTTAACCCGCCTTGCGGTAGAAACAGATGCTATTTTATTTGATCTGAATACAGCGCACGACTCTATTTTGGACCTGGCGGTCAATGAGCGGGTTGTAGATGCAGTCAAGACTGAAATGCGAAATAACCTGGCCGAGCATCTCCAAGGCCGTCTCGACGAATCCCGGCTTTTGGTGCTGCGAAAAATGGATGCTGCCCCCAACGACCTGTGCGTCTCGCTAAAGCGGGCTCTTGAACCGGCCGATGACGGGCTTGTGGTGCACCGCCCGCCAAAGGTGCTAAAGTGCAACCTGTTTGGGAAATCAGTGGCGTGGCCGCCGCTGTCAGAGACGTTTACGCCGCAGGTGGACAGAAGCGCTCTTGTCGACGCCGTGTTCCCGCCAATGTCAACCGACAGCGTCCAGGCGCTCATTCAGTCGCTGCCAAGCCGCAAGCATGGCTACAATTTGAAGGGGGCGGTCCGCAGCTACTTGTCGGCTTTTCGCGGCACAGAGTCGTCCGAAGCCGGGAAACGGCCGTGGGAGGTTAGCATGTCCCACATGACAAGCCCTGCGGAGATTGTCAAGTCCGCTGTGCAGATTTTGCAGGCCAAGCAAGCGGCGGAAATGGCCACGGACGAAACACACTTTGCCATTGTAGCCGGGATCACCTTCAAAGGGCTGCCAACCGGACCATTTCTTCTGGACGAGCACGCGGAAACGCGGGTGCCTTCGTATGCAAACGCTATTCCCGACATTACCGTTGTCCCCGTGGCAATTGGAGAGTGGCAGATAAACATGAGCGGGTTTTCGCTTGCGCCGATTATTGCGACGGAAAACACGGATGCATTGGGGACGTTTAAGTGCACCCAGACATCAATTGTCCTGGACGATGTACAATTTTACATAAAACGCCTTCCGTCGACGCATTTCCACGCGCCGCACACTTCCGATGGCAAAACAGTGTACGATTTTAGACCGGATGCCACACGGCGCTGCATGTGGCACGATTACGAGTCCAAGAAAAATCTTGGTAATGATGCCTTGAAATCAGCTGCGCCCTGGGTGCATTCGACACTAACATTTTTATCACAGACAGAGCGCCGGGCACTCTTAATGGCCGGAAAAACACCTGAAATTAATCGCATTTATTGGGAAACCGCAACAGGTGTCAAGTTTCCGTGCGGGGCCATGAATAATGACGACAAAATTGCCGAGCAGACCTGCAAGCAGGTGCCCGAGACAATTGCCTCAAGAACGCTGCGAATGGGTGATGACGTTGCGTCAAACGACATTCTGCGAGTGGAGATGACTCAAAAGATCCCGTTTTACAAGTACCTGACATTTGAGCAGCAGGATGTTCTCGAGGCCCAAAGACTAGTCGCTGAAACCGAACTAGAAACCCTTCTTGGCCCCAAGGGCGGGGTGTTTACGCTGGTTGCATATCACGAACCGTTGGTCGGCCCGTCGGAATTAAGCACCATCGAAATGGGGCTGGCGCCGGAATGGTGTGTTGGGCAGCATGCTCTTGCATCAACAACTGGCATCATGCTTGCGGCCAGGGGGTAATTTTAAGACCTTTAAACAGCTGTACACGTATAAAGAGTTTTTTGGTTGCTCGCTTGATTTTCATGGAGAGCTATACGGCGGGCCGGGAAAGGTTGCTGCGCGAGTTTTTTACCCAATCAACCAGAAAGAAACGTGCATAGATTACCGGGGGGGCGTTTGATGACGAGACCCCCGAGTCGACTGTGTTTATCTTTGTTACTGGGTTTCCAAGGGGTGTTCAGGATCTGACAAAGATCTACTCAAAGCAACATTACAAAGAGGCGGCCGAGATGTTTTGGCGCCCGAAGGCGGGGGTAACAAAATAACGCGCTATTTTATTACATTGAAAGTTGGTCCACGATGCCGCGCAGTGTTGCCACGCGCAATGCAATGGCAGCAGACGAGAGTAGTGTTGATATTGCTTCGCTAATTGCCTGCGCGTTAGAGGATAGCAGTTGAACTGACCGAAAATCCGCCAGGATTGGGCCAGATGGCCAGCAAAGGTCCCAATACGCAATTATCAATCCGGCGTTTCCGCACTTGAATCGACTGCCCCCCACATGCAGAATCCCATTGGAAACAACTGGGCGGATTTCGCTGGCCCGGGCAGCATCTAGGACTTTTCTCCGGCCTGGGCGGGCGTTTGCGTATATCCGGTCGGCGCAGTCTGTTACAATCCGCCGGCAGTCAGCCGCCGCGCTAGTGGTAAGCGCCATTGTCCATACAAAGCTGTTGTGGTTGTGCTCAGTTGCAGTCTCCACCGCCGTGTCGACAACGCCACCCGGGAGCCCCGTTAAAAACCCGCCCACTTTTTCGTAGACGTCCATTTCTACGGCCGCGGTCCATGGATCCATCGCGCAATGGGGTTGACAGGTGTGACAACGTGGATAAAGCGCGATGTGTGTAAGGGGGTTCCGTTTCGTCGCAAAGCGCATATTCGCGGGCAAGGTGCCGTGGATGGCCTGAAAGTAGGGCGCCGGATTGACACGGCGTTTAAACAGTTTTGCACCGGGCAAAAGGTTACAACTAAATGCGTAAATACCACTCTTCGGCTGCAAAACATTAAGAAAGTAATGACCGCGGCCGGTCTCACGCCAGTAGCGGCCAACACATTTGTTACCCACAATAATTTGAAGACACATTGCGACGCCATTGCTACTGATCGCGCCGGCCGAAAAATTGTTATCGAACTCAAGTCGACGCAAGGGACCATGGAATTTCACCGCTCAATATACAACTCGCTTTGCGTAAATCTGCCGACAACCCGGTTTGGAAACAACACCGAAGCCCTTCACCACAAGCTGCAGGCGGCGTTTGGCGCTGTTGCCGCCTGCGCGGACTCGGCGGTTGTCATCATGGTCTGCCACGACGACGCCGTGCTGTACCCGGTTTCAAAAACCCTATTTTCGCCAGGCTCGTTTGTGATGCGCCCAAATGTGCAGCTGACCGACCCCATTGTAGCCGGCGGTTGGCCTGCTGCGGCCAGCGCTGCATTCCCGCGGCTGTCCGTTCGCCGGAGCAAGTGCGGCAAGTTTGGACGGCTGCAAAAGGGCAAGGGGGTCGCGATTGCGCTTCAGGCACCGCCATCGGCCTGCCCGCGGCCCGCGCTGGCAGCCGCAAAACGCTTGCTGTACACCCGTGAAGGCCCGCACTATTTTGCATTCCCTCGGGGTGGCACTTGGTCGTCTCTCTTGCTGACAGAGCCCCAGTGAGTGAGCGAATAACTCAAACGGAAGGGGGGCTGACAAACCTTAAACTTTTAATTTGATTATAATTGATTTGGCCGGGATTTAGAATGTCGTAAACACTCTGTACACGATATTGCACAATGTGTGTGCTTTATGCAAATACAGCAAGAGGGCCGAGCGGCGCGTATGCAACTGCTTCGGGGGGCGCCCCGGTATCGAGCGGATCAGTGCCGGGCACAGTTGGCAGAGCCGGAATGCCAACAACTGCTGGTGTTGTCCCCGCATGCAGACCAATCTCCGTTGGCCCCGCCGGCGTTGCAATCGATTCCTTGAGCGCCTCAAGGGCGTCATCATCGCTTACGATCATCGACCCATACGCCGACTGCGTTTCTTCGACCTGTGCGAGCAGGTCGTCCATGACATCAATCGTATTTATAGCCTGGTCGGGGCCCGGGGCCAGTTTGAGCGCAGCGGTAGTGACCGCGACCGCGTCCATTGAGGTCGAGTGCACCGCCGACAGCTCGAGCGCCTGCCGTTGCTTGATGGTCGAGGTGAGCACCTCATTGACGTGCGTGGCCTGCCGGGTGCATCCGATCGACCGGCACATCGCCCGCGCCGCCTGCTGCTCGGATGTCGGGAGCAGTCGGACAGCCTTTTGATGGTACGCATCGGCCATGGCCGTCTGCAGATTTAAAATCTCTTCATGGTGACAGATAATCGCATCTAGCTTATCAATCGCAGCCCCAATCTTATCCGCGCGCGACGCCGCCGGCTTGGACGACCACCACATTTCAAACTCCACACGCCCCCAAATCTCAATCCCAAATTTCAAGTCTCAAGTATTTGTAATGGGGGGTGTTGTGTACGAGGAGAAATTGAGCGCTGAAGGAATTGCTTTGCTTTGGTTGATTGATTGATTGATTGTATATAAAAAGGCAAGACGTAAATATACACTGTGCCGCACCCGCAGAAGTACCAATGCCCACTTTTGGCGGACTGTAATTTTATTACGCCGCTTTCCATTCCCAATCAGAATTATCAACTGCAATCTGTTCTGCCAAAGCGGTAACCCTTGCGCTATAAACGGTAGTGAAATCAGAGGGCAGGAATTGTTTCAGCGGAAAGTTTGCAAATACACCAACGTTTTGGGCCTCAACTGCATCTACAACTTTAAACTTTGATACATTGGCAGCTCCATCAATCAGCATGCCCTCCAAGTCAGATGTAAAGGTTGCAAATAGGGCTGCTTCAATGGAGGCGAATGGAAGGTTGGCTGGAGCTGGAGCGGCCGTAGGATTGTTGGTTTCGACGACGATTGGGCGGGTTGTTGATGCAGGGTTTGGTTCGTTGCTGTAGACGTTGCAGCCGTACACCTTGTGGTACTGCTCCGGGGAATCAATATCGCCAAGGTGGCCGGCGTTGGTCCTGTACAGCGACCCGCCTGGCGACCATAGCGAGCACTCGTACGGCATAATTCTTTCGTCAATAAACCGTTGGTCTTCGTCTGGGACGTCGCCCGTTGACCCAATAATAACGTCAAATTCACCTTGAGTGTATGTCTTCGGTTCCGCTCCCACAAAGCCGTCAAATGCGACGTCCGGCAGGATCAAGACGTCTTCTGGGCGGTAGAGAACCGAGCCAAGGTAGCACCGGAGCTGCATGCGACCGCTCTCGGTTGCGGCGTTGGTGGCGATGGCCGTGCTCGGGTAACCGACCAAGAGTTCTCCGACGCCGGCGTTTGGCACGCTCATGATCGCCGACGACATTCGCAACTTAATGTACTGCACCGTAACGTCAGCCCCACTATTGCATGTTTCGAGCCGTTTAGTATTCCAATTGAAATATTGCCGATTTGCATTTGCATCGGCCTTTGTGTAGTATGTGGCGATGGTAACTTCGCCGCTGAGCAGCGACGTTTCGGCAGTCGGGTTGGCGGCGCCGTACATGTTGTTGGACGGCGGAATGTGGGTGAAGATTGTGCAGTTGGTGGCCGGGTCGGTGTACCCGCCGGTCAGCTCCATGTCAATCTTTTCCGGCCCGGTGCCGTTGATCGAGTAGACCATGTTTTCGGGCTTGGTGTATTTGAGAATCTCGGGAATTCCGTGCGGGACAATCAGCACCGACTTGGTGGCCCTGGAAATGTCGTACGCCGACGCCCGTTTGGCTGCGGCAATCAAGTTGTGGACGGGGTACGAAAACTTTTGAAACGCGCCGAAGACCGTCTTGGCGTAAATCATTTCGGCGCTTTTAATCATTTGCTTTCTGCCCTCGCCGGCGTTTCCAAACGTCGAGTTGGACCGAATCAGGGCGTTGACCAGCGAGGTGCCCTCGTTAAGAAGCATTTCGTACCCAATCGAGGTGAGGGCGTTTTCGAGCGCGCGCTCCTGGGCGGCAACCTTGAGGTTCATTTCCTTGGCGGCGTCGGCCGGCCGGAGCAGAAGGTTTAGGTTAAACTCAATGTCGCCACCGTACCTGGTCAGCATGACCTCGCGAACGTCCTCCTGGATGGCGACAGTCCGAGCCGGCGCGCGCTCTGGCACAATGCCGGCGCTGCCACCGGCGACGTACTGGCGTTTGATAATAACGCGCTGCTCAGAATGCATGCCAACTCCCAGGATGGCCTTGATGGGGTCAACATAATCGGCGAGCCGCTGCGCCACGTCCATCTGGACGACGGTCGCTGTTCCGGAAATCGCATACGGGATGCCGGTCGTGCCGTGCGCGGGCGTCTGGCGAAGGTCGAGATCATTGATGACGGCGGTCTGGTGGATCTTGGCGTTGACCCCAAACAGCGTCTCTACCGAGTTTTTAAATGCGGTTTCCGCATCCCCGCGCCTGGCACCAGTGCCCTGGTAAGAGTCGTACCCCTGTGTGAGGTAGTCGTTCCTTTGAGTGGTGACCACGCCTGCCATAGTTGCCTCTCAAAACTGGCATTGATTACGCTGGTGCGTATATAGAATTTAAGCAAGTGAAGCATAGGGTATTATGGGTTAGGCTTAGCGGCGCCAATGTACCTGGCGGGCTATATCCGATAACACAGTTTGTAAAAATTAATTGTTCCGTCATGGCATCGTCACCCGATAGAATCAATTATCTTGAAGCCCTAAAACATGCGCTAATGGCACAACGAACGGGTGGGGGCAGACCTGGCTATGACAAAGTCTATAACCCACACACAAGGTTGGGCCGGGTGCCTAAGGCAGACCCGACAATGTTTAGCAATCCTGGTGGGCATGCATTTTTGATCCAAGTTATTCATGTTATAGCGGCCGCAGACCCTAAATGCGATGGCTATACAATTCAACACCCCGACGGTTTCAATCTCGGAGACGAAGACGAAGGCAGCCTGTATTTAAATATCAAAATTTATGATGCACTTGCCTTAATTACGCATTTGGGATATTCAATGTTTGTAAATCTCGTTCTTCACGATGATGCACCCATTGCAACGTTTTCCTGTACCATCCTCAACTCTATTCCGGTTCAGGGAAGCACAGCAGAACTTGTTCAACTCGACATAGACGTAAAGTTTGATTCACACACAACAACAGCTATACAAAAATCACAAAGCGTTATTCAGAACTATGACAACTGGTCTGGCGAGAACCTAAATGTTATACCGGGAACTATTCCTGAATTAACCCCTACCACAAATCAAGGTTGCTTTAATTCCGTCGATGCCACCTTTCTTGCAAAGGTATTTTCACCGCCCAGCCCTGTTATATACAGCGGCAACAATGCGTATTTGTTTGTTAAAACACGAAATCTGCTGCCAGATGTGGAGGACATCCCGTTACAAACCCTCTATGGCCGCGCCTATGTTCACTACACACTCGAGACAAAGGGCTATCTCGAGACACAACTTGCCGCTTTAGGGGAGAAAGACAGGAAGAAAATTCTGCACTTGCCTGCTGGCGGCAACATCGATGCTGAGCGTGCCGCCCGTGCCGCTATAAACCGATTTGCCAGCCCCGGTAACCGTCCGATGTACACCCCGGCCTCAGTACCACTATCAGATACCGATAGGAAATATTATACCCAAAAAGAAAACACCATAGTAAGATACAAATACAACGGGGAATATTATCCCGGTACCGTTACCACTGACGACATAGTGAGATCTAGTAAGCAGGACTTTCCCCCGGAGGGCGTTTCGCTTAGAGACGCGCCAATGTATTTTTATGCCGATTCTGTTCTCGGCCGACAAATAGCCAGCCTTGTAACAAAAGTGTCCGCGCTGAATTGTTCATTTACAGATTTGTGCACCCCGTTTATTTGAAAACGGGACGGGGCCCGTCAGCAAGTGTCGTGCCAGTACTTCATATTAAAATTAGTATATACGATTGCAGCTTTTTAAATGGATATAGATACAGCTATGAGTGGCGGCGACGATGATGCAATGTCCCAGAAGTCAGACTCCCTTTATTTAAATAATGCGCCGCTCATGCCAACAGCTGGAGATGATGGCCACGTTGCAACCCCGAGGCAAAACATTGACACGTTTAAATCAATACTTGGCCCGCTCTCCTACGACCTTATCAAATATCGACTCAGGTCGATAATAGAGACGTCAGACGGGGAACTAACCCCCCTGGGCGCAAGCGGGGCAAATGTACGCCGGGCAACCGTGACATTAGAGCCGACAATGGGGGTTTACGGCCCACTTACAGGGTACGGAATGATTTGCCTTTTTAGACAACCCCGACCACCATCAGGGGCCATCGGTAGCTCCTGGTTAAAACGCAAACCGTTTAACCTTTTTTCATGTTCGGTCGAAACCAAAAACTACATGGGAAGTGCCCCTGCGCAATACCCACCAGCCGAACAAGTCAGCAAGTTTGTGAAAATCGAAGACGTCGGTCATGTTGTCCGCTCTCTTTCGATCTTTCCGAAGTTAAAAACTATGCTTTTGTATTTTAACACGTCCGACAAATCGCAGACGGTCACATTTGATACATCGGAATTGCCGGGAGATCTCC
>Ga0257110_1001759_pt1 | contig 10167 bp, 10 predicted proteins | sample LP_taG_7_FD_190184 | JGI IMG/M metagenome (GOLD analysis project Ga0257110, IMG submission 190184) | Marine microbial communities from Northeast Subartic Pacific Ocean, Canada - LP_J_2015_P26_10m | ecosystem: Environmental > Aquatic > Marine > Oceanic | place: Canada: Northeast Subartic Pacific... | reverse complement strand
TGTTTTGAGAATCGCCGTTTTCCCTAGGGATGTTACGTTATGAGATGCCACTTGTAAAATAACAGATTCAAATTCTAAATCTTGTAAAGTTTTCTTGGAAATATTAATCATTGCGTTCTGACATAAGCCTCTACAAATGTAAGTATTAATGTTTAAAAAATATAGTTTAAATTTGAAGTCTAAGACTTAAATATTAAGTGATTTAAATTCATATGTTACAGTTACAAGGAACCTGGCTTTCCCACCTTAAATTTGAATGTGATAAGCCCTATTTCAAAGCGCTCAGTGCGTTTGTCCAGTCGGAATATGCTGAGCAAAGCTGTTACCCACCGATTGATCAACTTTTTAATGCATTCAATAGCTGTCCATTTGAAGCGATTAGAGTAGTGATTATTGGTCAAGACCCTTATCATGGAGAGGGGCAAGCCAACGGATTATGTTTCTCTGTAAATGAAGGAATAGCTCATCCACCGTCATTGAGAAATATTTTTAAAGAATTAGAAGTAGATATGAAGCTTTCTTATCCTACAAGTGGTGATTTAACTGAATGGGCTCATCAAGGCGTGTTTCTTCTAAATGCAACCTTAAGTGTCCGTTCAAAAGAAGCGGGTAGTCATCAAAAACAAGGATGGGAAGATTTTACAGATCATGTCATTAAAACTTTATCGGAACAGAAAACAGATCTTGTTTTTCTATTATGGGGTAGCTTTGCTAAAAATAAAAAAAAGTTAATAGATACAAGTAAGCACTTTATTTTTGAGAGTGGTCATCCGTCTCCAATGAGTGCAAATCGTGGTTTTTGGTTTGGAAATAAGCATTTCAGTAAAACAAATGCGTTGTTTTCGATTAAAGGAAAGTCAGAAATAAAGTGGGGATCGTATTAAAGATTGGTTACCAATTGATCATAAGTCCATTTTTCAGAAATAATATTTAGCTGAAGTAGCTGGTTTTGAACAGCCTCGACTGTGTTAGGGTCTATATTTTTTTGTGACCATTCCGTCAGCTTTAACCATTCTTTTACATCTTCATTTTTTTGTTGGTATCGCTCTGAAATAATACGATCAATTTCTAAAATTTCTTTAAAACTTGTTGTGATTGCGTTAATTGTTTTAAGAATGCTTTGAAGCGTTTCTTTCTCATTAATAATAAATTCGTCACGCACTGCTATTACAAAACAAGGCCAAGGAGTTGGACAGTCACCTAAGCGTCTAAATATTTTATGATCTACTAAGGGTTTAGTAGTGAATTTCTCCCACATAAAGTAATCGGCTTTTTTATTACTTAATGATTCAACGGCACCATTAAGGTCTTTAACCACTTTAAATTCTAAACTCGAAGCTGTGTTCCATTTTAGTTTCATTGCATTTACATAGGCCATTAAATGGGAGCCAGATCCATACCTGCTTATAGCGGCTCGTTGTCCTTTGAGACTGTTAAGGTCTTTAAAACGAGAGTCTTGAGCGACGTGGATGCCCCAAATTAGAGGGGATTCTACAAAAACCTGGACAATTTTACAAGGACTTCCTTCTGTGATGTCTTTGATGATTCCTTCTGTAAGAATCACTGCCATATCAATCTCATTCTCACGAAGTGCTTTAGTCATTTGACCCGTGCCACCAAAATAATCCTTCCAACGAACCTCAATATTGTGTTGTTTGAAGTGCCCTTGTTTTAATGCTAAGTACCAAGCGTAATTAAAGTGCTCTGGAACACCGCCAATCCGTACATTTTTCATTTAAGAAACAAGTTTGTTCAAGGTATATATTATTAATTTATCGATTGTTTCTTGAGGGTTTTTGCTAAAGGTACCCAAAGCTCTATTCGCTAAAATAGCATTCATAGAACACGCCTCGTGGCCCAATAATTTAGACAATCCATAGATGGCAGAGGTTTCCATTTCAAAGTTAGCCACTTTTAATCCCTTGAAATTAAAACTATCTATTTTATGGTTTAGATTCTCATCTTGCAGTTTTAAGCGCAATACACGGCCTTGTGGTCCATAAAACCCACCACAAGTGGCAGTCAATGCTATTAAGGTTTGATTACTGCTAAGAATGTTTTCTAGCCTTTTTGAATTAGTAACGATTACTGGATACGGTTTTTTTACACTCCATTTTGTATGCTTCACAAAGGCTTGTTCGATCATATCATTTTTTATGCTTTCAATGTCGTACGACTGAAGCATCCCATTGATATCCATTCCATAACTGCTTAACACAAAACTGTCAACAGCTATTTCTGGTTGTAGGGCTCCAGAAGTACCAATGCGAATAATAGATAAACTAGTTTTATAGGCTTTAATTTCTCTGGTCTTGAAATCAATATTAACCAAAGCATCTAATTCGTTGAGAACGATGTCAATATTGTCAGATCCAATTCCTGTTGAAATTACAGAGAGTAGTTTACCTTTATAGGTCCCTGTTTGTGTTTTGAATTCTCGACTTTGAGTTTCAAATTCAATGGTTTCAAAATGCTTTGTAACTTCGCCAACTCTATCCTGATCCCCCACAAAAATAATCGTGTCCGAAATATCTGAAGGTTTGAGATGAAGATGGTAAATACTACCGTCGGAGTTGAGTATAAGTTCGGAGTTTTTTATAGACATTTTATTCGTTTTATTTTAACCTCCAACTCGTTTTACATTAAAGCCAAGTTCTTTTAGGAAGCTCATAATTTTATCACGATAATCTCCTTGTATTATAATGATATCATTTTTAAAACTTCCTCCAACACTAAATTTTTTCTTCAGGTCTTTAGCGAGTGATTTAAAATCGTCATCAGCTCCTGTATAGCCCTCAATAATAGTGATTGGTTTTCCTTTTCGTTTTTCATATTTACAAATAATGGGAGCGTCTTGTATCCAAATAGCAGTTTGCTTTTTTTCTAAAGGGTGTGCAGTACTTTGTGTGTGATTAGGAAATAGGTTTTTTAATTGATCTTTTAAATCCATTATTTTTTGCTTAGTCCAAGTTCTTTGATTCGTTGGTTTAAATAGTCACCAGCTGTGATGTCTTCAAATTGTTTTGGGTTTTCAGCATCCATGCAGTTATCCAGTACGTTTAAATTCATAGCGCTAATAGGGTGCATAAAAAATGGTATTGAATAACGAGATGTTCCCCATTTTTCAGGGGGGGGGTTGACCACACGATGTATAGTCGATTTTAATTTATTGTTAGTGTGCCGGGAAAGCATATCTCCTACATTAATCATAATTTCATCAGGTTGTGCAATGGCGTCAATCCATTCGCCTTCATGGTTTTGTACTTGCAAGCCTTTTCCTTGAGCACCCATTAGCAAGGTGATTAGATTAATATCTCCATGTGCCGCAGCTCGTTCTGCATTTTTTGGCGCTTCTTTAATTGGTGGGTAATGAATGGGTCTAAGAATACTATTTCCATTGTGAATGTAGTTGTCAAAATAAGATTCGTCTAAACCAAGATAAAGAGCCAACGCTCTCAAAACATATTTAGCTGTTTTTTCGAGCATTCGATAGGTCTCTTTTCCGACCTTATTAAATTCAGATAATTCTTGAACTTCAATATTTTTGTGATACTCTTTTTCCAATTCTGGATTATTTTGAACATATTGTCCAAAATGCCAATACTCTTTTAAATCTCCTTCTTTTTTACCTTTAGCACTTTCTTTTCCAAATGAAACATAGCCCCGCTGCCCTCCGATTTCAGGAAATTCATAGTTTTGTTTCTGTTCTGTAGTTAAGTCAAAAAACTTTTTCACTTCACAATAAAGAGAGTCCACTAGAGAATCATCTAAAAAATGACCTTTTAGAGCTACAAAACCTATTGTTTCATAAGCCTGGCCAATGTGATCAACAAACTTTTGTTTGTCCTCAGGGATGTCTGATAAAAAATCTAAAAGATTAACACTTGGAATTTTATTCATAGCTTTTTATTAGTCATGTTACAAACAAAGATAGCAAATCAAAAGATTTATAAAAGACATTTTTTGAAGTTAAACCTTTCTAACTATTATTTTCATATTTTTGAAACACAAACTAAAGACATTTTGAAACCTATTTTCCAATACCACCACAAGGGGGTTAACCTAGATACTAGAAAATCACTATACTTTAATATGCTGAAATCTAGGCTTATTGAACAAAAAATGTTGATTCTACTTAGACAGGGTAAAATTTCCAAATGGTTTTCAGGAATTGGTCAAGAAGCTATTTCTGTAGGAGTCACTTTGGCTTTACAGGCCGATGAGTATATTTTACCGATGCACCGTAATTTAGGCGTTTTTACCACACGACAAATCCCATTATATCGTTTGTTTTCTCAGTGGCAAGGAAAGGCTAGTGGCTTTACTAAAGGGCGAGATCGCTCCTTTCACTTTGGAACACAAGATTATAAAATCATAGGAATGATATCGCATTTAGGTCCTCAGTTGGGGGTAGCCGACGGGATCGCTCTCTCTCATGTTTTAAAGAATGAATCTAAAATTACAGCTGTTTTTTCAGGTGACGGAGGGACAAGTGAGGGTGATTTTCACGAAGCACTTAATGTTGCCTCTGTTTGGAATCTTCCTGTTTTATTTTGCATCGAAAATAATGGATATGGGCTTTCAACTCCAACAAATGAACAATACAACTGCGAATCACTTGCCGATCGTGGCGTAGGCTATGGAATGGAATCCCATATTATTGAGGGTAATAATGTTTTGGAGGTTTTCACTAAAGTTGATGCCATTGCCAGAAGTGTTCGCCAAAATCCTCGTCCAATATTAATTGAATTTAAGACCTTTAGAATGCGAGGGCACGAAGAGGCGAGTGGTACTAAATATGTTTCCCAAGAACTATTAGATTTTTGGGAGATAAAAGATCCACTATCTAATTTTGAGAATCACCTTCTTGAATCTAATGATATTTCTTTAGAAGACATAGAAAAATTTAAAATCTCATTTACGAACGAAATTAAAGAAGGCTTACGACGTGCCTTTGATGAGCTTGCGATTGTTCCAGATTTAGAAACTGAATTATCTGATGTTTTTAATTATTTTGATTATTCAGCATCAGCGATTGAACCCACCTCCGAAAAAGAACATATACGCCTTATTGACGCGATCTCCGGTGGCTTAAGGCAGTCTATGGAAATCCATTCTGACTTAGTTATTATGGGGCAAGATATTGCAGAATATGGAGGCGTTTTTAAGATTACTGAAAATTTCATAGAGCAGTTTGGAAAAGACCGTGTTAGGAACACTCCTATTTGTGAGTCTGCGATAGTTGAGGCTGCTATGGGCTTGTCTATTGCAGGGATTAAATCTGTTGTTGAGATGCAGTTTGCTGATTTTGTCTCCTCAGGTTTCAATCCGGTTGTAAATTATCTAGCAAAATCTCATTACCGATGGGGACAAGTGGCAGATGTTGTAATCCGTATGCCTTGTGGGGCTGGCGTTGCTGCAGGCCCTTTTCACTCACAAACAAATGAAGCTTGGTTTACAAAAACCCCAGGTTTAAAAGTGGTATACCCAGCTTTTCCATACGATGCAAAGGGGTTATTAGCGACCGCAATAAACGACCCAAACCCCGTATTATTTTTTGAACACAAAGCGTTGTATAGAAGTGTCAGGCAGGACGTTCCTGTTGATTATTTCACGCTACCATTAGGAGTCGCTTCTCGAATTAAGGAAGGGGTAGATGTAACGATCATTGCCTACGGAGCGGCGGTTCATTGGGCGCTCGAAACTTTAGATAAAAACCCACATATTTCAGCAGATTTAATTGATTTGAGATGCTTACAGCCTCTTGATTTTGAGTCAGTTTTAGAATCTGTTAAAAAAACCAGTAAAGCCATTATCTTACAAGAGGATTCATTATTTGGCAGTATTGCTTCAGATATTTCATCCCAATTAATGGAACAGGCCTTTGAATTTTTGGATGCCCCTGTGAAAAGAGTTGCAAGTATAGAAACTCCGATTCCATTTGCAAGTGCACTAGAACAGCAGTATCTTGCGAAGCGAACTTTTGAATACGAATTAAAAGATCTTTTAGATTATTAAATGGAATATTTAGACTTATTTTTTAGCGCTTTTTTGGGTACACTAGATTGGACTTGGAGGTCCATATGCTTTGATGTGCCTTGGACGCGTAATTATTTTTGGGGTCTTAACGTTATTTCATTAATTGTTTGGGGCCTTGAATTGCTGTTCCCATGGCGTAAACAACAAGCTGTTTTAAGAAAAGACTTTTTTCTTGATGGTTTTTATATGTTTTTTAACTTTTTCATCTTTAGCATTTTCATAAGTGGATTCTATAAAATTGTAACGAAGCTAGCTTTTGATGAGTTTCAAATTTCAGCGAATTCAATCGCCGTTATAAATTTATCAAGCTTATCTCCTTTGGTGCAGTTACTATTGTTTTTTGTTGTGCTTGATTTTGTGCAATGGATAACCCACATATTGATGCATCGTTTTTCATTTTTATGGAAATTTCATAAGGTACATCACTCCGTAAAAGAAATGGGTTTTGCAGCACATCTTCGTTACCATTGGATGGAAAACATCGTTTATAAACCTTTTAAAGTAATCTCTCTGATGCTAATGGGTGGATTTCAGCCTGAGCAAGCATTTATTGTTCACTTTATTGCCATCTCAATAGGACATCTTAATCACTCAAATATTAAACTGGATTACGGCCCTTTTAAATATCTTTTTAATAACCCGATTATGCATTTGTACCACCATGCTAAGGAACTACCAAATGGTTTTAAAGTGGGTGCTAACTTTGCAATTAGTTTAAGTGTATGGGATTATATTTTCAAGACTAATTACGTGCCTACTCCTAACAAAGATATTGTACTAGGCTACAAAAATGACCAGCAAATGCCTACTGGTTTTTTTGCTCAGTTATTTTACGGGTTTAAAAAAGGGGATTAGCTTAGGCGTTTTTTCTAGACTTTATAAAATCAGTAATTAAATAGCTAATAAGTTTTCCTGTTTGTTCATTTATTTTCTCATTATCTAGACTTGCAGCTTCGCAAACATGAAGATATAGGGCCTTTTCATGGCTTCCAAAGAAGTGCACAAATTCTCGTGTTTGACTCACTGAAAAACCACTCGGTGTTTGAGCACTACTCGGAATGTTTTCAATTGCATCACAATCAATTTCTATCCCAAATTTTGATTCTGATAAAAATTTAATTGCATTTTTCGAGGCCTTTTTTAAACTTGTTTTTTTACGTACTATTATGTCTTCGAATGTTCTAAACTTGATTTTTGATTTTGAGGCGTTAATGTATTTTAAGATTTTATTTGAGATATGATTTTCATGCAGACCAAAAATAAAATACCGATTTAGAAACCCTTCATCAATAGCATAGCTAAATCCATTTCCACTGTGACGTCCTTCTAGAGCTCTTAAATCAGTATGGGCATCGAAATTAACGGCATTAATTTTAGTTTTTAATGCCAATGCACAGCCTTTAATAATTCCGTAAGCATTATTGTGCCCACCTCCAATTACGATAGGGGTTTTGCCAGCTTTTACAATATAATAGATTAATTGGTTGACACTTTGGTCAATTATTTCTACTTGCTTACGATAGGTTTTCAATGACTTATCTGCATCTATTAAGTAGTGATTAGCGTATAAGTCAGCGAAGTCTAAGTGTCCTAATATTAAAACAGTGGAGGCATTTGTGAACTCATTACTCTGTATGTTTAATAAAGTTTTTAAGACGCTGTTCCAAGTTTCTTTTGCGCCAGGACGACCGTGATTGGCTTGAACGCCAATATCTTCTTTAATTCCAAAAAGAACAAATTCAATTAGTGGATCATTGATTCTATCTAGCAAATCAGCCGAGTGAGTAAGATACTGTACAACCTCATGAAACTTTTTTTCTCCGTTTCTTAATTTTGTTGTTTTCTCTAAAGTTTCAGAGTTAATAATTTGAAGATTGTTCATTTTTTGTAATACATTAGCTGTGCATAAAACTACAATTTTTTTATTGTTTTTTGTGTCATTTTATTTAACCAAAATCTATACAGAAATGAATACATTTTCTTCCAATAAAAGCTCTAAAACAGCCATCATTGTTTTAATATTATTACTAGTTGGCACCTTGTTTTTCACTTTCAAAATACACCAAGACGGCGTAGCTATTGAGGTTCAACTTGAAATGGAGAAAACAGAAGTGATGAAGAATCTTGATGAGATTACGTCTTTATATTCTGAAGCTATAGCTGATAATAAAGTTGTAAACACAAAATTAGAAGATGCTTTAGATCGGTTAAAAGCACTTAAGATTGAACTTAAGAAGTCTGAAACAACTGTTTCTTCTCTTATGAGGTATAAGAAAAAATATTTTGAACTAGAGTCAGAAATGGAAGTTCTCTTGAATGAAAATACCGTTTTAAAACTTGAAAACTCACAACTAGTAACCTCCTTAGATAGTACACAAGTGCAATTAAATACCCAGTTGGTGACGAATGCTAATTTGAATGAAGCAAATGTAAATCTTTCAAAATCTGTTGATGTTGCTAAAAAGCTGTCCATTGATCGTCTTGAAGGATCAGGGGTCATACAAAAAAGATCTGGCAGGCTAGTGCCTACGACACGTGCCCGTAGAGTTGATAACTTAAGAATATGTTATGCCGTTCCTTCAAATATTTTAACTGAGCCAGGGGAGAAGCGCTACTATGTTCAAGTTATTGACCCCAATCTTAACGTAATCGGATCAAATACAGCTGTTAAGTTTAAGGAATCGGTCTTGAACTATAGTTATGTCACTACTTTTACTTATGCTAATCTTAGCTTAGATGTTTGCGATTTTGTAACTTCTAAAGAAATTGATTTTGTAAAGGGGATTTATACGGTCAATGTATTTGAACAAAGTGTGCTCGTATCTACTTCTACCTTTAGTTTGAAATAGAGTGTCTTAATCTAACATCTTACCATTAATCATTACTTTATAGATAGGGTTGTTTCCAAAACGATAAGGAATCTGACGGTAAGACGTTAAGCATTTTGTTATTATTAAACTTGCTTTTTTTCCAACGCAAACACTGCCATAATCATCAGAAATATTCATCGCATATGCACCATTAATTGTAGCGGCATTAATAGCTTCCTCAGGAGTCATATTCATTTTGATACAAGCAAGGCTGACAATGAAATTCATGTTTCCGCTAGGAGCAGACCCTGGGTTAAAGTCAGTAGCGATCGCTAGTGGTAGTCCCGAATCGATAAGATCCCTGGCAGGCGTATAGGGAATGCCTAGGAAAAAGGAACACCCTGGTAACGCAACCGGCATCGTTTCAGTGTTTTTTAAAACTGCGATATCTTCTTCATTGAGAACCTCTAAATGATCAACAGAAAGGGCTTTGTGTTTTACTGCTAAAGCCACACCGCCAAACGCATTAAATTGGTTGACATGGATTTTTGCAACGAGTCCATACGTAGTCGCCGCTTGTAATATTTGTGAGGTGTCTTCTAAAGAAAAATATCTTTTTTCACAAAACACATCTATAAAGTCTGCTAATTGTTCTTGATGTATCTTAGGTAACATTTGATTAATTATTAAATCAATATATCCCTTTTTATTGTCTTTGTATTTATTGGGTATTGCGTGCGCTCCCAGAAAAGTAGCTTTGATTTTTACTGCAGAGTCTTCTTTTATTTGTTTAATAACTCTAAGCATCTTTAGTTCTGCTTCCGTACTCAGCCCGTATCCTGATTTGATTTCTAAAGCGCCTGTGCCAAGTTTTATTAAATCGTTTACGCGTTCAATGGACTGTTTATAAAGATCACTTTCACTAGTGTCTTGCAAGGTCTGAGCAGAGTTTAGTATCCCGCCGCCCTTTGCAGCAATATTTTCATAAGACAGTCCATTAATTCGGTCTACAAATTCTTGAGACCGATCTCCTGCATACACGACATGAGAATGGCTGTCACACCAGGTTGGTAATATTATTTTACCTGTTATATCAATAACCTTGTCAGTCGTTTCAATGACTAAAGAACTCATAGAGCCATAACTATGAATGGTATCGCCTTTAATCCTTAAGAACGCATTTTTAATATGCGGCAATTCAGACATCGATTTACCCATCATTTTTACTTCCGACTTGTCGCGTGTTTGAAGTAATTCTTTGATATGGATAAACAGTATATTCATGCTATTTTTTTAAGTTTCCAACCATGTTTTCTGG
>Ga0257110_1001757_pt1 | contig 10175 bp, 5 predicted proteins | sample LP_taG_7_FD_190184 | JGI IMG/M metagenome (GOLD analysis project Ga0257110, IMG submission 190184) | Marine microbial communities from Northeast Subartic Pacific Ocean, Canada - LP_J_2015_P26_10m | ecosystem: Environmental > Aquatic > Marine > Oceanic | place: Canada: Northeast Subartic Pacific... | reverse complement strand
CCGGGGTGGCGCGGCTTATATTTTTTGGCCCGCCCACCACCCTCCTTCGGCACAAATGAAGCACCCGCCCTGCCCTACCCTCCTCCATCCCCGCTGAGGTGGCTGCGCCATCCAAGCGCGGCCCGTCGGCCTTCATTCTGGCATCTTTAATTGAAACTGAGCTCAACCTAATTTACTTACTTCCTTTAGCTCAGGCTAGTGGGAGATACGAAAGGCCAAGTGGACGACGCACAGCGGGTTTGGACGCAAGGGGTCCCCGGCTATCGCGGTCGAGCTGGTAGCATGAGTGAAACTGAGATCCAGGCGGGAGCCGCCTGTGACGCTCGAAACACGTTGTAGCTCCGCGTCTAGTTAATCTTTTTGCTCAATGTTCTTTGCAGGTTAATGGTCCAAAAAAAGTTTTACGACTTCCTCCGAAATTTTCGTGCTGATTCTGTCTTCAAGCAAATTATCCCCAGAGTCCCAATGACCACATGCCGGCCACATGCTACAACTTTCAGGTACCGCGAGGCTCTGACTCAAAACTACAGGTTTGCATTTTTTTTTTTTTGTCCAATTCGAGCATAGGCGTCACGATTCGTTAGTGATTGTGGAACTCGCCGATGTTGCGGCCTTTGACACCGAGCTTCTAACCTCGCTTCAAAAGCGCCCAGACTTTCAGTTGCGTCTATTTGAGGCTGCAGCACGCGATGTCTTACAAAGATCTGTCCTCCCATCTATCGAGCGTATTGATGCTGCGTCAAATTTAGCATCAGTTCCTGCTGATTCACACTGTGCACCTGAGCTATCTGAAATTCCGTCAGGTCATCATGCATTTGACGTGCAGCTGGCTTTGCAGTCAACGCAGCTCTCAACACCTCTGCGCTCGCTGACTGCTGAACATGTTGGGCGACTCCTCAAAGTATCTGGGATTATTGTTAGTGCGTGTCTTCGTGTCGTTGATGAATGTTTTCGCACGTTAGAGGGTCTGGCGAGAGCTTCGAAGCAACAACAAAGAATTGCTAGAATAGCAACACTATAGAGAATTCAAGACCTGAATCATGATCAAAGGTGCATCCAAGGTCAGATCAAAAGCAGTCAAACTCGATATTCAGTCACGCGTGCCGTGCCTCTTGGACCAGCATGTTGATGAAAGCGACTGAGAATCTCTAGGTGCACAAACTGCGGGAAACGCCTTTCTCTGAACTGTGAGGGCGCCTTCTCACATGCCACTCTTCCCAAACGATGCGATGCTGGTCAAGAGCAGGCAGATTGTGGTCCATCTCCTTATGTCGTGATTCCAGATGGCTGTTTGTGAGTGTTTAGATTGAGGAAAGGTTCTGCTCGATAGCAATGAAGAGCTGTGGGACGTAGGTATGTAGACCAACAGACACTGAAGCTACAGGAAGCGCCTGAGGCTGTTCCGACGGGAGAGATGCCGAGGTCGACCCTAGTGGTCGTAGAACGAGGATTGGTAGACCGGGCGTCTCCTGGCGCGAGGGTCTCAATGCTTGGCATGTTGTCGCTCTTTGAAAGGTCTGACACATCACACAATCCAGACGCGGCAGTAGCTGCTATTCGAGTACCATACTTGAAGGTAGTTGGCGTCGAGTTTGACACCAATGGACATGGAGACAAAGAACGGCGGTTTACTCCTGCAGAAGAGGAGCACTTTGTGGAACTCGCTCGACGATCTGACATTCATAATCTGCTCGCAGCATCCATTGCGCCCAGTATACAAGGCGAATACACTTTAGATATTAAAAAAGCACTCGCATGTCAGCTTGTGGGTGGATGCCGGAAGACTCTGCCTGATGGTCTCAGGCTACGTGGTGATATTAATGTTTTACTTCTCGGTGATCCATCCACAGCAAAGTCACAGTTTCTCAAGTTCGTGGAAAAAGTGGCCCCTGTTGGGGTGTATACGTCGGGCAAAGGCTCGTCTGCTGCCGGCTTGACAGCATCAGTGATTCGTGACAAAAACAGAGAATTCTTCCTCGAAGGTGGTGCGATGGTCTTGGCCGATGGAGGTGTCTGCTGTATTGATGAGTTTGACAAGATGCGCGAGACGGACCGTGTTGCTATCCACGAAGCTATGGAACAGCAGACAATATCGATCGCTAAAGCCGGGATAACTACAGTTCTAAATTCGCGCACCTCTGTGCTTGCAGCGGCCAATCCAGTGTACGGCCGCTATGATGATCTCCGCTCTGCAGCAGAGAATATTGACATGATGTCCACGATTCTTTCCCGCTTTGACTGCATCTTCATTGTGCGTGATATCCGTGATGAGAGCCGTGATCTTTCCATAGCAAAGCATGTGATGGGCGTTCACATGAAGGCTTCGAACGCCTCAAGATCGCATCGGGGTGCTAATACACAGCCTGGTTGCGCTTCTGCTCACGATGCAGATACACTTGACCTTAAGTCACTGAAGGAGTTTGTCGCTTATTGCCGTGCTAAATGTTCTCCGAGGCTGAACAATCAAACTTCAGCGCGACAAGTGTTACTTCATCAGACGTAAACATTGATAGCTACCTGCGCCCGTAGGCCCTTCTTTCATCAGAGTATGTTGCTATTCGTGAGGCGGTCAAGAGCAGAGGCGAACAGGCCGGTGGGCGGCGACATCAAGCTGTACAAATCGGAGCCTGCCTATGCAATCTCCCAACTTCGCCTAACTCTCACTTAATGTACATGTATCAGCTCTCTCTTCATACCTACAATTTAGGTGCCTGTCACGGTACGTCAATTGGAAGCCCTTGTGCGGCTTGCAGAGTCCCTCGCTAAAATGCGGCTCCAAGCCAGCGTGCAACCTCAAGATGTCCACGAAGCACTAAGAATTTTTAAAGTTTCGACAATGACAGCTGCATCTACAACACCACAGACTGCAGGCGCAGAACTGCGCTTTTTAGGAGATGATCAGCGTACACAAATTCAGAACGCTGAGCAGTTTCTCAAGCAACGTGTGCCTGTTGGCGCTGATGCAAAAACGATACGTCTACTTGAAGAAGGTATTGCTCTTGGGCACTGTGACTCTGCGCTCCGACGTGCTCTGAAAATAATGAGCAACCGTGCTGAATTTGCAGAACTCGAGAAAGGGAAGCGACTTCGCCGATTACGATAGACAACAATCAAACTATTTGCCAATGGTACGGCCACTACAAGCACGCCGCAGCTTGCTACTGGCAGGGCATGGGAAACCGAAATGGACTACGCTCGCGTTTTGGCCGCCCCCGTGGGCGTGCTTAAGTGCCCCTTATGTTAGAATCCGAGTATGCTAGTATGAAGCACCAGCATAGTCACAGCATAGTATAGCATGAGCATAGCCAGTATAAGGCAGACTGAGCATAGCCAGCATAGGCCAGTATGAGCGCCCCAGCATAGGGAGGATAGCATAGTCCCGAGTTAGGGTAGCATAGCCCAAAGAGGGGAATCCAGGCTCCCTAGGTAGCTGGCTTATCGCCAAGCGCACTTTGATTGTGCTTAATCACACCGTGACTCGCGTTCTGACCTCGATAGTCGCCGCTTTATCATGGTAGCAGGTGCACTGTGATCGCAACCAAAATCGAAATACACATGGGCGACACTCGCACTACACACACGAAACGGACACGCGAATTTACAAACAAAACCCGCGACGAACAAAGCCCCAACGGCGAGCATGGCGGCCGAAATAAGGGGAGTCGGGTACGATGGTAGTTTCAGAATACCGGAAGGCGGAGTAGCATACCCCAGCAGACCGGGCGACTCGAGACTAAGCCAACTTCCGTCTCTGGGTGGCGACGACTCCACCATCAGACAACAATTTACATCATGGGACAGGATTCGATAGTCGCCGCTTTAATCACTGGGGCCCCGTCCGACGCAAAGCTGAGCGCGGTCCGTCGGCCTTCCCAGCTCGCCGCTTCCCCGGGGTCCAGGGTGGCGCGGCTTATATTTTTTGGGCTCATATGGTTTCTAATGGCATCCAAGGGTTGGGTTTGAGTGATGATTTGCTGAAGCATTATAAGAAGGAGATAGGTGAAATGGCCTTGGGTATTTTGGATGGCGAGCCCTACGACTCGCCTATCCATGAGGGCATACTCCTGACTTGTATGATCATCAGTGAGATGTTACCATATGTTGATTCTGATAAATCAGAGTTTTCTGGGGAAGTATTTGAGGGATTTTTGCGCGACCTTGCTGACGAGATAAACGAAGAGGAACGTGAGCCATCCAAGCGCGGTCCGTCGGCCTTCATTCTGGCACCTTTAATTGAAACTGAGCTCAGCCTCCCCCTTGAGGGAGAGTTTTACTCTGCTTCCTTTAGCTCAGGCTAGTGGGAGATACGAAAGGCCAAGTGGACGGAAACATTATATCTGATTGACTACAGCACTTCCCTATATTTCTATATCATTCCTCATGGACGCACGCCGTGCTCTGATTCTTTTTTGAAAAAAATAGTTGAATAGTCTTGCCGGGGGAATGCATTGGCACACTTTGGGAGATGTTCACTACAGAAAGTGGGATATCTATCAGGTGTATTCTGTAATAATCAGTTTCGAAAATAATAATCTTAATGCAGATGGCATGGAACGTGGACCTATCGAAAGTGCTGATTGCGGGGGCGCGATTCGGGGGGGCCTTGGCCCTTGTCGAAAAGGAAGCGCGGATACATCATCAGGTTAGAATTTTGTACTAGTCGGTGCTTGACGTGCGCGGTCTCAGATCGGGGGGGAGGGCCAGGGCCACAGACGGCAATTGCTAATTTTCACAACCTCAGGTTAGATGAAGTAGACTGCAGACGCCACTCAAGTTCCTGTAGGTAAACAACTCGCGAGCATCATGCTAGATTGTTGCCAGTTAGTTGGGATGGGATGGACGGAAGGGGAGCTGCTGGTTATTGTTCTACGGGACGGGACTGTGTTGCTATACGATGTCTTGGGAAGATTTGTGCAGACATTCCTGTTATTACTGCCAGCTTCGCCTTCGGAGGATAACATCACCGAAATATGTCTTTGGGGATCTGGCATTGTTGCATTGACAGGCACCATGGCGCTGCAAGTATGTGATGATGTCACCGTAACATCTCCATCTGTTTACCGTATGTCAACTGGGCTCTCGCCAAGACGGCCTGCTACTTCGATGGTTGTTTTGCAGCCGTGTTTTACGTCATCTGGGCTCGTTGAAGTTATTCTCGGTACAAGTGACAGTACAGTGTTAGTCGTGGACACAAATGGCCCCGAGGATCAACTTCTTCAACAGCGAATTCAGGCACCAGTAATTTCTATGGCGATAGCCCCGAATGGCCGCTTCTTGGCCTGTTTTACAGCATCTGGGATTCTCACCGTCATGTCTACATCGTTCACGACGAAGGTGCTAGATTTTGATACATCAACTACATCAAAGCCGCTTCAGATGCAATGGTGTGGCGAAGATTCTCTCATTATGTATTGGGAACATTTTTTATTAATGGTTGGGCCGTACGGGCATTGGTTACGATTTCCATACGCAGTGCCCCTGTGCTTGATATCAGAATTAGATTGCTGTCGCATTATATCCAGCACTAACTGTGAGCTGTTACAGCGAGTGCCTGGGCCAATCGAATCAATTCATCGAATAGGTTCCACCGATCCTTCAGCGATGCTTTATGACGCCATGGAAGCATTCGAGGACGGTGATCCTAAAGCTGATGAAACCATGCGCTCGATGGAACTCACGGGACAACTTGGTTTCGCAATCCAAACAAATATCTCAGCTGCGGCTGCTGAGATATTGCCAACTCAACAAAAACTCTATCTGCGCGCCGCTATATATGGCCAAGGATTTTCCGGAGGATCCGAATTTACCGATCATTATATCGCAGCTGCTCGTAAACTTCGTATTTTGAACCAACTTAGACGTCACGTGCCTGCCATGTGTTTGACGTCGGCTCAATATGATCGATCATCACCAACTGTATTGGTAGATCGACTGCTGGCAAGAAACGAACATACATTGGCAATGTCCATCAGCAAATATCTGGGAATCCGCAGAGATCGCGTCGTTGTACATTGGGCATGTGCTATGCTGCGCGGCTCTGCCGCCTGTGCTTCACTAGATGAAACGATGGTCAACAAATTGCAGACTTCCCTCAAACTGCCAGGTTCTGCTGTTTCATACACTCAAATAGCCGCGACTGCTGATTTGATTGGCCGCCGCCGACTGGCAACGATGCTGCTAGAGTCGGATTTCAACACAACTGAGCAGGTCAAGCTGCTGCTCACTATGAAAGAGTGTGGACTCGCCCTTGAGAAGGCCTTAAAGTCCATGGAGGTAGACCTCATATATCTTGCTCTATTGAGCATGCAAAGGGCACATCACCTGATTTCTAGTCGGAGCGCATGGCATGGATCTGAGACGAAAGCCTCTTTCGCTCAGTTGATTGAACGAAGCGCAGATTCGGCCAACTTGATGCGAGTTTACTATGAATCGTCTACTCAAGCAAGATCGCACGAAATATTGCACAATTTTCTTTCAAGTAGTCTTGGTAGCACCGGGCTCCATCTGGCAGGCAACTTTGCAGTTGGACAATGTTACCAGCAAAGTTGGCTTCGAGGTCGTTTGAAAAAAATGCGAGAAGCAACCTCACTGTTTGCCCAGGGTCGAGAACTGCAGTTTCACCTTAGGGCCTGCGAGGAACAAATGCAGCTCTTGAAACTGCAATGTGAACTAGAGCTAAAATTTGGAGTAACGTGTTTCGTTGATATGTCCGTCAGTGAAACCATCTACAACTTAATCGCCTTGGGAGCTACACAATGCAGACATGCCGCAACACTGCTGCTGGACGCCAGCAGAGTTCAGAAGCGATTCAAAGTCCCAGATCATCGTTTTTTGCACATCAGGGTCAAAGCCCTGGCCGCATCTGGCCAGTGGCAAGCACTGAAATCATTTGCTGGTGAGAAGAAGCCGATAATTGGGTATGCTCCATTTGTGCGGGTCTGTGTCCAGCATTGTCGGTCTGTGTCTGAAATCGACGCATACCTGAATCGAGTGGTTATCCCCGAAGAGCGAATTTCCCTGTGCTCGGAGTTGAATTTGTGGCGGCATGCTGCTGAATCGGCAATGTGCTCCGGAGACAAATATCGGCTCCTGGAAATACGCAAAGCGTGCACCGATGCCAGTGTAGTGGCCCGCATCGATGAGTCTCTTGCCAGCATATCAATTTTGGCTCCATTTCCGGCTGGATCCGCGGCCTCCCCTTAGTTCCCCGGACTGGCGGGCCCGTGAGCTGATCCTCCGGTCGTGATTTTTCGTGGGAACCGCGCAGGCCTAAAAACGCAGAGGGCGGGTGACTAAAAATAAAACCCGACTTCGACGACCTCGATAGGCGGGCGATTCCATCCCCTACTAAACACATTACATATGGAGTCCACAATGTACATAGGGACATCACTCCCTGCGCGTGCACATGGCAGGTAGGTCTAGACAGAACCACCATGGGGGTTTAATTTGCGGTCTAGGCCTCTCCCTCCCCAGCAATTCAGGCAGCGTGTGGCTCAAGGCTACGATGCCCTCGTGGCCACCCCCGTTGGGTCTTTGGGGGGGCTTCTAGGGGGAGGTACCGCGAGCGGGGCTCGAACCCACTAGCGGCAGATGGGCGCGACATCACGATGATGGGCAGTAAGAAATTAAACGCTGCTGTCGCTTCATCAACATTGGTTGGGCGTATTTTCATAACCCCTGTCCGCAGGCGCTTAGTCGGAGGGGTCACGCGACCCCCACCCCCTCCCGTCGGCCGAGGCGAGCCCGCCTGGCCACCCGGAGGCGCGCCGCCCGCGGGCGTCGCGCCCGCCAGCAGGCCCTGCATGGCCGCGGAAGAACGAGCACGCGATGGAGCACCACTAACGGACGCGTTTGAACACAGTACGTTGAAGTGCAAGTTGAAGTAGTCGAAGCGCCGAAGCGGCGTGGATCATCGTCACCCCAAAACCATAGTGCCGAGCACAACGCAAAGCCTCAATTTGGTAAGAAACTAGGGTAAGCTTTGGATCTATATATTTCTTACTGGCCATGAACGCGACGAAGCGGGACTAAACATTCTCATTCAATTTCGGCCGCTGGCAGGGTCCCAGGAGCGGCCCGAGGGGCGCGACCTGGCGACCGGGGCTGGAGGTGGGCTTGCCAGGCCACTCTGCCCGTCTCCGTTGGAGGAGGCCGGGGGATGGCGGTGGGTTAGCCAGCGACGCTGCAGCAGGGCAGCGGGCTGTTAATGTCGCGAGGATAGCACGAGGGAGCTATTTTCGCAGTCTACTCAAGTAGGTTGATAGCGTGAAAGTTGGATTGAGGTTTTAGTTGGATTAAGGTTAGGGCGATTTCGCCGGCGCACCCCTCCTGACACCTCTAGCGCCGCGCGCGCGCGCGTCATACGCGCGGAAATTCTTAAAATATTTTCGACTCAGCTTCCTGAGAAAAGCTCAAATCCGAAGAGTTTTCGCGTGGACCTTAATCCAACCCATCCCACAGCTATGGCTCCGGCGCCGTGAGCGCGCGCATAGACGCAGCGGTCCAACGATGTCCGATTTGGACCCGCCGATTTTTGTCAGTCGTCTCCGTCGCCCGAGCTCTCCGCCGGCAGCGAGGGGCGCGCGTTCCCGGTGCCGGAATGGTCGGTTTAATTTTGCGCCGCTTAGCTCGACCTTAATCCAACTAAGTTACTTCACTCTACTGCCCCCTGCGAGGGGCAACCCAACCCACCAAATTGCAAGCAAAGCGGCTTGTTGCGTCACCGGATCGCAAGGAGGAGCGCGGACCGCACTGGCATGACTCTCTCCTGTCTGTTCTTGATGGATGTTAAGGGTAAAGTGATCATCAGTCGGAACTACCGTGGAGATGTGCCTATGTCAACATCTGAAAGGTGTTTTAGGGATGGTTGTGTCTATTTTATATTTATATTGCAGATTCGCTCAATACATTCAAGAAAAGGACGAAATGGATCAACGGCCGATTTTCACCGATGATGGGTACACTTTTGCCTACATAAAGGTGTGACATGCATATGCGTATATATAATGACATTATTATCTCGAGCAGCACAACAACCTTTTCTTGATGTGTGTAACAAAGCGTAATTCCAATATAGCTTTAGTGTTGATGACTTTGTATCGATTGGTGAATGTAAGTTCATGCCTATGCCTTACTTCGCGCCAATATGACTGATCGACGTTAATTATACAAGGTCTTCAAGGATTATTTTGGTGAGTTAGATGAAGAAAGCATTCGTGATAACTTTGTCATCATATATGAGTTGATGGATGAGACCATGGATTTTGGCTACCCGCAGTCTTTGGATTCCAAAATTTTACGCGAGTAAGATGCTAACCATGCCGTTCAACGTCAGTCGCTAAAGTATCCTATGCCAGGTTCATCACACAAGAAAGTAATCGGCACGAAATTGCACCGCGGCCCCCGGTTGCTGTAACAAATGCGGTCTCTTGGCGTAGTGAGGGCATCAAGCATCGCAAGAACGAGATTTTCCTGGATGTCATCGAAAAGCTCAATCTCTTAGTCTCTAGTAATGGAACAGTGCTTAGCTCAGAGATTGTTGGCGCAATTAAGATGAAATCTTTTCTCAGTGGCATGCCAGAATTAAAGCTCGGCCTTAATGATAAACTCATGTTCGAAGCAACTGGTAGATCGATGACTCGCGGCAAAGCGGTCGAGTTAGAGGATATCAAGTTTCACCAGTGTGTCCGACTTGCTCGCTTTGAAAACGACCGCACAATTTCATTCATTCCACCAGACGGTGAATTTGATCTAATGACATACAGGCTTACCACTCAAGTGAAGCCGCTCATCTGGGTTGAAGCTGTTGTCGAGCCTCATTCACATAGTCGGATAGAGTATATGGTGAAAGCCAAAAGTCAGTTCAAGAGTCGCTCTGTGGCCAATGGAGTGGATATTGTTATCCCAGTACCGCATGATGTTGATTCTCCTTCTTTTAAATCAAGCATTGGCTCGGTAACATATCTTCCGGACCGAAATGCCATTGTATGGAGCATCAAACAATTTAACGGGTCCAGGGAATATCTCATGCGTGCACATTTCGGTCTGCCATCTGTTTCAAGTGAAGACCCAGAGCATTGGAAAGCCCCCATTGAAATCAAATTCGAGATCCCTTATTTTACTGTTTCTGGCATTCAAGTTCGTTATTTGAAAATTATTGAGAAGAGCGGATA
>Ga0257110_1001756_pt1 | contig 10178 bp, 21 predicted proteins | sample LP_taG_7_FD_190184 | JGI IMG/M metagenome (GOLD analysis project Ga0257110, IMG submission 190184) | Marine microbial communities from Northeast Subartic Pacific Ocean, Canada - LP_J_2015_P26_10m | ecosystem: Environmental > Aquatic > Marine > Oceanic | place: Canada: Northeast Subartic Pacific... | reverse complement strand
GGCTTTATAGAACGCAGAATGACGCCTGAGTTGATACAAGACGACCTTAATTACTTACATCATATCTTTGAAGTCTATCACGGAATGCTTAATGAACCGCATGAGTTCTTCATAGAAGCACCAGTAGAAGTTCAACGAGCATTAGGTCAATTAAACTTAGAAGTGCATAGATGCGAATCAATGGCTGAAGGAACTGTTAGAAAGATGATGCCAACACATCTAGCAACTTACTATGATCAACCAAGAGGTCCGGGCATTAGAACATTAGAAGACGATGACTATGAACACTTTACAGACTTCTTTGAGTTTGGAACTGTATACTTACTATATGTAGAGATAGGAAAGACTCTACAAGATATGGCTATTGATGACGATGACCATATAGGTGATGAAGCATATAAACCTTTTAGACATTATGCAAGTGATTTTGTTATTAGATATTTTAGTATGAAACATGATACGTGGAACATGTATCGTAAAATGTATAAACAACATTATGATGACAATAAAGAATTTTATGATAGTAGATATAATTACAGTCATATATACAATAGACCGGGGAACATACCGTTAGCAAAGTTGCAAACACATTTGTCTCCTGAACAAGTAGTAACCGAAATACAAAAAAGACAATTTGTAAGTTCGGTAAAATTAACATAACCGAAAGTGTTGCATATAATATACAAAACATGTATAATGTACATTTTAAGAAACATAATTTAGAGGAAATTTTATGGCACTAGTACCAATGGTTTTAGAACAAACAAGTCGTGGTGAACGCAGTTACGACATTTACAGTAGATTACTACGTGATCGTGTTATCTTGTTAGAAGGTGAAGTACATGACACAATGGCTAATCTAATTGTAGCACAATTGTTATATTTAGAAAGTGAAAATAGTGAAGCAGATATTTCTCTTTACATCAACTCCCCAGGTGGTAGTGTAACAGCAGGTATGGCTATCTATGATACGATGCAATTTATCAAACCAGACATCAATACAATCGTTATGGGACAAGCCGCATCGATGGGCAGTCTGTTAGCACAAGCAGGTACTGCTGGTAAACGTAAAATGCTTCCACGTGCTAGACACATGATTCATCAGCCAAGTGGCGGTGCAAGAGGTCAAGCAACTGATATGGAAATTCAAGTCAAAGAAATCTTAGACATGAAAAAGTATCTTACTGAGATTTACGAAGAACATAACTCTAAGGGTAAAACGTATGATGATCTGAAAGCAGACATGGAACGTGATAACTTTATGAATGCCCAAGAAGCATTAGACTATGGTCTTGTTGATGAAATTGTAAAGAATAGAGACGGTAAATAAAAAGGGACCAGTGTATCGGTCCCCTGCGATCTAACTTGAAATTATTATCGGATCGATAATACACTAGTATTTATACGATATTACATAAAAAAAGGGCGTGATGCCCTTTTTTATGTTAAGTGTACCTTACTGTTTGTCGTTAACAAACTCGTAAAGTTCTTTAGCCGCCTTAATTACATCAACAGTATCGATAGTTTCTGAAGGTAGATCCTTCTCATTACCCTCATTGTATGCATTATACTCACGTATTGCATCTGTTTTTCTTTGTAAATTGCACTCTAAGATACCTTGTGCTTGGCTTAGCAAGTCTGCTCTGATTTCAAATCCTGATTTATTGCTCATTTTTTTCTCCTGTATGTGTGTTTGTAACATAATGTCACAATATTACTTATGTCTTAGCATACCACTTAAAACTTTTTTTGAAAATAATGGGTAAAAGGGCTTGACATTTGGGTCCAAATGCCATATAATAGTTATATATTAATCAAAAAGAAGGTAGTTTATGTACAACATTTTTCAAATCAAAATCAGCAAAGAAGTCTCCGATTATGTCAATTCTAATGATCTTGGACATACAGGTGGAGAACGAAAGTATCCAATATATGAGGCTCACATGAGACTCAGACATTCTTTCGGTGATAAAATTCAGTTCAAAAATACTGACTTCCAACACTATACTAAAGTTTGCGAAGTTAAAAAAGATGCTGGTCTTGTCTGCGATGGTGACAGTTGGATGTTACGTGATTTAGAAGATGTGTTTGCTGTTCTTAATGGCAGATACTATGATGAAGATACTAGCACAGACATTGTACATGAGGCACATGTCAGTGGCTACAAAATGAAAACTATCACTCGTAAGGACGGTGAAGTTGTTACTTACAGAGATATGCATTCATTAAGTGTTGGTGACATTGTTGAAGATGTTGACAACGGTACATTCCACATTGTTGCTGGATTCGGCTTTGAAGACATCACTTCTAATATTTTAAAAGAGGTAGCATAATGTCATTTGAGATTTCAAATAATAAAGGTTTTCAAATCACTTACAAAAATGGGTACACAGTATCTGTTCAGTTTGGTGGGGGAAACTATTGTACTAACCGAGACTTACCGATCGAAGATTATGGCAAGTCTGTTCCACCAAGTGATACAGCAGAAACCGCTTTAATGACTAAAGACGGTTTTGTTTCATATCAAGGTGATGATGTTCAAGGTTACATGTCACCCTCAGAAGTTCTTAAGTTAATGGTACATGCAGAAAGTCTTCCAATTTATGACGAGTTAGCGGCATTTGTTTCTGGACAAAATCCTCAAGAAGTTAAGGAAGGCAGTTTCTATGGTTACAAAGAAAAGAACGACAATTACGTTCATGGGTTGGATGATTAATGCAATTAGGTCTCAATCGTCAAGCACTCAAAGAATCAATTGGGGACACTATACTTGCCACTCTAATCAACTTTCCGTTGATCTGGGCACTCAATTACTTAACGATGGTAGTATTTTTGTTTGGTCCTTTTGGGGTATCAATCACTAACACATTCATTCTATTTTGGATTGCTGTTACTAGAAAGTACTATGTCAGAATTTATTTCGACAAGAAAAATACTAAAAAAGCCTTGACAAAGGCCAGAAAAGCAGTATAATATAATAATGAAACACATACACACAGGAGTTATATATGAGTTTTCCAATTGAATGGGTACCTAATACTACTAAGAACACTAGTAGAAAAGTTGTTAATCAGTTAGACAGAGATCCAGGCGAGTTCTATGTCAGTACGGTTGCTGACCGACTTGTAATACTTAATCACAAAGATAATATAGCCATACATGACGTAATTGAAGATTACGAAAAGTTAGGTACTAGTTTTTCTACTGCTGAACTTCCCAAGTATAAAATGGTTCCAATTAAAAACATTTTAATTGATGAAGATATCCAACGTGAAATGGATACCATGCACATTACTAATATTGTAAAAGGTTTTGACCCGAGACGAGTCAATCCAATCTTTGCAGTTAAAGATCCTGGTAAAGAAATCTATCATTGCACAGATGGTCAACACACTGTAATTTCTTTAGCCAAATTAGCCCAAGTAGGGAGAATTGATGAAATCGAAGAAGATGACTGGGAAGATTTTGAAGTCATGGTTTCTTATGTTGAAACTGCTGACAGATCATTTGCACGTGAGCATTTTGCATTCATCAACGGTGTTGGTAAGAAGAAAATAGATGAATACGACAACCACAAACAACGTGTGTTGAGTTATCGTTTAGATAATAACAATGAGACTGAATATGCACTAGCCGCTGACAAACAGACAATCTGCGAAGATGCTAATGTATATCCTATAAGAAAAGAAGATCAACAGAACTCAGGTATCCCGGGTACATGTACTCATATGGCTGCCATCAAAAAGACTGGTGTTGGTCCATTAGCATTTATGGTAAAAAATCATAACAAATTTTGGAAATCAGAAGTTTTAGACTCAGCCGAGTTTTCTTTTAATGAGATATTATACAAGAGTGCAAGAGTTCCTGTTGACTCTAAAGAATATGTTGAATTTTTGCGTGATTTAAATGCTATCATTAAAAGATTTTTTACTAATCCTGCTCAGTTAAGCAATGTGGTTAGTGAAGCATGGGCAGAATATTATAAAAAAGTTGACGGAGTTCAAAAATCAACAAACAATAGTGCTGTTTTAAATATTGTGTTAAAAATCTATGTCAAGTTAGGTGGCACATTTAATGTTCCAGACACTGTTTTGTCTCATAATGGACATGGTATTGAGGGTCAGGACTTATATGACTTTATTAGTCCTAGTATTAAAAAGAAAATCAACAAGGTAATTAAAGATGGAAAAGACTCAGCATAGTACTAGATTTCTTTATCTCATAGATCACACTGCTGGTGTTCTAGGGTTCGGTGTTGCAACTACTCCGATAAAACGATTACATGATTATTCGGAGCATAGTGGTGGAGTCCCACAACAGTTTTATCAACTTTACTATGGTCCTAAAACTGATATTGATGCATTGGAAACATATATTAAAAATGAATGGCTTCCATATATTCAAGTAAGAAATGGTAAACATAGGCAGGAATGGTTAAATCCTGAGCATAATAAAACACCCCAAGAATTAGAACAACTAGTCGATGACAAGATCATAGGACATCCAATGCAAGATGTAAAGAAATTGATTGATAGATATACTCCATTTAAACTGTCTTATAGTGACATATCTAAGGCTAACTTAAACCACGATCCAGACAAATATCTACAAAAAATAATTTAACTTTTTGGGCAAAAAGTGTTGACATCCTTGCCCAAAGGTCGTATAATAGTAGTATATTTAGGAGATAAAGATATGATGTTTAGTAGTAGTGAGTATAACGTTCCCGAAGAATTCAGATTCGCAAAGAGGGAACTTGATAAAGTAGTTCAGATTATGAGACTACTTGATTGTTGTTCTGATAAGTTTCTTAGAGGACAGTTTGAAATCATGTCTACACATCATTTACATGCTGTTGATAAGTTTGAATATGATCGTCTATGGGGCAACACAGAAGGTGAATACGATACATGGAAGTTGTTAGAAATGTCTGACTTTCCTAGAGAAGTTATCTTAGAGTCAATTGCAAGAAGTATGATCAGATCATATGAATACAGGGCTAAGTTTGATGCTTATGCAGAAACATTAGTAGCCTTTCTTACACGATGTAAAGTACAAGAACCCACTTGGAGAGTAGCATAATGATTGAAGTACTACAAGAAACAACTGATTGGGGCAATGCTCCAGTTGCAAACGGTGTTTATCATGTCAACGCATCAGGTCATTTAGTTCAATACAATGACAAAGTGTTTAAGAATCCACTTAAGCAGTTTAGCAAGTCTGGTCGTACATTTGATAAGATCAAACAGTATGAAGATTTGTCTCAACCCAAAACTTCTAATGTAATACTTGTAAAAGGTTCCAAAGGTAATACATATACCATTGAAGATGGTAAATGTTCATGTCCAGGTTATACATTTCGTGGTAACTGCAAACATGTTAAGGCAATTGCTTAACCCAATTTGTTTGCTTTTAATCTTTAAGAGAGTATAATTATCTTATGACTATGCATTTAGACGTCCGTTTATCATCAATCAATACTCGCAAACGCAAGTTAAAGTTGACTAAGGGTAAACTCAAAGAACTAGAACTTAGGCGACTACAACATAACAGAGATTGCAAACGTAATCATATGCATGACTTTCGGTATAATACCCTAGAAGCATATATCGATTATGCATATGGCAGAACTCCTAAGAAAGATATAAGAAAAGACAGAAGTACATACAAGCCCGAACTATCGTATGCTCAAAAACGCATAGCAGAATTCAATGAAAAGTATCCTAGCAATACTGGAATGATTGGCACTAGTAAAGGTGACGGTGAGAATGCTGAATGGCAAAAAGAGAAACGTGAGATCAGTTCTACATACACTATCGCACCAGCATACAATAAAGGTGCATATCAAGTAGTACCAAAAAACGAAGTCAAACACATAGGAAAATAAATGACAGAATATTCAAAAATGAAGGCCCGACAAGCAGAACAATTAGGTTCTATCGATGACGTACACCCATTAAAACAGGTTGCTATAATGTCAATAATACAAGTTTTGATGTTAGCAATTGTAGGTGTCGGTATGTTTTTTATAGGATTGAATTATCCAGATAAAGAAATTCCTATTAATTACATCGATGATGTAAGTAACGAACAAACAAAAACCATTTCATAAGGAGATAACATGAAAGAAGTATATGCCCAAGAAGTATTAGTTGAATGCACAGATAACGGTAAATCAATAACCGCTGATGTTGATAACTTTCAACCGGGCAGATATCTTTCTGTTATAATGAACACTGTTAAAGTAAATTTGCAGTACCAAGATAAATTTGATCAATATGTAGGGTCTATGGGCGGATTAGAATTTCTATCTAAAGGTCCAAAAACTGTAGGAACTTATAGATGAAAGGGGAGAGAGGGCATAAGTGTAGCATCTGCGATTGCATCTACACTGAATCAGAGGGAGGTATCGAAGGTACATTCGGTATTCTCCCTGTATCTTTTTGCCCAACATGCTTTTCATCAACAGTAGATATGGTTAAACAATTAGAAGACGGATATTTCTTAAATGACGCCGAGTAACGACAAAGAACAATTTGATGCTGACAAGATGGAAGCAAAATTAAGTCAGGAAGTTCAAGACCAATACAAAGACTCTACCATGAGTAAGGGTGCTAAGTTGGCTATGGAACTTAATGCAGAACGTAAACGTCTCAAACAAGAAATGGAAGAACTCCAACTTGAAGTAGATGATTTAAAGCCGGCAACTCCGACAGGAACTGTTGATAGTTATGTTAAATGGATAGCAACTATCTTTGCAGTTATTGGAGTCTTTATAATGAGTGCTGGAGGAGAAACAGAAGGACAAATCGCATATGCCATTTCAGCAATAGCATGGATCTATGTAGGTCACTGCTGGAATGACAAAGCAATAATGATTGGTAGTGCTATTACAGGCACATCAGTTTTAATGAATTTAGTTGAGGTCTTAATAGGATCTTAACTACAAAAGAATTACGTGATACGACAAATGTATAAGGGATCTCCTAAACACGATAGGTTTCGTGTTTACCCATTTACATTGCATACAATCCTGTATTGTTGTATTATAGTAATACATTGAGTAATAGTTATTCAATGGCATATAATCTAAGAGGAAAATATATGACAAATGCAAAAGCAACTACTACGGTAGTATCAAAGTCTGCTAAATTCTTAGCCGCTCTACAGAACGGTGAAGCATTAACAGCAAAACAAATTGCCGCAAGATTCGGCATTGGCAACCCTACTGCTACAGTAAGCGACCTTCGTTTACGTGGTGGATATGCTATCTATGCTAACCCTACGAAAACAGGTGTTACAAGATATCGTTTAGGTACGCCAGCTAAAGCAGTTGTAGCCGCAGGTTACAGAGCATTAGCCGCTTCAAAAGCATCCTAAACTCTTAGGAATTAGGTTCGGGGAGTGCCTTGCTAGGGCTCGTAGAGACAAGCAGAAATCTCCCCACTTTTACTTTCCCCGGTAACTTATATGAATTTATTTCACAGTTTAATGTCTAGCCTAAATCGATACAGATTAATATCTGATCGCATGACAGGTAAAGACTACATGCATCGTTACTATCTATTTCTTAAAGATAGAGCAAACTTCCCTTTCAATGTTACATTGCACAAGATAGTTAAAAGTGACGAACCGTTCCTACATGATCACCCATGGTCGTACATGACTATAATTCTAAGAGGTGGTTATTGGGAGAACACTCTCAAGGGGAGGACTTGGAAAGGTCCTGGGAGTGTTATTAGACGTGGTGCTCAGGAGTTTCATTGGTTAGAATTAGATAATGAGAAGCCTGTCACCACGTTGTTTTTTATGGGACCTCAGAAAAGAGATTGGGGTTTTCTAAATAGTAATAACGAATGGATACATTACAAGGAGTTTTTATATGGTACTAAGTGAATTAGAAATGTTAATGCTAGTGTTAATAGGCTGGCAGGCGTCAACTATGTATCGTCATTGGAAAGATGATCAAACGATTAAATTAATTATCAAACAAGTAGATGCCGAAGAAGAACGAATTGATGAAAAGATAATTGAAGAAGTTAAGGCTCGTCTACCTATTTGCTACGTTGAGAAACATGGAACAAAAGATTATCTATTATACAATAGAGACACAGAAGAATTTGTATGTCAAGGGTCTTCGTATGAAGAACTTGCAGAACTGTGTAAAGATAGATTTGATACTGTTTTAGTTAAAGCAAAAGACAAATCTATGTGGTTTACTGATGGTAAAGTAAAAGAATTAACTTCTGAATAAACTACTAAATATACGTATAATCGGGAGAGTTGGTTGACACACGTAGTAACGGAAGCATGTATAAAATGTAAACACACAGATTGTGTCATAGTATGCCCGGTAGATTGCTTTTATGAAGGACCTAATTTCCTTACAATCAATCCAGATGAATGTATTGACTGTGGGGTATGTATTCCGGAGTGTCCTGAAGATGCTATTTTTGCTGATACAGAAAAGAAGATAGTAGAAAAGACAGGAAAAGATATGGAGTTTTGGGTAGAACTCAATGGACGTTTAGCAGAGAAATGGGAAGATACAGTTATCACAGATAAGAAAGATCCTCCCGAAGATTATGCTGAATGGCAGAACAGGCCAATTGGCGAGAAGATACCCTTATTGGAGATAGAGTAATGGAATTAGTATTAGGTTTAACAACGTTAGGAATTATAAGTATATGTTATATGATGTATATTGTGATCACAGGTGAAAGTGGAACTAAAGGTATCACAGAAGAATATACAAGTAAATCAGGAACAAAACGAACAGCAAAGAAAAGTAGGGAGCAACACATTGTTTAAAATACGAGAAAGACTTTCCGACGTTTTTGGTAGATTCTTAGAATGGACATGGCAACGTAAAGCAAATAGGATGTTTAAAAACAAATGAAAGAGTTAGGAATGAGTTTACTAGGGTGTCTAATAATATCAATATTTTTTGTGACCAAAGTTTATCCGTCTTTAGAGTATACTGGTTACAGTAGTAACAGTTCATGCTACGGAGAATGTTACGAAGAATATGTTAGAGTAAATGGAACATCAGTAGATATACTAAGAGCCCAACAAGCATTAGCCGCAGGTGACCCATTTAGTGACATTAGAAGTTTATGGGCAGGTTGTGCCGCATGTCACGGAGCAGATGGTGGCGGTGGTGTAGGACCTAAACTTGCTGGACAAACAGCAGACTACATAAGTGGCAGACTAGTAGCATACAAGAACAACGAACAAGTAGGACCAATGAGTGCCTTGATGTGGGGACAAGCGGCAATGCTGTCCGACAAAGATATAGATCAAATAGGTAAGTTTATTCAAGAAGGATTACCAGGAAAATAAGGAATATGGAATTGAAAGAATTAAATGAAAGTAAAGTATGCGATATACTTAACAATATAGTAGAAATGGAAATGGCAGGCGTTGTTAGATACGCACACAGTTCACTAATGGTACGTGGTCCAAATAGGATTCCTATTGTAGCATTCTTACAAGAACAAGCAAACGAAAGTTTGGCACATGCCTTACAGGCCGGCGAGTACATTACAGGATTCAATGGACACCCTAGTCAAGGTATTTCAGTAATTGAAGAAAACCATGACCATAGTGTACAACAAATACTTAAAGAAAGTTTGGCACACGAAATGAGTGCTGTCGAAATGTACAAAGAATTATTAATGGAAGTTGCTGATGCTAGTATTATGTTAGAAGAATATGCTAGAGGCCAAATAGGTATGGAAGAGCAACACGCATTAGAAATTAGGAAAATGTTACAAGATTACAGTTAATGAACGACTTTGAAGTATACAAAGACACAATATCGCGAGAACACGCACAAACAGTAATAAACCTTACTGATTATAATGATCGCAATAACTTCTTTTTGGACTTTGAATTTCTTTCGGGTGTTAACGAAGATATTTGGCAAAAGTATAATATTTGCGAAAGATATAAAACACGCAACCGTAGAGACGCAGAGAATAATCCTTACCCACATAACTATGATGCCTTTGATTTATTAGCAGAGCAACTTAAACCCGTATGGGATAAAGTAAATGCTGATAGGAATGTTAATTTACACATAGAGAACTGTTGGGGCATTGACCTAGTATTCTATTCACCAAACACAATACTTACGCCTCATGTAGACGGCTTTGATACAGTATTAATTACATGTT
>Ga0257110_1001753_pt1 | contig 10183 bp, 11 predicted proteins | sample LP_taG_7_FD_190184 | JGI IMG/M metagenome (GOLD analysis project Ga0257110, IMG submission 190184) | Marine microbial communities from Northeast Subartic Pacific Ocean, Canada - LP_J_2015_P26_10m | ecosystem: Environmental > Aquatic > Marine > Oceanic | place: Canada: Northeast Subartic Pacific... | reverse complement strand
CAAGGCCGACCGTCTTCGGCGCCTTTCTAGCCTTAGCTCCAAGCGCCTGCCCGAGTCCGCTCCCGCTAGCACCATTTCGACCCCGAACAACATCCCCCGGAGCTCCCCCCCGGCCGCTCAACAGAGGCCTGGTAGTGGCCTTGCCTTCCTCTCTCGGGCCCCAAGCCAGCGGGCTCGGTCCTCTTTCAAATGGAGCTCGGCTTAGACTGCTTAGCTAAGGTGCCTAAGTTTGCGGACTGCACTAGCCTTTTCTATGTAGGATCGTAAGGCTCCGGGCGGTACAAGTCCCCCTGGGCGTGGAAAAGAACACCTGCTGCACCTTGTAAGCTCGGAAGCCAAGGGGCCGTAGATAGCGAGGATAAGAGAAGAAAAGAGAGAGCGTGGTCAAATCAACTTGAAAACATGGCTCGCAGGGGCAGCCGCGGGAGTTTCCGTCCACTTGGCCTTTCGTATCTCCCACTAGCCTGAGCTAAAGGGAGCCAGTAAGAACTTCAGTAAGATCCTCCCTCAAGAAGAGGCTGAGCTCAGTTTCAATTAAAGATGCCAGAATGAAGGCCGACGGACCGCGCTTGGATGGCGCAGCCACCTCAGCGGGGATGGAGGAGGGTAGGGTAAGAGTGGTCCACCTGGTGCGATCGCGCGGCCGCCGCCCCAATTAAGCTACGTCCAGGAGTCCGCTAGGGCGCCGGGCCGCTCTCAGTCGCGCTCCATTCGGTGGCGACCATGACGAGCTAGGCAGCCCTAGGGGGTCCGCCCCCGCCCCCTTGCTACTGCTCACCCCACTGCTCGCCCTCGATCGGCCGCTGGATTTTAAATCTCGATTCTGGCGGCCAGCTCGGATATCCCCTACGCTCAGGATTTGCGCTTCCAGAAACGTTTCAATGGGCTTTCGTCCAACATCATCCATCTCTAAATCGCATGTGCAAGCAAACATGTTGTTTCGGTCGAGCGACTCCATTTTGGATTGCACACATTGTTAAAAAATTTCTTTCTGTAGGACGAGGCAAATAAAAAAATCATCATAGTATAAGCTCGCTGAGCACGAAATAACACATGTTCGATAGATTCTTCTGGATTTGGTCGCAGCTTCCAAGAAATCTAGTCCTTTAGTTCTTTCCAGAATGGCCGAGCCAAAATTCTGGATATTCCGAGGCGCCAGTAGCGACTAACTCCGTCCATTTTTCATGACACTCAGAAATGATGCTCACTGCCTCCAGGCGTGAAGTAGGTTCGCCGCTATTCGACAACACATTGATGGCTTTACCATCGCTTGTCTTATACCTGCAAAGAAGGTTAATAGGCAAACAATATTAGAAATGTGGATCGGAGGACGCAGGGGCGATAATCACATTTTCAACCAGTCGACAAGCCTGGCCGTAAGCCCTGGAACGTGATTCTCAAGGTCTTTCACGTCATTGATGGAAACTGATCTCGGGTCAGACGTCCGAAGGGCGATTATTTTATGATCTGTTTCACCCTCATCTATCAGCTCAAGGGAGCCAAGCACCTTAACCTCTGTCACAGAGCCCAGAGCCAATGGGGATTCACCGACCTCAATCACGTCAAGAGGATCGTTATCACCACCGAACCCTTCGTCCGATATCATATGTGGATCCTCCCAAGTCTGAGGGAGCAGCCCGTAATTAAAGAAGGGCACGCCGTACGTATAATAACGTGGAGATCCGTCCTTATTGGTGTCTTGCCTAAAAATTAGACATTATAATCATCATGTATTTCACTCCATTTTGACTCGCCATGACCCTGGATGTCACATAATCGGATTCGACCACTTGTCCTTCATGACTTCCATCTTAGCCGAAGTATGTTTCGGGATCTCTGTGATCATGTTGAACTGGGCAGTGCTTGAGACAGCAGCTGATGTCGTTGTTGGGACAACCAAGGGAATATCGTGCCAGGGTGATGCTTGCTTACTGCCGCGTGTCAGAAAAACGGCAAAATCGGTTTTGCCGTACGTGCCATGAGCCACCGTATTCTCGTCGACCAGGGGCTGAACAACGGCCTTGGACCATGGTATCCAATCGGGGGACTCGATGTTCTGGTAGTAGTCGCACACGATAGCCCAGCCGCTAGGGACCATAAATCCCTGGGGTACACAATTTGCGGCCAAAAGATCAGAAGGAATAGGGTCCCGGCAAGGTGTTGCTCCCTGAGCGGCAAGCTTGCGCATCTTGCTGCCGGAAATGGATATGAAATCATCCTCCCGTGATGGATCCAAGGCCTTCATTTGGTGATCTGTTTTATCGTAGTAGAATTTGTCGAATGAAAGCAAAGCCATGCGGGCATCTTCAAGCACAGGCGACATTTGAAGAGCAAAGCGGGCATGATTGGCGTCATACATGTCATCGTCGGGGTTCCATGTGGCTTCTGGGGAGCTCTTAATACCAGCAGCATCGCGTCCAACAACAAAGAAGGACGCTCCAGCGGCGCGGCGACTTGCTGCGTGAAACTGAACCTCCGTGGGGCCGGCGTATATCATTGGAGCAGGCCATATACCCATCACGGTCCAATCCGGATCAAGCATACGCTCGTCGAGGACGGCTTGATGCTGAGTTACACGAACATCAAGAGGCACGTCGTCGCTTTTGGTCCACCCGCCAAGAGGGGAGAGCCACAAGACTGGATTTTGGTAGCCCGCAGCAACAAGGCGCTCGCGCCCTGTGCGCATCAGATATGCGTGACCAGCATGCGTCGGATTGCGAGTCTGGAATGCAAAGACCACGTCAGCGCCCTTTGCCTTAAAATTGGTATAGAGTTCCTTCGGTGTCAGCCGCCATTTATCTAAACCATCCCTGTATCTAATTGGTTCGAACACTTCCACCTCCCCGCCTAGCAAGTAGTTCCCACCCGAATAAACATGCGCTATGTACGGGTGGCCTGGATCGATTGCACCAAAGCAACGGCTGACAATTTCCTCTTTTCGGTTTGGATACACTTCGGGGTTCTTGAGCACTCCTAGTGCATGTCCATCTTTGTCGATCAGCGCAACCGCGCCAGATGGCGAGGTCTCGATAGCGGATTTGGTGAATTCAGTAATTGGCAGAACGATTGGCACGGCCATACTCACGCGCCTGCGAACGAGTACTCACCATGTTGACATCTCAAACGCATTATTCGAGATAAATCATAAATAGGTGCGCGAAGAACGCACTTTCTTCCGCGTACTTCGTTATTGTTCCAATTGGTCTGCTGAAAGTTGAGCTCTTTGGCTCCCACGTCGTCAAATGGATCGATTAGCAGTGAATTGAAATGTAGGGCCTGAAGCAGCACGCCTTCGCGCATGAAACCACGAAGGGGGGGGGCCCAGCCCTCCGATATGACCTGTGCGGATGTTTCACGCAAGCAAATCTTAAATGCTAAATCGGTAAGGTAGACAGGGAATCCTTGCATGCAGCCAGTTAACGTCAATATCATTTAAGCGTGCTTGTGGCAGAGATCCATCCTCTGCGGCCCGCTTTGTAGCCAGAGCTGAAGAAGCAGAAAACTTGTTATTTGAAATGATGAGCTCATCTTCAAGCCATGCCCCCGTGAACCCTGGCGGCAGTGGTAAACCCGAAGGGTCAGATGGCCCTCCGTCAAGGACACCTTCGACACGAAGCTTCTCGATTAATATACGAACGCACTCGTCCAGTTCAAGGTCCCAATTAGGCAGGTCAACATCGGGGTGCAGGGGCTGCTCGTACGGTGCATCGACTCCAGTAAATCCCTTGAGTTCGCCCGCGGCAACCTTAGCATAGAGGCCCTTGGGATCGCGCTCTTGGACGACATCCAGGGGAACGTTCATGAACACCTCGAGGTACTTGAGCCCCTGATCCTCGTGGCGCTGTCGAGCTGCTTCCCGATCCGCACGATACGGACTCACCAGAGTTACTAGGGTGATGACACCACCGCCATTGAAAAGACAGGCCATCTCGCCAACGCGGCGAACAGATTCAGCACGATCTGCAGGAGAGAATCCAAGGTCGCGATTCAGGCCGGTGCGTACATTGTCACCGTCTAGCATCTGCACGTGTTTGCCATACTTCAAAACGAGCGTTTCTTCCAATGCCTTTGCGATGGTAGACTTTCCAGAACCGGAGAGACCAGTCATCCAGAGGGTGATTCCCTCCTGATTGAGGGCTTCAAAGCGTCGCGCCTGAGAGGTCTCATGTTACCAAGGTATTACAATCCTGCCCGCATTGTGTTATCTACACCGTTATGTACGCTAGGCAAGTGACAGGCGTCCTGACTACCACCTTCGTTAGCTTCCGCACACTCAATAATATTTGGCGGTGTTGCCTCAAGGGCCGCTGCCCTATAAGCTGCGATGTCGAAATCGCCATCAACTGTGTTGGCCGCGAGCCTGGAATCAATAGAATGAGGAGGACACTCAATTCTAAGTCGTGCAATTGTTTTTGACGCAGCGCAACGCGCTGTTCGCGCAATTTGGCGTTCTCGTCGAAGAGCGAGGAGAAGGCAGCATCTGATACTCCCTGTCCACGGATGGAGCTCGTTGTTTTAAGCGCCGCAACCTGCGTCGTCTGCATAAATACTCGGTCGTGAACCGAATGGATTGCACCTGGGAGCGGAGCTGAGAATTTTCCAATACGACTTCTTCGAAGAGGGCAGAGATCTCCGTTGTGTCTGGGGGAGGCGATGCTGCGTTCGAACCGCGGAGGTTCAGTGGGGGTGGTGCGATAGTCTGTGATGCTGGGTCTGTGACTTCCGTTGCGGAGGAGGAGCCGCTCGTGAGCAGCAAGCCACCGCCGATGGCGAAAACGAGAAACAAACCCCATACCCAGGGGCGCTTCATCATGGGTGGAGTTGCTAGTGGGCCGTTCGAGTGCTTCGGGCTTTCCATTGCACCGCCCTCTTCCGTCGCCACCTTCGAGTAGTACGCGATCGATGGCATTGCGTCAGCGACGTCCACGTGGAGTACGTACTACGCGGCGGAATCGTGCCTTCAAGTTTACGATAGAGCGTGTGCGCCAGCTTGAGGGTGGGCGCTGGCGAACTTGGCCGGATTGACCGCGCTGGTCGAACCCCGCTGGCCAAGTCCAACCGCGATTGGCCGTGCGTCCGCGAGGTGTAGCCGGAATCCTAGATCACCGACTACTGAGATAAAATGAGCATGCTGAAGTGCAGTATGAGAGGCAACGAAGAGAAAGCGCACTGTTGAGTGTTGAAGATACGGGAAGACACCGCCTCCTTCTTCTTATCACGGATGAGTTTATCAACGGCCGCTTCCATAGACGCATTGTAGTGGCTCTGCTATACCGAGCAAGGCCAAAAACAAACTCTGAAAACGAATAACCCAAGGTGATACTTCCCTTCAAGTAAGCGTTCTGTTGAACATTTAATTACGACTCCCAACCCGAACCGGCGACCCCACACCCTGAAAAGTGTCTCAAACGATACGATTAGCGCGCTAAGTAAAAGCGCGCGCCTGGTGGGGGCCATAATTCAACAATTTTGCCAGCATTTCGTTCGGCAGTGCGCGCGCGGTCGACGGAGGACCTCTATGACCTACTACGGCCGGCGGCCAGCAATAATAAATAAATACTCCTATGGCCGCGGCCAGCCCTATGGTTGTTTTTGGCCTTGATACCGAGGACGGTATGAATCAAGTTTGGGGGCCATTGTGGCGGGATTTCCGCCTTCAATATCTACCTTTAGCCTAGCTTGAAGCTGGCATTGCAGTGTATGTATCCGCCCTATTCAGCCCACTATATCTTTACCCTACAGATACGCGTCGCCGTGTCTTTCCCCCTTTTTCTTATCTCACATCTAGCGGGGGCTGCCTTGGTGTTATCTAGGCTGAGAGGCTGCGCTAGTGCCCCTTGGTTATTAGGGGAGATCGGAAGGTAGTATCTACTTAGTACATTAGTTGAGGGGCCTTACAATCCCCTGGCAGGATCGGCCTTTACTATCTCGCTGGCCGGGGTGTCTCAACCAGCTCCCGGTCGTGGCCCGCCGCCACGCCCGACTCGCTGCGGGGGAGCAGAGGGGTTCCCCCAACGTTCCCCCAGCCGGGGCGTTTCACCTGACTTGCAGTCAGGCATTTTCGTGCTACAGAGAGCGTTTAGCGCGCAGGAGATGGTAACATTTCCCAGCCACCTAGGAGGCGGTTCACTGTCTACTTCACCTTCAGGGTGCAAGTAACGCACAGAGGGGGCACAGACCCTTCACAGCGAGTAAATAAGCCAAATATATCTAGGTCACTGTGCACCTCAGGCTAAATAAAGGAAGTGTTACTTGAAGATACCGTTATTACAATAATATCTTGTATCCATGGAAACACGCAGCGGCGAATCCTAGCCGCATGGCCGATGAGAGCTCCGCGGCAATGGCGCTAATCAGTGAGATGCGGCGTCTTTCAAGGATCTCGGCCGACGAGGCCGATGATTGGGAGCGCAAATTCAGAGCCATGCAAGAGGCCTGTGCCGCGGCGAGAGAGAAGGAGAAGACGACGCTCAAAGCGATGCGTCGCCAACAGAACGAAGCTCTTGGGGAGCGCCTCAAGGTTGAACGTGCTCGCGAGACATTCGAAGCCGAACGTAGTGAGCTGGAAACTCTGGATACTGAACGCGAAAGGGTGCAGAAACAACTCGACGATTTTGAGCAGAAAGAAACGGTGAACAAGTATGAAACTGCTGAGCTCGAACGCACGCACAACGAGCTACTATCTGCCGTCGACGCGATGCTGAAGGAAAATGATGCTTTGGTGAAACCGGAACTATTGAAACTCGACAAAGATCTAGCACTGGCACAACAGATATTTAGAAAGGTGGATGATACCTTCGAGCGGGATACGCAACGTAAACATACTCTTCTAGAACGGTCTGAGGTCCTTGAAGAAGAAAAACACAATTGCACTCTCGCGCTACAAGGCGCAAAAGAAGTACTGCAGAAAGTGTCGGTCGAACCTGAGCGCATCCGGAAACAAGCAGAGTGTGTTCAAAAGGCGGCTGAAAAATTACAACAGGAAATCACCCGCATCACTGATAAAAACAGAGTGTACGACCGGGAAATAAAACGGCAGGTATCGAAGCGGAAAGAAGCCGAAGAAGTTCGAAACAATCTGCTCCACAAACTTGAGCTGCACCGTGATACCATCACGCACAGACAACGTGACGTTGATGCCGTAAAAAAGAATGTGGAAATTGAGAGAGCACGCACGCATCAACTGGCCGAGTTGAAGATCAAGCTCGAAATTGCCCGCAGAGAAATGGACGAGAACACAAGACACGAGACTGACTCTTTGTCCATGTCCAAAAAGGAGCTTGAAACGCTGCGACGCCGGTACTTATCATATCTGCGTGAAGATGCTATTTTGAGATAAACTCAGGTACCGGAAGAAAAGAACAATTGCGGATTCTGCGAATGAAATTTTGCCAACGCTGAAAGCCCAGCTTGCTGACAACGAACACTTGTTGCGATCTCACCTTGAGGAAAATAAGCAGTCTGTGACGCAGATAGATACTATGAAACAAGAGGTGGACCTTGCAATTGCGCGGCTATTGCGACAGGAAGGCATCGAGAAGTCAAAGCGCCAAGGCCTGGAAGCACTTCTGAAGGAAGTCGCTGGCATGGAAGATGAAATAGGAAACTGGAGTGCTGAAGAGCGTCGTCAAAATAAGCTCATCGCTGTCCTCGGTGCACAGCGTGAAATGAAAGCAAGGGAAGCCACACGCGCCCAAGCAGCCGAGAAAGACACGCGTGAACAAGTCAAGGTCAAGGAGTTGGTAATACTCGACTTATCAAAAAAAACCAACGAGGTGAATAATCGCCTGAAGGAATTTTCCGCGCTGTACGATGTTGTAAAAAATGAGCGGAACAAGTACGTTAATTTGATCCAGTCATCTTCGCAAGCTCTCGCAGAGATGAAGGAAAAAATAAAAATTTTGATGAATGAAGTTCGTCAATTTTCAGCTGATCCATTGTTTATTTACTCAGTTTCATAGGTAGAGATCCTTCGGAATGAATCACTTGCCAAAGACAAGGCTCTAGCGAAAGAACGGTCGCAGCATTTGGCATCTCAAGCGCAGCGAGATGGCCTTCGGCTGGATCTATATAAATCTCAATCTGAATACCGCAGGAAACAAGAAGTTGTCGAGCAACAAATTGTCGAGATTGACAAACTAAATTCGATCATAAATGGCCTCGAAAGGGACATGTTGCGGCTCAAGGCTCGATACGTCAGGGCTGTAGAGACTAGAAACTCCACTGGTGTTTCCCTAATTGATCGAAACGACGAGCTTTGTATATTATACGAGAAGGTGAATCTCCAAGAGCAGACTATTAAATGCGGCGAGCTCGGGGTTCGTCAGAAAGATGAAGACATCCGAATGCTGAAGCTTCAGCTTTGCGAGCTGCAGCGCCAAGTCATAGTTTCAAGGAAGCAACTACCGCAGATGCCGGCGTTGGCAGATGCAGTTGTAAAGCTCAAGGGCGAACTTAGCCGTGAGCGCCAGATGACAGACTCACTGTGCAAGGACCTCGAGTCTCCTTCCAATGATGGTCGTTGGCGTTCGCTTCCGGGCGATGATCCAGATAGGGAACAGCTCCTTGCAAAAACAGCTGTATTAGAGGAGCGCCTAAACCTCAAGAAAGAAGCCTTGCTCGAAAATGAATTGGTTCTTGAGGAAATTTCAAATCTTACTGCTAAATTGAGGAACCGGGCAAATGATGGTCGTGAGACCACGTTAAACCTTGCAAGAAAGGTCAACGATTTCCAGGCCAAGATTCGTGACACAACTAGGCGTATGTATTCCCGCTCAGCGTATGCCTACTCGGCCAATTAGTTTCTTGCAGGTATGATGGCCACGGTGTCTGAACTATCAGTTTACCAGGCGACAGCCATGAAATTGCAACAACAGAAGCGCACTGCCACTAGGAGGCTCGAAGAGTCGAAATGGCGTATTGCAAGGGACGAACCGCCCATAGAAGACCTCCATGCAGAGTTGCATCGTCGAGAGCGTGAGAGACATAACACGCATGAGTCGACCATAACCAAGGGTCTAGAACGTGAATCTCGCTTTACTTCTGGCGTCGTACGAACCACAGCAGAGCCACGGCCAAACGCGTACATCCCTGATGTAGCCCATGGTCTTGGTATACCGAAGCCATACAGTTCCTTGGCTCCATTTAAGCCGGCAGAGGCCGGCAGCACAATGCGGCATTATAGGCCTCCAAAACCGCCTGTCATCATCATTTGAGACCCCCCCGCCACCCGAATTCCTGGTTTCAGTGCTCGCACGGTACTGGCATCAAAGAAAGACATTAAGGAAGCTGGGCCCCGGTACAACACTCCCGATGGTACCCACGGCTGGTTTTGAGCACGGCCCCCACCGCCGTCCATCCTACGGGACGTCTGTGCGAGAAAGAACATATCCCGACGGCGTGGGTAACAGACATGCCAAATCTGCTTAAGAGCGCGATGTCATTTAAGTAGTGTCCTTATTTTACTTACAGCGAGCTTCGTCGAATACATACCTGTGTTCGGTGAGGTTGCTCTTTACTTCCTTCTTACTCACTTAACCCCACTCAGCGGTCGAAGGTGGAAACCCTTCGATCCCATTCGTCCATAGGCTGGAGTAGGGGGGTCTAACTAACTATTACCATACCCTAGGGGGGGGGCCAGGAAGCTACTAGCAACAAACTATCCTAACTTCAAGTTCCTAGATGCTATTGTTAGCGAGATAGTAACCTCCAGGACGGGGCAGCAGCCTAATGGGGCTGCCCTGCCGTCCGAGGGTGAACTATCGAGGTTACGCAATGGCGGTACACCGGGTGGCGAAGCACGACAAGTACGGCCAGCTAGACTCCAAACGGCACCAGAGCGACCCTGAGGCGGCGCAGGCCGCTTCATTAGGGCCGTAGGGACCGCGGGGGGCTGGCAGGAACGCAGAGCGCCGGAGAACTCGGATGGGTCCTGCGGCGCGGTCACGCACTCGGGCCACAGTGCGCAGCGCCCGGCCTCGTTGTCCGCGGAGTCGGGGTCGTATCTCTCTGTCGACCTCTCCCAGCATCGGAGATCTTATTTCATCCGTGAGATCACTCGTTGGAACAAAAAAAGTGACCCGGTGCGCCGTCCGCGCCGTCCGCGCCGTCCGCGCCGTCCGCGCCGTCCGCGCCGTCCGCGCCGTCCGCGCCGCTTCGCGGAAGGGAGATTCGAAGCCGCGAC
>Ga0257110_1001751_pt1 | contig 10184 bp, 5 predicted proteins | sample LP_taG_7_FD_190184 | JGI IMG/M metagenome (GOLD analysis project Ga0257110, IMG submission 190184) | Marine microbial communities from Northeast Subartic Pacific Ocean, Canada - LP_J_2015_P26_10m | ecosystem: Environmental > Aquatic > Marine > Oceanic | place: Canada: Northeast Subartic Pacific... | reverse complement strand
GTTAACTAATAATGCTGGTCCAGTACCATGGTTAGTAATGTCCATTGCCGATGTAACCGATATAGTAGTATCTAGGCAAGTAAAGGCTCCTGTTACAGTTAAGTCTCCTTGCACAGTTAAGCCGCTAGTAAACAAACCATCTCCAGCAACATGAAGCTTCTTAGAAGGATTTGCGGTACCTATACCAACCTTATCAGCAGAACCATCTACGAATAATGCATAAGTATCTGTATCACCTTCAACACGGAAGTCGTTAGCAGAACCAAATTCATTAACTACTACTCCTCCATTACATAACTTAATATGATTTTCTCCTCCTGTATAAAGGTTTATTTCATTAGTATCAAAAGCAATACATGTATCAGTGTCTCCTATATGTCTTATATAGTTTGCTACATCTACTGTGCTACTAAAGCATGTGCCAGAAGTAAATGTCTTAGTACCTGCTATTGATTGTGTACCACTTGTTCTAACAACTGTAGAGTCGACAGCCATTGTTAACCCACCTGTAGTACCACCACCGGTGAGACCATCTTGTGCAACAACTTGAGTAATGTCTCCTATACAGCATGCTCCTGGTATACTACTGAAGCCATCAAGTAAGTTAAGTTCAGTTGCTGTAGAAGTAATTGCTGTACCACCAAGTCTTAGCGAACTATTGCATATATTAACATAGTTACTAAATGTAGCAGAACCAGCATCAGACATATCTAGCTTAAGAGCAGTAATTTCAGTACCTCCATAGTTACCTTTTAATACTAAATCTTTATTAGATATTCTTGATCTTATATCAAAATCTCCACTGTTCTGATTTAAACTAAAAGTGCCGACAATAGTTCCATCATCACTTAGTATGATATCACCTCCACCAGCATCTAATGTAAGATCTCCTGCTACATCTATTCCCAAATTACCAGAAGTTCTATTAATATTTCCACCAAGATTAATGCTTCCAGTCGCGTTTAAATTACATGTATATAAAGTATCACCATCTACATAGAAATCTGAATCAGAATCTACTGTACTTGTTCCACTCCATAATACTAATCTATTGTTAACACCTGATCCAGTTATATTACCACATCCAGCAACTGCGTTGTCAACATACGTCTTATTAGCAGCATCTGTACCTGAACTCACTGTATCAACACCTTGTATTCGACCTGTACCTCCTAATGTGATATCACCACCTGAAACAGTTAAATCTCCTGTTATTTGAGCGCTACCAGCATTATACATTCTGAACATAGATGTAGAATCTGTTTCATTGTAGAAGTATATTCCACTAGCATCATGTTCTATTGAAATGCCTTTACCACCAGTTCTATCAAAAGCTATTTTTTTATCTGCACCTGCGTTGTTTACATTGATACTACCTGCAACAGTGATATCATCCATTAAAGCTATTGTTCCATAGCCCTCACCTATGGATAATGTACCACCACTGCTATCACCTTCAATAGCCCTATAACCACTAAAATATACTCTACTATTTCCACCAGAGAAATTAATTCCACCAGTATTTTGATTATTGGTTATAGTTAAAAGATCAGTTGAAGTGTTAAACCCAAAAACAGAATTAAAATTAACATCACCAGCTACTTCTAGTTTAGCAGTTGGGGTAGCAGTACCGACACCGACATTACCACCACTTACAAATAATGCATTAGTACCATACTCACCAATAGCAATTGTGTCAGTAGTAGCATTGCTATTTACCTCTATAATAGGTAATCCAGCTGCATCATTAACGCTAAACACATTACCTGTTAATGCATCATTTACCGAAAATAAAGTGCCAGACGCTCCCCTAACATTAAATCGATCAGTGTTTCCAGGAACATGACTCGTAATATCTATACCACCTACACCATCATATGATAATTCCACGGCAGCTGATAAATCTGTATGTGTAGAGCCACCAGCTGTACCACTATCGAATAAAATACTACCTGATGCTGCTGTTGTTAAGACGTTCATCACACATATTTATTCATGAACGTCTGCTATCAAGCAATCTATAGACCGAATCTTGATTTTATTGCGTTAGATATTCTCTTCTGCTTCTTCTCTAGAATCATAAATACCAATTAAATCTGCATCTTCCAAAACAAACCAAACACCGTCACCTTCTTCTATATATCTCATGTTATTAGGGAAAGTTTAGGCTTACCAAAAAGATGGCATTTAGCATTATAATTTAATAAAACTTGCTCATCTGTTAAGGCTTGATTATAAATTCTTACTACAGCAATACCTCCAGCAAACTGTCTACTGCTACTTTCTGCCCCTATCTCTACATAATTACCTGATCTTGAAGTATTATAGTCCGTGCTATCTGCCTGAGTCCCATTCGCAGTTGTTTTTACACCATCTGTATACTGATAAAGCTTATCGTCATCATGTTTATGAACTGATACAATATGATGCCATTGATTTCTATCCATAGCTGCTCCAGTTTCATGATAACCGTTGTTAGAATGACCGTACCAATATGTTGAAAGCTTTCTATTGCTTTTATTCCAACTCATATATAAACCTTTTACACCATTAACTCTTATGACTGTTCCTCTATCACCAGAAGTGAGCTCTTCTTTTGGATAAATCCACGCTTCTAATGTACAATCAAGGTAAGGTTGATTATCATCATTTAATATAGTAGATTCAAAAAATTGTGTGGCTGTTGTAAATTCCCATGTTTTAGCCCCATCTACTGTTGTTAGGCTTGGAGTGCCAGATGGGGTATTAGAGGCATTATTAACAGCATTAATCCAATTGTTAGAAGAACTAGATGCTGATCTAATATCACTAACATCTAAACAACAAATTAAACCGTCAGTATGTATATTTGGATTTGCGTGTGCACTCATATTTCAAATCTAGATTTAGTTGCGTTATAGTTTTGCAGGACTTCTGCAGATGTCAGCTGTCTATTATACATTCTAGCTGCTCCTATTTTACCACTATAGTTATAACCTACATTGTTAGGATTTTCGGCAATTCTTGCAGTCATACTACTCCATTGATTTAAACCACTCCATGATGATTGACCCCCACTACCACCAGTTTTTTTCAGAATACCATCAAACCATATTTCATAATTAGTTGTTCCTCTAGAGCATACTATATGATGCCATTTTCCATCAACAACATTAATGTTTGTAGTGGTTGTTGCTAATATTAATGTGTTTGGTGCAGACATGTTATAATAAAGAGCGTAACTAATTTGACCACCAGATGTTATGTTAACGTACCTACCGTAATCAAGACCAAATAATCCATCTAGATTATTTCCCCCTAACGCTGGAGTATTTACCCATATTTCAAATGTATGGTAGGGGTATGGGTAATTTGACCCTGGTCCAATAGTCACATAATCACTCTCACTACCATCGAATGTGAGAGTACCACTATTGGTTGTAGAGTAGACCGGACTACCAAGTAGGGTGCCGTTATTACCTTGTCCGCTTCTATCTTTCCAAGTAGTACCAGTACCTGGATACGATTTATTATCCCCTGCATCTAATGCTAGAACTAAACCATCTGTTATTATTTTTGGTGAATATGATGTAGCCATAATTATGAGAATCTACTTTTTAAAGCGTTATAGTTTTGCAGGACTTCAGAGGCTGTTAGGACTCTGTTATACATATGACCACTACCGAAATCTCCTGAATAAGGTCTCCAGTAACCACCAGTGCCTTGATCTAGTGTAGGGGCATAAGAAAGAGTAGTGCAAAATCTTAAATTAGTATCCCCTCCGGATCCTATATTACCTGTACCATATATAATTGTAGCTACATTTCTTGATGTAGTTGATTGCAAAACACCATCAACATACACCTTTATATTACTATCAACTGTAACAGTAACATTAACCCAATTGTCCCAACCATTTAAAGTAGCATATGATGCCGTATTATAAGTATAATTTGTTGTGGTAGAATGAGAGAAGGTTGCTTGAGCTACTGGGTAGTTAGGATTGCCTGATTTTTTTAAATGTATGAAAAATCCACCTGCTGTATTATAATTCCCTCTAGATATCAAAGAGCTGGCGTAATCATTTGTTCCTGACCAATGACTAGGTCTACACCAAATAGAAAATGTTGCAACATCGGGAGATAGTGTTGCGTTAGTTTCTGAATTATTAACGTTAATATAATCATTAGTACCATCAAAACTAACTATTTTGCTAGAAGAAGTACCATTAATAATAGATGCATTTGTGTTAGTTAAAGCTCTATTGTTTAAAGTTGAACTACCACTACCTGAGTTTGATTTTAAATCCTCCGCATCTAAGCAGAGTACTAATCCATCAGTAACGATCTTTGGTGAGTGCGCTAATCCCATAATCTTTACGGCATATCGCCTCCGGATTGCGTCCATGTTTCAGTACTTAACACGGACAAGATTTCTGTATGCGTATATGGTCCTTGCGTTGTACTTAGACTAGATACAAATGATGGAGTACTTCCATCCCATTTAACAAACGTTAGAGTTTCATCAATAGACTTTCTTACAGTATCAACTGATGTTTCTAAAACTGAGCTAAAATTAATAGTGCCAATTTCTGACATATTAAATATTAAGTATTTTCTATCTTCAAACATAATTTAAATTCTACATATTAACTTCTAGAGGTTCAACATCCTTACGCGTGCCGTAGATATTATAGTTATAGCATCCATCAGAGCAAACAACTACTTGCTTGTTATCTTGCGATACAACATACGGCTGGTGTGGTCCTCCTACAGGAGTAAGCTGAGCTGTAACGCTATCTTCTTCAACCAACCAATCCCATTCATCTGGTAATTCAATAGTACCACTACATGTACTACCTCTTACAGTAACACCATGTTCATTACCCTCAACAACAGAGTAGCGTAACTTACCATCAGTAGTAGGATTATCAATGACAAATGATTTGGTAGTAGCGCAAACGTGACCACTAATAAGAGCATCACCACATACGCCAATTCCGCTGCAAGTAGTTTGTAGCCTACTGCAATTGTTGTGGTAAAGTTGAACTGCTCCATTAGCGCTAGCAACAATCATATTTTCACCAGCATCACTTTCTATTTGAACAGAATTGCCAGACTGTATATATAGACTACCAGAAACATTATTGGTTATAAAGCCATGTGTACCGCTATGATAAATTCGTAGGTCATTACCAGTACCTAGCTGTAACTGATTACTATCACCAAAGGAAAGATTACCGGTTGAAGCACCTCCTGCAAAATTAATAGTACCAGTAACATCAACGCCTGAAGCTGTTGTTTGTAACTTAACACTATCTTGATATCTTAAATTAACACCTCCAGCATTTCCTTGGAACCAAACTTGACCATTCGTATCTCTAATAAATACATTTTGAGAACCATCAATATATAAACTTCCAGTACCAGTATCCTTAATAAAGCTATTAGAACCGTCATGGTAGATTTTAAGATCTTGTCCTGAGCCAAATATAACGCACCTAGTATCATTAAGTAAAACATTTCCAACAACACTTAAATTACCATTTACACAAGCACCAGTTGATGTAGTCGAAATTCTTGTATTGTTATTATGCATTAAATTAACTGCACCATCTTGATAGGCAGTCATCATAAATTCACCATTATTAGCACTCTTTAATAAAAAGGCATCTGTATTGACAATTAAGCTACCTGTACCACTTGTATCTGCTATATAACTATTACTACCATCATGGAATATCTGGAGATCGTCATTATTACCAAACTTAGCTTTGATATTATCAAAGAATACCATTCCTTGTGGGGCAGAAACGGTTAGCCCAGTACTACTCCCATCTAAAGTTAAGTAAGGAGTTACACCTCCAGAACCATTGTCATTGCTAAATATAATATCTCCATCATTAGTGTTCTGAGTAATTTCTAAATTACCTACATAATTTTCAATTGCACTCTTAGTGCCGTTATGGTAGATCCCCAGATCGTCACTACTACCAAAGAAGGCTGTCACAAAATCATTATGTCTCGTAGACTTACTAACTATTGTTTTTGTTAATCCCCCATCGAATCTTAAGTATTCTGCTAAACCACCAGCGCCGTTGTCAGAATTAAAGATAATATCTCCATCATTTGCTTGTTGCTGTATAACTAAATTACCTGTATAATTATCAATAGTTGATTGACTTCCAGTATGTCCAAGCTGTAAATCATCACTATTACCTAAATAAACGAAGCAATTATCAAGCATATCAACACCGGCTCCTACAAAGCATTTACCAGAATTAATAACATCAGTATCATCTAGCTTATATGAACCAGTAGCATTAATATTACCCCCTACATCAAGTTTATGTCCAGGACTACTATCACCAATACCAACATAACCAGCTGAAGTAATACGCATGCGCTCACCACTACATGTATCAAAAACTAACGGGTGATTACTAAATGTACCTATATGGGCATTTGAATCTTGACTAAAGGCTTTTAAGGTTACATTGTTTGTTGTGTCTTTTAGTTGTAACGCTGGACTTGAAGCTGATTCCAAGTGTAATAACGAGGTCGGATTAGTTGTTCCTAAGCCTACAAAGCCACCATCTTCAATATAAAATACAGAAGTACCATCATCTTGGAAGTTAACTATATCATTACTACCAGTTTGGTTGACTAGTAAAGCTGGTCCAGTACCATGATTGGTAATGTCCATTGCAGATGTAACTGATATAGTAGTATCTAAACAAGTAAAGGCTCCCGTTACAGATAGACTTCCTTGTACTGTAAGATTACTAGTAAAGAGACCATCACCAGCAACTGCTAGCTTCTGTGTTGGGCTAGAGCAACCTATACCAACATTACCAGATGAACCATCAACATTTACGATCGAACTACCTTTACCATTGAATATAACTACATCTCTAAATTTAGTTTGTCCACCTTGATAACCATACCTGTTTAGTCTTATAGAACCATCATTGCCATTATAATCACAATTTGAATATATATCTTGACCGTCAATTACGATGTTACCTGTTGGAGTTCTAAATGTATTGGATTCTGTTGTACCAGCAACATCTAATGTATAAGATGGACTATCTGTTCCTATACCAACGTTACCTCCATCTTTAACTATTAAAGAAGCACTAGTATTATCCCAAACAATTAATTTATCACCAGTTCCGTCGCCTCTTACATCTAACACTGTACCTGTAGCAGAAGCATTGTCCTGCCTAATTGAAACTAAAGAGTTTGTAGTGGTTCCAGTGTGTATCGCGTTACTATATACATAAGCCCCACCTGCTGTTGTGGAGTTATGGTTTATCTGAAATTTTCTAGATGGAGTAGATACTCCTATACCAACGTTACCTCCATTAAAATAGCTTGATGCTCCGGATCTTAAGAGAGTCGTTAGTGTACCATTAGCGTCATAAAGTAATAAATCACCTCCGTTATTGCTTCCACTATCTCCCAACAAAACCTTATTAACACCACCCCTTGTTATAAGTAAGTTAGGATCGTCACTAGCTTCAATATGGAGTTCGGATGTTGGACTTGTTGTTCCTATGCCTAAACCATTAGTATCCAGAGTCATTGCTTCTCCATTATTAACGAAGAACTCAAGATGACCGTCAGACTGTTCTATTCTTTCGTGGGTGTTATCCCATTGAAGAGACTGACCTGCATCTAGTCTTATATGTCCTCCTACAACATCGAGCTTAGCAGCTGGACTTGTTGTTCCTATACCAACGTTGCCAGTATAATCTAACATCATAGCGGTCTTAGAACCTGACGCGTAAGCATCTGTAGTAGCAAAATACATTTTAGTACCGTAAGAACCATCTGACCTTGTGTATATACCTGCTTGAGCATTACAACCTTCGTTTGGAGATCCTGGCGTATCACTTGCTCCAAATGTTAACGCGTTACCTGTATTAGCAACATTTGTACCTGGATCAAAATGAACAGATCCTCTTGTTAGACCTGGTGTTGTCTCATTCCAGTTTTGCCCACTTCCTTGAATATAAACTTTACCTTCAACTTGTAATTTTTCAATAGGACTAGTTGTTCCTATACCAACGTTACCACCGGAAAGTATCCTCATCCTTTCTGCATCGCCAGATTTAAATCGTATATAACTGTTATTGTCTCCAATATTAACTGGTTTGTTAACATTCTGACCATTACCAGTTGCAAAATAATAACCATTTGTATCTTGGCCAGCTAATATCTCATCATCCCCACCGTATATGTAACTATTTGTTCCAACGATTTTTACACCATTGGTCAATGTTTCAAACTTCTTAGAGTTGTTGAAGTAAAGCTCTACGGCGCCGTCTGGAATAAACGCAGCCATATTCTCAGAAAATCCTTGATCTATTCTAACCGCACCAGCACTAGTTGTAATTTTTAAATCTCCTGTACCTACATCTTGTATATAACTATTAGAACCATCATGGTAGATTTGGAGATCCTGACTTGCTCCAAATGTTACTCTACTATTGTCTCCCCAAGTAGTATATTTAGTTCCACCTGCAGAGGCTAGACCACCATCTAATTTAAAGTATTCTGCTACACCACCCGAACCGTTATCAGATATAAATTGTATATCCCCATCATCAGTTTGATTATAGATCTGTAGATCACCAGTTTTGTTGTTTAGAACACTATTAGTGCCATCATGGTAAATTTCTAGATCCCCCCCAGTACCCATATAAATAATAGATTTATCAGGAAATCTAGTGGCTCCGCATATGCTGGAGTTATTAGTTATACTACCATCTAGGTAGAAATATGTAGCTACACCACCAGCACCGTTATCAGATTTAAATAAAATATCTTTATCATTAGCATTGTTTTGAATTATTAAATTACCAGCTGATGTAGCTGTTTTATCTATGTAAGCATCATTAGATGAATTAGCATAAATTTCTAATTCCCACGATGAATCTGATCCACCAAAATTAGCTTTTACGCTATCATTAAGGTGAATATTCCCAGTCATCGTACCACCTGCTAGTGGCAAGAAGGATCCACCACCACCACCGCTTCCAAACAACGTATCAATATTAACACCAGCTGACATTATATTACTTGTTGTATTAATACTACCGCAAATATAAGTTGCTGTGGTATCGCAGTTACCTAACATTGTGGTATTATTACCGCAACCGCAAGCACAATAACCTATAACTGTTTCATTTGTTGGTGTAGCTGAACCTGCGCGAGCACAAGCACCTATGTAAGTTGATTGATCTGGTGAGGTTACTGCTGTTGAGCCATTGCTAGCATATCTACCAGCAGTAAATCCTGTAGCTGTATTGTTACAACCATCTGTATTACTGAATAACGATAATACACCAAGTGTAGTATTGCCTGATCCAGTTATATTGCTTCTAGCAGCAGAGTGACCAACTGCTGTATTTTGAATTCCTCCAACGGTATTTGTTAAAGCTACCGCTCCAACAGATGTATTACAAGCACCGGTTACCTTACAACTTGCAGCTTGGCCCACTGCTGTATTACCAGTTGAAGTAGTATTACACATCAACGCATAAGGACCAATGGCTATATTATTACTAGCAGTTGTATTGCTTTGCAATGACTGCATTCCGATAGCAATATTACAACCACCAGTATTATTCAAGCCTGCATAAAATCCTATACCAACATTGCCGTGTGTTGCCTCTACCTCAAATAAAGCTTGGTGACCTAATGCAATATTGTAGTTACCAGTGCAATTATTACACAGTGTATAATAACCTTGAGCTATATTAGATTTACCGTCTACATTTTCCTTTAGTGAATTTTCACCTACAGCAATATTCCAGCAACCTTCTGTATTAGATTTTAGAGCATTTTGACCAATTGCAGTGTTATGACATCCACCATAGTTTGCCAGCATCGCATATTGTCCTATAGCAGTATTATAACAAGCAGATAAATTGGTCGCTAGTGAATATACACCTGCTGCAAAGTTACATCCTCCTGTTGTATTCCCATATAATGCATTACAACCGAGCGCAATATTATCACCGCCTGTTGTATTTTTAAACAGAGATATTGGACCAAGGGCTACGTTATTACTACCAGTAGTATTACATCTCAAACTTTGAGCGCCAATTGCAGTGTTAGCAGTTCCAGTAGTATTACATTGCAGAGAAAGATAACCAATAGATGTATTACAACTACCTCCCCAGTTGTTATAAAGTG
>Ga0257110_1001749_pt1 | contig 10190 bp, 6 predicted proteins | sample LP_taG_7_FD_190184 | JGI IMG/M metagenome (GOLD analysis project Ga0257110, IMG submission 190184) | Marine microbial communities from Northeast Subartic Pacific Ocean, Canada - LP_J_2015_P26_10m | ecosystem: Environmental > Aquatic > Marine > Oceanic | place: Canada: Northeast Subartic Pacific... | reverse complement strand
TCAGTCCTTACGGGGCTCGTGTGGCGCTACACCCCCCACCTGATGGAAATGGATAAACGTCTCCAAGATGGTGCGATCGGTGATATTCTTAATGTTTCATCATCTTACTGTGGTGGCGGGCGCCCTAACCAAATGCCTGATCCAAAATTCAAGCCTGCCGAAATGTCTGACATGGAATGGGCTCTTCGCTTCTGGCAAAACTTCCTTGAACTCAGTGGTGACGGCGTCCTGGAATATCACATTCATGGGATTGACCGGATGGCTTGGTGGATGGGCGACCAGCTCCCTGTCCGCTGTTATGCAAACGGGGCAAATATTGCGCCCGTAAAAGGCGCCAACAACTGGGATAGCTGTAACTTCAGCTACGAGTATGCAGACGGTCGTACCTCGAGCTTCTTTGGACGCCAAATCCGCGGAACATACTCTGCCTCTGGCGATAATATTGTTGGAACTAAAGGACGGGCTGTTGCACAGGGCAACTCAGCTTTCATCGAGGTGGACGGCAAAAAAATCTGGGAAGGTAAAAGTAATCTTGGCTACCAACAAGAACACGAGATTTTTATGAAACACATTCGTGAGGGTAAGGTCTTCAACGACGTTATCGGCCAATCGGCAAATAGCCACGCCATCGCCCTCATGGGTCGTAACGCGGCCTATTCCGGCCAGCTTATTACTGACGAGCAGATTATGGCTTCAGAAGACGTCCTTCTTAAGGATATTAAAAATTTAACTTACGAGACACCCTTCAAGGCTCGCGAATCTGCGGTTCCAGGCAAAACAAAGTTCCTCTAGTTCAATGATTCGGTTTGTTCGCAAGATCCAAACATCACCCCTCTTCCCATCCATCGTCGCCCTGCTTTGTGCGGGGGCCGTCGCTCGGGCTGAACTAGCTCCTGACGTAAAACCTGCTCTCGCAAAAGACGGCTTTGACGAGGAGCAAATGCGCCTCGCAAAAGCGATTCACAAGCGGATTTTGGATTATCAAGCGATTAAGAAAAAGACCAACAACGGCGAGGCGGAGAAATTAATTGCATTTCAGGATCCCCTCGCTTCGGGCGCCAAACTCGATATGCTTCCTGTAAAAGGAGGCGAGTTTACATGGCGCGGAGAAAAGGAGGACGATATCCTCGAAGTCTCCCTCTCCCCCTTCTGGATGTCCAAACACGAAATCACCTGGGAGGCCTACGAGCCATTCATGTTGTCTCCGATTCCACGCCAGAAAGACGGCCAGCCCCTGGATTTCATGCGGGCACAAATCCAAAATGACATTGAATTCATTGCCCGCCCTACGCCCCCTTATCACCCGATGACCTTTGGGATGAAGCGTGACGGTCATCCGGCGCTAAGTATGACCCAACATGCCGCTAACAAGTACTGTCAGTGGGTGAGCTTTCAGACAGGACATTTCTACCGCCTGCCGACGGAAGCTGAGTGGGAGTTCGCCTGTCGCGCAGGGAGTGACACTGATTACTCTTGGGGGACTGACGCTCAAAAAGCTGGGGACTATGCGTGGTTCGGCGGTGGTGCCTCAACCCACTATAATGTTCCAGGACAGAAAAAACCCAATGCGCTGGGCTTCTACGATATGCACGGAAATGTCTTAGAGTGGACGCTCGATCAATACGTCCCTAACCGTAAGGAATACTTTGGTAAGGATAAAGTCCACAACCCCTGGGTTAAGGCAACGAAACCCTATCCTCACGTCACCAAAGGTGGTCATTGGCAGCAGTCGCTTCAGGAAATTTCCGCGGCCGCCCGTCACCAATCAACTCCAATATGGAAAGTTGCCGATCCGCAAAGGCCCAGAAGCTTGTGGTATCACACAACGACCCCTTGGCTCGGATTAAGAATTGTGCGGCCTGCTAAAATCCCAACGGTCGAAGAAATGTATCACTATTGGAATTCCGGGGTGGAGGCAGATGAGTAACTCCCGCGCTGCCAAAATTTCAAACTATCCATTAGCTTCTCTGGTGAAACTTATTTCTCATTTTTTTCTGGGAATAGGCTTGAGCGCTCTGCTTGTAAATCACTCCACTGCACAGCAGGCGGAAGCGATCGAACGCCCCCTGGACAGGCAATATTTTTCGCAGCCATATTTAGGCACCCTTGTTCAAATCGCTTTTTACTCGAACGATCCGGAGTTCTCTCAAAAACTAGCGCAAGACTGTTTTGGGCAAGTCAAAAAGTTCGACAAAATTTTTTCCGATTACCGTTCTGATAGCGAGATCTCTCAACTTTGTTCCAAGCCAAATAAGGTAGTCCACGAAATTAGCGATGATCTATTTAATGTCATTGCGCAAGCGCAGGAGATCTCGATCGCAACCGATGGTGCATTCGACATCACCCTGGGCCATACGACTCAAAAGTGGCGTCAGAGTGCACGACAAAAAAAGCTGCTGATTAATGATAAAGATCAGACTTCTTACAAGGACTTGATTCTCTATCCAGAATCGAAAACCATCTTGCTTCGCAAACCCTTGAAGATCGATCTTGGGGGAATTGCAAAGGGATACATCGCCGACCAATTAATGATGATGCTTAGCAAAGTTGGAATCAAGCAGGCCGCCGTGATCATCGGAGGAGAAATGGTTTTCACTGAAGCCCCTCCCGGCAAAACTGGCTGGACTGTGGGGATTGAGCGGCCATCTCATGAAATGCTTGGAAGCCTGACTATCAGTAATAAAGCTCTCTCAACCTCGGGAGACAGTTACCAGTTCTTTGAACAGGGCAATGTGCGGCACGCCCACCTGATTGATCCCTCAAGCGGAAAACCGAAGACCAACCGCCTCAATGTTACAACCATTGCTCGGTCAGCCATATTAGCCGACGCCTGGGCAACGGCCCTGCGAATTTCGACCCAAGAAAATGCTCTCAAACTTGCCAATGAGACAAAAGGAATCGAAGCCACCTTCATCCCATTCGGGAAACCAGCGAAATTCACCACCGGCTTTCCTAAATTAAAAAACCTTCATCAGTCTCCCCCAAGCGAGTCACCTAGAGATTGATAAAAACCTCATCAGAAACGCCATCCGCTTTGCGTATCTTGAATCCTTTAGCTGGCTCTTGATCCTCATCTTGCTCTTTATTTGGTCTCCAACAACTCATCTTGTAAGATTTAACCCCACTTTCGATTACGCTAAAAGGCGCGAGTTTTCCTAGCTAAAGGCCAATTCTTAGCCCCCTGAACCGATTCTTCGTTTACAAATCTTGGTTTCCTGACATTCAGACCCCGTCAAATTCACTTTTTCCCTAAATAATGAGCACGAATTACTTCAACACTCTCCCTCTTCGTCGCCAGCTCGACGAGCTTGGCACCTGCCGTTTCATGGACTCGTCTGAGTTCGCCAATGGCGTAAACGCAGCTAAAGGACTAAAGATCGTAATTGTGGGCTGTGGCGCTCAAGGCCTCAATCAGGGGCTTAACATGCGCGACTCCGGGCTTGACGTATCTTATACCCTCCGCCCCGCTGCAATTGAGGAAAAACGCCAGTCCTACCTCAACGCAACCGAAAATGGTTTCGCCGTTGGTACATACGAGGAAATGCTTCCGACCGCTGATATCGTGATGAACCTAGCCCCTGATAAACAGCACACCAAAGTGGTCGAAACAGTCATTCCGCACATGAAAGAAGGCGCAACTTTTTCTTATGCTCATGGCTTCAATATCGTTGAAGAAGGAACCCAAATCCGCAAGGACCTCACTGTTATTATGGTCGCCCCAAAGTCTCCCGGCTCTGAGGTTCGCGAAGAGTATAAGCGAGGTTTCGGAGTTCCAACCCTGATCGCCTGCCACGTTGAGAACGACCCCTCCGGAGAAGGTATCGAACTCGCTAAGGCTCTTGCCGTCGCCCAAGGCGGTGATAAAGCAGGTGTCCTTGAGTCATCCTTCGTAGCTGAGGTCAAATCCGACCTCATGGGAGAACAAACCATTCTTTGTGGCCTCCTCCAAGCCGGCTCCATTCTCTGCTTTGAGAAAATGAAAGCCGATGGCATCGATCCACAATGGGCCGTCAAGTTTATCCAGAACGGCTGGGAAGTCACCACCGAAGCCCTCAAGCATGGCGGCATCACCAACATGATGGATCGCCTTTCCAATCCCGCAAAAATCGAAGCTTTTAAGCTTTCCGAGCAGCTTAAAGATATCATGCGCGACTTGTTCTACAAGCATATGGACGACATCATCTCCGGTGAGTTCTCCAGCACCATGATGGCCGACTGGGCAAATGATGACGTCAACCTCCTCGGCTGGCGTAAGGACACTGGCGAAACCGAATTCGAGCAAACCGAAGGTGCAGGCGAAATCTCCGAGCAAGAATACTTCGATAAAGGCATCCTTATGGTTGCCATGGTGCGCGCCGGTGTCGAACTCGCTTTTGAAGCGATGGTCGAGGCAGGCATCGAGCCTGAATCAGCCTACTACGAGTCCCTCCACGAGACGCCACTCATCGCCAATACCATCGCGCGCAAGAAACTTTACGAAATGAATCGCGTCATTTCGGATACCGCCGAGTATGGCTGCTATCTTTTCAGTCACGCCGCTGTTCCTCTTTTGCAGGACTTCATGTCCAAAATTGACACTAGCGTCATCGGTAAAGGACTCAGCTCAGACGACCAAAGTGTCGACAACCAAACTCTCGTTCAAGTGAATGCCATCATCCGCGACCACGAGGTCGAGGAAATTGGGATCTACCTCCGCGAAGCAATGGGCGCTATGAAGCCCATCACCGCCTAGATTTATTCGCGCGAGACCCTCGCTTGCAACCCCCCTTCAAAAGCCCGAGACCTCAGCCGAGGCTCGGGCTTTTTAAAGTTCCGACTGCCCAGTCTCTCGCGTTTAAACCCATCTAACCGATTGGATCTCACACCAAAACCTCTCGCCTAAAAAAGTAAGTCTTTAGCTCATCAAATAAAAATAACAGCTGACAACTATCCATTTTTAAAATGACCCTCTCCACCCAACAAGCGACCGAAATAATTCTCGAAAGCTTTTTAACAGCCCCTCTTCTTATTTCCGATCTCCCGGAAGCTCCACGCTTCCAAACATCGGAACTCTCCTTCCCCGATAACCCAACGCCTCTCAAATTCTCACAAAAGCTCGGCCACCTTTACGAAGACGCCCTCGCTCAAATCTTTGCGTCCTCTAAAGACTACGACCTCCTCGAACGAAACCTCCAAATTCAAAAGGACATTCACACCACCGTTGGCGAACTCGACTTTCTTCTTCGCAATCTTGAAACCCACCAACTCATCCACCTCGAGCTCGCCACCAAATTCTACCTCGCCATTGGAGATGATCTCCCCGGACCAGATGCCCGAGACAATTACTTCAAAAAAATTAGCCACCTCCAGCAAAACCAACTCCGCATCTCCCAAAGATTTAAAGATTACCTTCCAACCGGCTACCGCAACGAAAACATCAAAACTCAACAACTCGTTTACGGATGCCTCTTCGATCACATAGAAGCTCCAAAACCGTCTCATCCCGAATTCTCAAACCCGAAATGTCGCCGGGGGAAATGGCTCCACCTCTCCGATCTTCCAAGACACTTCCCAGCTGATCAAGAATTCCTGATCATTCCAAAATTTCTCTGGCCCGTTCCCTTAAAATTTCTAAACGAAGTGCCTTTAGAATTATGGAAACCACCCCAAGCCCTAGAAAGGTGCACGATGGTCCGAGTCCCTCGTGATCCAACCCCTTATTTTATCGCTCCCACAAACTACCCCCACTACGAAGGAACTTTGTAAATCAAGCGAAGGGAATCCAATCGAAGACGAGCCCCCCCAAGCGCCGATCTAAGAGCCTCACGGTGATTTTCGATCTCGAGTAATTCCTCTTCTCCAACCAGCGGGTTCAGCTGAGCCAAATCCTCCAAACGCCCCTTCTCTTGATCAAAGGAACTCTGCATCAATTCTAGCGACTTCGTTACGACCGCAACCCGGCGCTGCCCAGCTATGGAATCAAGCGCTTTCAACATCTCAGGAATCATCTCGCCCGTGACCTTTGGTTGCTCAAGGAGCTTACGATGGTTGCCTCGGCGAAGTATGGCTTTCATCAAAGAGGCATCAGAAGTCATATCTTTTCCTTGGTAATCGATCGCAACTCGCAGGGGTACGGCAGGAAGATAGTGATCGGTTTGCAGCGAAGCCGGAGCCACGCATTCCACAATATAGAAGGCCTCTAGAATCACTGAGGTTGTTCCGGGCGCTTCCCAAACACCAAAAGTGCTATTCCCTGCTTCAGCCGATAGCAGAAGATCAATCGAATTCCTAACCATAGGATGATCTGCTGTCATCAGCCCAATTTCCTCACGCATTAACGCGCGATCTCTATCAAAAGTGACCGCCATTCCGTCTTCCGATAAATCGGGGAACGCATCGGTAATTACGTTACCCTGTTTAAGCAAATAATCTCGGCTATCCAACTCTTCGACTTCCAGTCCGAAGTGATCAAAAAGCCGTAAAATCCAATCCTCAAACTCCCGATCTCCGTCCCATCCATCAAGCTCCTCCAACACCTTTCCAATCTCACCACCGCCCTTCGATGTCAGCGCCAGAAGCCGATCGGGACCTCGTTCCATTTGAGCCTCCGTCTCCTCTCTCAGTTTTTTTGACTCTTCGATGAATCTTGGCAAAGTGTCTGCCTTTATCTGCTGAAGTCTCTTCACTAGAAGTTGAGCCCCTTGCAAATTCTTCTCAAAGGCATTCAAGCCCTCCTGATACCACCGCGCATATCGCTCCCCAGCATCGCCCTTCACATAAGGGACATGAATATTGATCGTTTCCGTCTGCCCAATACGATCAAGCCGCCCGATCCGCTGCTCGAGTAATTCCGGATTCTCCGGTAAATCAAAGAGCACCAAATGGTGAGCAAACTGGAAGTTACGCCCTTCACTTCCAATCTCAGAACAAATCAATAAATTAGCACCATTTTGCTCCGAAAAATAAGCGGCATTTCTATCCCGTTGAAGCAATGTCAATTCCTCATGAAACTGAGCAATTTTCATATTAATTCGATCCAAAAGAGCTTCCATTAAATCCTCTACCAACTCCAAGCTCTTCCCAATCAGAAGAATTTTCTCCTCAGGATGCTTTTCCAAAAATCCAACTAACCAATCGACTTTAGCAATAAATACCTCTTCCCCTTCTAATGAGACTAAATGCGCCTTGCGCTCCGGAAATCCTCGCAGCTGTTTCCGGGTATTACGAAACATCACTCTACCTGTCCCGAAGGAGTCGAGTAAATCTCTTACCACTCGCTCCCTCGCTCCTTCTTTATCCAAACTGGCCAGCCCTTCTGTAATTCGCGGCGAGCGATCCACAAAACGCTGCACATCCGGCTCACCACCCTCCTGAATCAAGTCGATAGCATCAGCAACCAATTCATAATAATCAGACTCTCTCAAAAATGCCTCGAGATCGTTGTAACGATGTGGATCCAGCAACTGCAATCGCGCAAAGTGCCCTTCAGCCCCAAGTTGCTGCGGCGTCGCTGTCAGCAACAAGACTGAAGCTGTCTCTAGCGCTAAAGCCTGGACCAAGCAGTATCCATCACTTGATTCCTCCGGACTCCATTCTAGATGATGAGCCTCATCGACAATCAGCAAATCCCATCCCGCACCAATCACTTGGGGGATTCGCTCAGGATGATCCAAAAGAAAATCTTGAGAGCAAAGGATAAGTTGATTCTCCAAAAACGGATTCTCTGCCGAGATTGACTGACATCTTTCTTCATCAAAAATTGCGAAGAACATATTGAAGCGACGCAGGAGCTCAACAAACCATTGATGCACTAATGACTCTGGCAGAAGAATCAACACTCGATCCGCGCGGCCCGTGAGATGAAGTCGATGGAGGATCAAACACGCCTCAATCGTCTTTCCAAGCCCTACCTCATCTGCCAAAAGAACCCGCGGCGCCAATCGCGATGACACTTCACGGGCAATCGCAATTTGATGCGGAATCAAATCAACCCGCCCGCCCAAAAACCCCCGCACTGGCGATTTTCGAATCTTGGATGATCGAAAGAGTGATTCGATCCGCAGATTGAACGTCCGGAGATCGTCAACCTGCCCACCAAGCAACCGATCATCAGGCTTAGAAAAACTGATAGAATCATCCAGCTCACCCTCGGAAACCGATTGATCACCTTTATGATAGATCAGGAGCCCATCCTTGTCCTCAACCCGATCAATGATCATCGTCTCTCCCGTGTGAATCAGAATCTCATCGCCCACCTTAAATCGCACCCTAAGAATGGGTGCCGAATCGACAGCGAACATTCGCTTTTCATTCGCTGTTGTGAATAGGATCACAACCCTATTTCCCTGCGATTCCAACAAAACCCCCAGACCTAGCTCGGGTTCACTCGTACTGACCCATCGCTGTCCCGCTACAATTCTCTCGCGCATTCATGAGGACTCATAGCGGGAATAACCAATAGTGGAAATCGCGAATCAATAAGATTTTAAAAGGCGCTAATGATCTTGGATCAAACTTTAAGATTGCTAACCTCTAACCGAAGCGATGAAGGAACTAAAAGACGGCCTTAGATCACTCGTTCGGATTGACTTTCGCGGACATGTTCACAAACAGTTTCGCGGCACAGACTCCGACAAACGATTTGCTAATGAAGTGGCTGTTTTAAAAGCTCTCAAAGATCGCGGAGCGACTAATGTTCCCCGCTTAGTTGGACACGATCCTGAAACGTTGACACTCATAACCACCAATTGTGGCTCACCGGCGCCCCTTATCACGGTTGGAAAAGCACAGGTCCTGTTCCAAGAACTAGAAGATAAATATGGCATCCGGCACGATGACCCCGAGCCACGTAATGTCACTTACTCTCCTCACCTCGGGAAATTTTGCCTGATCGACTTCGAACTCTCCGAAATCCTCCCGATTCCTTCGGAACTAAAAACTGGTAAAACCAACGTCCTCCGGGCCAACTGGGCAGCTTCCAGCGTAAAGGGCAATGGCCACCTTAGCAATGACGACTCGTTTATTACTCTTACCGTAAATCCTGAATCGACTGACCCGCTTCCTAAATCAGGAGAAATTCTACTCGATCCCTCACACCTCGTCCTAGCAGTCTCCGACGGAATGGGCGGGCACAACGCTGGTGAGTTTGCCTCCCGCCTCCTCATGTCCCGTATCCGCAAGGAAGCGGCGGAACTTTATCATCAACTCGGAACAAGCGAAGACGCTCAAAAGGCCCTCGACGCATTACTTCGCCAATGCCACCACGACGTCACCGAACTTGCGAAGCAGAATGGGAACACGGAGGGAATGGGTGCTACCCTTACCATGGCCTGGATCAGCCATAGTAGACTCTTTTGGGCGCATATTGGTGATTCCCGCCTTTACCTGATTGATGATGGAGGAGTGCGGCAACTGACACAGGATGACTGCAGGGCATGGCATCAGTGGAAAAGAGGTGATATCACGGAGTATGCCTACCGTAATCATCCTCGAAGATCGGTTTTAAGCGATGTTCTCGGTGGAAGCACCCATGAACCATTTCCTAAAACCAGCTCCCTCCCCCTGAAAGACAAGCAACGAATTATGATTTGCTCAGACGGAATCATGGATGGACTTTGGGAAAAAAACATCGAGGAGATGCTCGCCGAAAAAAAACCCGTCCCCGAAATCATGGAAAATCTTTCCCGCAAAGCCATCGAAAACGACGACAAAGATGACACAACCCTGATTGTTGCCGAAATATCCCGCATTTAGGGTTGGCACACCAATTGCTGCGTTAATTAGGAATTGTGTCGGAGGAGCAATTTTCGTAGACCCTCAACGCGATTCAAATGTGGAAATTCTTTTTCCAGACAAACAAATCAGACCAATGGCAAAATACCGACTCGATTACATCTGGCTGGACGGCTACACACCCGTTCCAAATCTCCGTACTAAATGCTGCATCAAAGAATTTGATGAGTTTCCAACCCTCGAGCAGCTTCCTGAGTGGGGCTTCGATGGTTCTTCAACCCAGCAAGCAGAAGGTGGTGATTCCGACTGCGTGCTCAAGCCCGTTGCAATTTATGCTGACGGAACTCGCGAAAATGGAGCGCTCGTCATGTGCGAAGTGATGCTCCCGGACGGCTCTCCTCACCCGTCCAACGCAAGGGCCACAATTCTCGACGATGAGAACGCATGGTTTGGTTTCGAGCAGGAGTATTTTTTCGAAA
>Ga0257110_1001745_pt1 | contig 10206 bp, 4 predicted proteins | sample LP_taG_7_FD_190184 | JGI IMG/M metagenome (GOLD analysis project Ga0257110, IMG submission 190184) | Marine microbial communities from Northeast Subartic Pacific Ocean, Canada - LP_J_2015_P26_10m | ecosystem: Environmental > Aquatic > Marine > Oceanic | place: Canada: Northeast Subartic Pacific... | reverse complement strand
CCAGTCATTAGCATTGCCCGACTTGCCACACAAACCGCTCCGCTGAAAGAACCCGCACAGTAGTTATTGCGAAAGCTAAAACCGCGCTCAACCAACTGATCAAGATTCGGAGTCCTGATGTGCTGGTTACCATGCGCCGCAATCGTGTCCGCCCTCTGATCGTCTGCAAAGAGAAAGATGAAATTAGGCCGCTTCCTCCTGAGCTTATAGTGTAGCTGGGCTACCTTTCCCATGTAATGATTCATTCGGAATTCCAACGCCGATTTCTTGATGTGCCCCCTCGACTTTTCGATTTCACCGAGCACTTCATAGTAAAGTCCCAGGTAAAGGTGCGCATAACAGAGTTGGTTCCGCAATAAGAGGCCTTCCGCATTTTTTGAAGCCGCATCCAGAATATCCTGCGCAGTTCCCTTTCCCGCAAAAAGATCATGAACTTCCTTCATCGGTACTCGTGAGTCACCAGCTATGGGAATTAATGCTTTCCGGGCTTTTTTAACTGACCCTCGCTCGGCACGCACCACGCACAAAAAATGCCATGCCGCATTCTCAACATCATTTTGATTCACCTTCTGATGCAGCTCAAATTGCTTCACCCCCTTCTCGAACTCCCCCGCATAGTAAAAAGCCAGCCCACGCTGCCAGTGATAGGGTTCACGAAAAGGCTGCGCGACAATCTCCAAATCCCAATTCCGGATAGATTCGTCAATCCGGCCTGCGAAAAAGTGTTCCTCTCCGCGCGCGTATAAATCCCGCGCATTTGGATCATTTGCCTGGCCAAATATCGGTAAAACAGTGGCAAAAACCAGCAGAAGCCATAATTTCATTCCTTTAATTAGCATGAAGAAGCATCAAGCTTCGATTTAAATTTACGAGAGAGTTAGTTTCCTTGCTTAGACGTTCGAGACCTTCAAAAACAGGGGTAACCTTCTTTTTGTTAGTTTGTATCTAAGATGATTTCTCGGCCCGTTGCTAGTAAACTTAGTATACAATTAAACACTATTCCAGAACTCACACCATTTTTGCCACCCCAAATCTCCTGATCTTCCCAGGCCAAAGCCCCTGGGTCACCAAACGGTTTTCCAAGTTGTGAAGCACTCGATTTCTATTACGGTTTATTGGGAATTGACGTTATCATTTTGCGGCGTGAAAATTTCTAACTCCGGCGAGAGAATCCCTTCAAATCAGCCCCGACAATAAAACGTCTCCATCATGCCCGGAAAAGCAATTCAATCTTACTTTCTCAAAAGAAACGCAGTGAAGATGCTCATTAGGTAACAGCTCTTCCTACATCCAAATTTTTAGGCCCTCAAATGAATCCATCCTCCACCATTTTCGCCCTATTCTTTTCCTTTCTCATTCCCACTGTCAGGGCCAACCTCCTTGTCCACTATCCTTTCAATGATGCAGATGGATCAATTGTAACTAACCAAGGATCTGGAGGAAATGGGACGACGGTTGGTGGTGCGACCTATGGCGAAGGTAAAGACGCAACCTTTGGCAGGGCATTCTACGGAAACCGCACTGGAGCTAATGACGGCTACATCCAAACCGGCCTTACCGGAACAGAATTAGGAATGGGGCCAAACTCAGTCTATACCGCCATGGCATGGGTGAACTGGTCTGGTCCTCGTGGCAATGTAGACCACATGGTCTTTGGCCAGGAAGACGGGTCAGGAAACGGCAGCCAGCTTCACCACGGAATCCGTGCTGATAGCACAGCGAATGTTCATTACGGTGGCTGGGGAAATGACTTGAACGACGCTGGAACAGTGATCCCTGGAGAGTGGACTCACCTCGCTTGGTCGTTCGACGGCAATGATAAGGTTGTCTTTGTCAACGGGGTCGAAACTTCCCGCGGGAGCGGTAGCACCATGTCAGGACACGCTCTTCCTGTAATTATCGGTGGTCACGGGCGCGACGCTGCTGATCCAGCTGGGCAGAGCTTTAATGGAGCAATTGATGAAGTGAAGATTTTCGACGAAGTCCTTACCGTAGCACAAGTTCAATCCGCAATGTCCGTTGCTCCCGCCACTCCCCAACCCCCAACCGACCTCGAGCTTAGCAATACAGATCTTGCACCCAATTCGCGCTCGGGAACTTTTGTGGGAACTCTGACCACCAGCGACCCAAATGGCGATGATTCGCATGCCTATTCACTCGTCTCGGGAGCCGGAGATAACAACAACAACCTTTTCACCATAACCAACGGCAATGAATTCCGAATAGCATCGCCACTGGGAGGATTCGGATCCAGTTATGCCGTGCGTATTCGTACTACCGATGGAGATAGTTTAACTCGTGAAAAATCATTCACCCTAAACGTGGAATCAGCAATGGCACCCACCACCATCAGCTTTCCGGTGAATACTCTTCTTCAAGGGACCCCTTCGGGCACTGATCTCGCCAACTTCACCACCGAAGATCCCAATAATGCTGACAGCCATACCTACCAACTCGTGGCGGGAACCGGGGACGCAAGTAATACACTTTTCACTGTTGATGGAAGCACCTTAAAAACGATATTATCAATTCCAAACCTTGGATCAAATCTTTCTTTTAGAGTCCGCAGCACCGACCTCTCTGGCCTCGTAATTGAATCAGTGTTCACTCTCTCTGTTGTTAGCTCTTCGGTTCGCATTAATGAATTTTTGGCCAACAGTAGTTCGACCAGTCTTTCCGACGAAGATGGCGATACGCCCGACTGGATTGAACTCCATAACCCTGACAGCAGATCAATTAGCCTAGGCGGCATGTATCTCACCGACGATCCCACCAATCTTACCAAATGGCTCATGCCCAACATCAGCCTTAGCGGAAATGATTATCTCATCATATTTGCTTCCTCAAAAGATCGCCGCACTACCAACGGAAACAATCTTCACACCAACTTTAGCCTCAATGCCGGCGGAGAATATGTCGCTCTGGTTGCGGCAGATGGCTCTACCATCCTCTCTGAATTTGGCTCTTCGACCGAAGACTACCCGCCCCAAGACGCGGGAATCACTTATGGTTTTTTCGATGAGCCCCTCCAAATCGGCTACCTTCTCAATCCAACCCCAGATGGCGAAAATGAATCGTCCAGTGGTGTCGCAGGCTTCGTCAAGAATACTGACTACAGCATTAGTCGTGGATTTTACGACAAACCTTTCCCACTCGTCATTTCCTCCGCCACTCCTGGAGCGATCATTCGCTTTACCACCGATGGTAGCTGGCCTAGCGAAAAGAATGGAGCCATTTATTCGACTCCCATCATGGTAGACCGAACGATGGCTGTGAAAGCTATGGCTTATCGGTCTGGATTTGTTTCCACCAACATCGACACCCACACTTATATCCTCGTCAATTCCGTTGCTGATCAAACGGCTTCTAACACCCGGAGTATTTACGGACTTCCATCCAACTGGGGCGGACAGAGCCCTTACTACGGGATGGAAAACAATGCTAACGTCAATCCAGACGATATCACCGACGACCTTAAAACCATTCCCAGTCTCTCAATCGCGATCGACTCGAACGATATGTTCGGGGCGGGCGGAATCTACTCCAATCCCGGATCTTCCGGTCAATCCTGGGAGCGCAAAACCTCTCTCGAACTCGTTGATTCAGCCGACCCGACCGGAGCCGGAAACTTCCAACAAAACTGCGCGATCCGGATTCAAGGAGGTGCTTTCCGTAGCTTTGGCCTTACTCGAAAAAAATCATTCCGTGTTCTCTTTAAAACTCAGTTTGGAACAAGCGATCAACCTACCGGGGGTAAAGGATCGCTCAAATTCCCTCTCTTCGGAACCGACCCCGGAGTCGCCCAGGAATTTCAAACTCTGATTTTCCGTATGGAGTCAAACGACGGCTGGCAATGGTCGGGAGCTGGTGGCCAACCACAATATGCCAGAGATGAATTTGGGCGCAGGGTTCAGCGGGCCCTCGGTCAGCCCGCTTCCCATGGACGCTACCTTCACGTATACATCAACGGAGTTTACTGGGGAGTCTATAACGTCGTCGAACGCCCTGATTCGAGTTTTGCTGAAAGCTATATCGAAGATGCCGATCGCGATCTCTGGGAAGGCCAAAATTCCGGCAGCACGATCAACGATGCTTCCAATCTTAGCAATTGGAACAATCTCCGGAACGCAGTGGGCAACATTGCCTCAGCCGGGTCCAACTCCGCACGCGATGCTGCTTTTCTCAAAGCTTGTGGATTCAACCCAGATGGCACCCGAAACTCTCTCTACCCCATCTGGTGCGACCCGTCCAACAATGCCGATTATTTTATCACCAACTGGTATGGCGGTAATAGCGACTGGCCCAACAAAAACTACTACGGAGGCATCGATACTCAGAGCACTCGTAGTGGTTTTAAGTACTTCATGTGGGATTCTGAATGGTCCCTCTTCCTCCGCTCCAACACAAACTACAATCGGATTACCGACTATCGAGGTATCGCCGCCGCCAACAATGCTCTTCAGGATAGTCCCGAGTTTCGCCTTCGCTTTGCCGATCGCGCCCACCGCGCGCTCTTCAACGATGGCCCCCTCACTCCAGCAAACGCCCGTCGACTTTACGATGAAGTGACTGCGCAACACCGTAGCATTCTAAATCCAGAAGCCGCCCGTTGGGGCGACCAACATGGTAGCAATCGGGATATTTCCGACTGGGAGGGCGAATACAATCGCATCGTGAACAACTGGTTTCCATTACGCGATGAATTGTTCCTCGACTCCCTCCGCTCGTCCGACCTCTACCCTGACGTCGAAGCGCCAGTTTACAGTCAACACGGGGGTTCTGTTCCTTCCGGCACCGGTCCCACCCTGCGTGTGCCTTCCTCTGTCACTCAAATTTACTATATGTTTGGTCAGAGCGATAATGACCTCACCGACTACGCTCACTCCCTTGACCCTCGCCTTACCGGTGGCGCTATCAACCCCACCGCTACTCTTATCACCCTCGGTGGTGGTGGCGGCGGTGGGCCAACAACAACTATCTTCATTGATAGCGGTGACGATTGGAAATACCTCGACGACGGCAGCAATCAAGGCACCGCTTGGCGTGCCGCTGCCTTCAATGACGTGAGCTGGGGCTCGGGCCCCTCCCAGCTTGGCTACGGCGATGGCGATGAAGCCACCGTTGTTAGTTTTGGCGGAGACAGCCGTGACAAGTATCCAACCACCTACTTCCGAAAGATCTTCACCATCGCAGATCCATCCGTCTTCGAAGATTTCACCCTTAACTTCACCTACGATGACAGCGCTATTATTTACCTCAATGGCACTGAGGTCGCCCGTGAGAACATCGGACCCAATCCCTCCTCTAAGGACTTCGCCAACGGTAACGGACCCGAAAATGGTAACGCTGCCCGCACCCTCTCCCCTTCGCTCTTAGTCTCCGGCTCAAATACCTTCGCCGTCGAAATTCACCAAACAAGTGCCACCAGCTCCGATATTAGCTTTGATCTCGACCTCACTGGGAATCCTCCGGGCGGCGGTAGTACCAACAGCTCCGAACCCATTATTATTAGCGAACCAGGTTGGCTCTTTTCTCGCTCGTATAACAGTCGCAACGGTGAATGGAGTGCGCTGAACTCAGCCTTCTTTACCCCCAACACCATTCTCGCCGACGCCAGTAATCTCATCATTTCTGAATTCAGCTACCAACCCGACGAGCCAGCCACACCATCCGAGATAGTAGCATCTACCAACCGTGATGACTACGAGTTTGTCGAACTCATGAATGTCGGAACCCAAACCATCAACCTTACGGGAGTACGCTTCACTCTAGGCATCACTTTTAATTTCGCCGATAACACCCTGATTCTTCCAGGTGAGCGACTTGTTATTGTCAAAGACCGCCCTGCCTTTGAATCCCGTTATGGCACATCGGTCAACATCGCCAGCGATGTCCTCGGCAGTAGCAATTACAGCGGACGGCTCAGTAATAGCGGAGAACAAATCACTCTTCTCGATGCGTCCGATACTGTTATTCGGAACTTCACATACGATGATAAACTCCCCTGGCCATACGCCGATGGCACTGGATTCACTATGGTCCTCAAATCACCTGCTATCCCCATTCCTGATCATGGGATAGCTAATAACTGGGTCGCTTCCAACACGGAAGGAGGAGCTCCTGGAGAGGTGGATATCATTGGATTCGTTGGCGATCCAAATGCCGACCGTGACGGTGACTCATACCACGCATTGATCGAATACGCTCTGGGGTCCAGTGACAGTATTTCAGGTGATGCCCGTTCTCTGGTCGATCTCAGCTTCCAGTCTTTCGCGATCGCCGGGATCTCGGACACTCATCTTGTCATCAGCTACCAACGAAATCTTTCCTCTCATAACATCGTCAGCCTCATTCCGGAAATCTCCACTAATCTGGAGGCCTGGAATGGCACACCCGACGTTGTATTTGTTTCCGAGATCGAAAATGATAACGGGACCTCAACCATTACCTATCGCAGTGCCCAACCTGTTAGCGATCAAGAGAAGGCCTTCTTACGCATCAAGGCTATTGAATGACAAAATACAAATAAGCCTCAGAAACAGGACCAAAAAAATTGAGTCCAGCTTCAGAAACTTACAATATCTTTTGCAGTTACCATGCCTGAAGATCCCTTCCAAAAAGCACGTCGAACAGAAGGCACCCTAAAATGCCCGTTTCAAGGAGAAGAGATTCCCATGCTCCTTCGGCACGCGGATGTTCGGGCTGCCGCGAAAGACTGGCAGACATTCAGCTCTGATGTTCCATTTAGGATTCCCATCCCCTCAGAGGAAAAGATGCGTAACATGCGGCAGCTCCCCATCGAAACAAACCCGCCAGAGCACACCGCATACCGTCAAATTATTGAGCCATTCTTCAAACGATCCAAAACGCCCGAAGTCATTGCGAAAGTTCAAACTCTCATCAACGAGCTTTTGGAAAAGGCGCTGAAAGACAAAGGGTCCCTCGAAATCGTGCATCAGTTCGCCTTGCCCATCCAGTCACGAGCCCTGACCTATCTTTTAGGTGTGCCCGAGTCCGAAGCCGACACTTACATCGAATGGGGAATCCACGTTTTCCATGATGAAAATGGCTGTGGCTCAACGCTAGAAGATTACCTCGCTTCGGCTCTTAAGCGTGCGGAAAAAGATCCAGGTCAAGATTTTTTCAGTGCGCTACATAAAGCAACTTTTCAAAACCGCGTCTTAACTCACGAAGAGAAAATGGGATTTGCAAACCTTACCTTCGCCGGAGGTCGCGATACCATCATTCATAGCATCTCCTCAATCATCGCCCACTTTGGCCAACACCCCGAAGATCTTCAATCACTCCGCGAAAACCCAAAAGGCCTAGTAATTGCTGGAGAAGAATTTTTCCGAGCTTTTATGCCTCTCACTCACATCGGTCGAGTCTGCCCAATTGAAACAGAGATCAGAGGGAATAGGATCCCACCTGGAGGTCGTATTTCCTTGGGCTGGGCTGCCGCAAATTTTGATCCAGAGGTCTTCGACGAACCCGAAAGAATCGACCTTACTCGAAAGCCAAACCCCCACGTTTCTTTCGGCTTTGGCACACACCTTTGCGTCGGGGCACCACACGCCAGACTCATTATCCGCTCACTTCTCGAAGCCTTGGTCGCGAAAGTGGCAACAATCGAAATTTTGGAGGCGACTTCTCATGTCGAAGAAAACTTGGCCTATTCCAGAGAGAACGGCTTCGACAAACTCGAAGTTCAATTTCTTGCCCATTAAGACGCTTGTCTGAGAAGACATCCCCGGTTGTTCATTGATTACAAAGATCGTCATCATCTTCACCCTCTAATAGGCCACATCGTTTTAATCTTTAGTTTTCACTTGGCCTGCGAGGAGCTGTTAAGTCATGCCTTCGTTTCGGAATGAAAAATGCTTTCCGCTCTTCGGTTGATGGCACTTCCAGAGGAACTTCGGGGAAAACCTTACCATCCTGAATCTCGAGTAAGTTCTGGTCTGTAAAGGCAGCCATCAAGGCGACAAGATCATCAACTTCCTGATCAGTCAGACCAAGATCACCCATGTCCTCATGATTCATGGTTTCAGGATAATTAGTCACACCCCAGCGCTCGGGCTCAAGATCGCGCTTGTTGTAAAACTCCATCACCTCCCTCAAAGTCTTTATCGAGCCATTGTGCAAGTAGGGAGCCGTCAAAGCAACATTCCGAAGCGATGGCACTTTGAATTGGCCAATTTCTTCGGCCTTCCCGGTTACGGCACCGAGTCCTGGGTCGATCTTTCCAATCGCCGGTGCTCCAAGATTATCAAACCCCGAATCGGTCAATAGAGGATTGGGCCAACTGGCGACGCCCGTCAAATGACAGGCAGAACATCCCCCTGAAGTTTGAAATACATCAAGCCCACGTCTCTCCGAAAGGCTGAGCGCTTCCTTGTCGCCCGCCCAATACTTATCAATACGAGAATTGAAGGGACGAAAAATCGGTTCACGCAGAAAGGCGACCAAAGCCTCAAAAGCCTTATCATTAGTATCCTTGTCAGTAAGGTCTTGGAACTCTTTTCCATAATCCCCCTTGCGTAATTTTCCCGCTAACTCCTTGGTGTCAGAAATATTCATTTCATTCCTATCAAAAAAAGGATGACGAACTTGCTCTAGAAGATCGTGCGCCCGGCCATCTAGAAAAAGACCGCCTTCCACGATATACTCTACCTCCCCGTTCTCGTCATAAGTGTCTTCCAACCTCTGAGGCGGAATCAACGCAGCATACATCAATGAAGGCGCATTCCGTCGCCCCAATCGTCCCTCCACCGCACCCAAAGAAACCCGGCGAGGGTCCGCGAAGGCATCCTTCGGGCTGTGGCACGAAACACACCCTTGTCCGGGGGGATTAGAAAGGGATGTATCGAGAAAGATCTTCTTACCTAGGGCTTCAAGGGTGAACTCGAATCCCAAAGATGAAGCTCCCAAAGCTAGCCAGGTAAGAACGATAATTTTCATTTTGTGACACCAAGTCCAATCGACTTGCAGTAAGCGATACTACGTTCAATTTCTCCTCTTTGATAATTCTGTTCATCTTCTTTCGAAGAAGACTTATGAACCTTCCTAGCTTTCCCTTTGTCAGCCCATTTTTTAAAGGCAATGAGACTTTCAGGTTTTCCCAATGACCAAGATTTCCAAAACCCCTCTTTTTGAAATGCGAGCTCGCGATTGAACCCGGAAATCGTCTCGATCTGAACTGGTGAATTCGGACAAAGCTCTGCGAAACGCTTGAAGTAAGTTTTCCAGTCCACCATTCCTTCGCCCATCGCCGTCCACTGCGCTGTTACCCCGTTCTCACTCTTCCAAACCTGGGTATCCCGCAAACTCGTCGTTAGAGTGTATTTACCAAGATTTTCCAAATTTTCCAGCGGAGTCTCAAGAGTCCAAACTGCATTCCCGGCATCTAGATTAATACCCACAAAATCTGGACCCGCTGCCTCTACGAGCGACTTCAATTCCAGCGAATGCATGTCTCCAGCATGGTTCTCCATGGCAATCTTAACGCCAAGATCTTCGCACATTCCCTTGCACGACTTAAGAATTTTAACGGTATCTTCAATCCGAGCTGCGATACCTCCCTTTGTCGTCCGGTCTCTTCCATTTCCAAGCACCACCCGAATTACTGGTGATCCAAGAGCCTTTGCAGATCTCAGGCCAAGACGTAGATGTTCTTCGGCTGTTCCCCACTTATCCTTAAAGCTGACTGAAGTTGGGCAAACACTCCAGGTTCCAAGGTAAATTTTGATCCCCTTATCATCGGCATATTTACGAATTCCGCCAAGATGCTTTTCATCGAGAGACTGAAAGGCATCAAGATCGGTGATAAAAACCGTATCAACCTTCAGTTCTCCGGCATAATCGATGAGCTCATTAGCTTTCCAGCCCATAGCTCGAACTGCGAAATTATCATAGCCTAACAAAAGTGATTTGGACGATTCTTTTCCAAATGCACTAGCCGCAGACATGACGAGAGAACCAGAAAGAAAGTGTCTTCGTTGCATTTCTTAATCTTCCTACGTTCCCAAGACGAAACAAGTTTTGAATAGAGCTTTCGGTTATAATCACGCTCGGGATTTGTAAAAAAAAGAACTACCATCCTTAAGCTCAGTTCTTTCCGTTAGGCAATGGTGCCTGCTGAGTAGGCATAAGATAAGCGATAGGATCGCGAATTTGTTCAGGGGCGAGAGCTGACAGCAGGCCTTG
>Ga0257110_1001744_pt1 | contig 10206 bp, 22 predicted proteins | sample LP_taG_7_FD_190184 | JGI IMG/M metagenome (GOLD analysis project Ga0257110, IMG submission 190184) | Marine microbial communities from Northeast Subartic Pacific Ocean, Canada - LP_J_2015_P26_10m | ecosystem: Environmental > Aquatic > Marine > Oceanic | place: Canada: Northeast Subartic Pacific... | reverse complement strand
TTGCTCCTGGAGGAGTAAATACTGATGCTGAATTGTGTGCCATATCTGTTGCTACAAAATTCACAGTATCTCCTACTGCAACTTGTAAGACAGCAGGCTCAAATATCATCATGCCTCCATCTCCGTTGTTTAACATTTTTACTGTATGCTCTGCCGCAAAGGCTGGAACTGTTAGTAAAAATAAACCCATTGCTATTAATATATTTTTCATCTTTATACCTCTTCTACTAGTTTTTTAAATTCTTGGTAGCCGCCAATCTTCTCACCGTCTACTATAATCTGTGGGAAAGTTCTTGCACCTGGGAATGTTTCCATTAGTGCTTCTCTATCAAAATCTTCGTCTAACATTTTAACTGTTAAATCATATTCTTTCTGTGTTGCTAAGTTTTTTGCCATATCACAGTATGGGCATTGTGGTTTACTGTATATCTCTACTTTCATATTAATCCTTGTTATGTGTAAGACGGAACCAAAGTGCATCGTCCTCATCTTCAAATGTTATTATTGCAGATTTTGTATCTCGAACAACATCAAAATGCCATCCGTATTTTCCTTTTGCGTTAGTATTTATATCGGATAGTAGGCTATGTGGTATGCCAATCTGGCTCCAATCTTCATCCTTACCATCGTAAAAACCTTTGTCCCAAATGAGTTCGTGTTCGAAGAACTTGTTATAACCACAATCTTCTCTCCATTCAATTTCGGTTGATTGAGTCATACCATTGGTCTGAGGAGTTCCACCCAATGCTTTATCAATCATTTTCTTTAAAAGTTCCACCTGTTACGATTTGTTCCTCTGGTTCTATGTTACCTTGTTGCTCTATCTCTTTTACTACTTGATATAAGAAATGCAAGTCAAACACCGTCTCTCCACGTTTACTTTCTTTAGTTAAAGCATTAACTCTATCTATAAATTGTTGTAAGGGAGAGTCTGCCATACTAGGACTTTGATGCTTTACGTTTAATTTTGTTTAATACTTTTAGTCTTTGTTTAAGTTCTAACTTAGTTTTAAACGGACCTTCGTAACCATATGTTATCAAAGTATTTAACTTAGGACAATTACCATGTTTCCAACCTTTTTCAAAGTTAATTGCATACCATCCTGCCGCATAGTAAACATTACTGTTTTCTGTCTTAGCAAACAATGGAATCTCTTCCATGTAATCCTCATGATCCACTTCAACTGGAACAGGATTAGGATAGTCAACACTATATCCTTTGATATAGAACGTTGCTGGTTGATTAATATCTAACTCTACTTCGTTATCAAATACGAATTGGTTCTTGAATGCTTCCTGAACTTCGACTTTGTTATCAAATAGAATCGTTTCTGTTTTATCCAAGTATGTATATTTGTCTTGAATAGTTTTGTGTAAGATACCAACACGTTTCTCATTATCATTAACAATCCACGCATCTTCACTTATTTTTTGCAATTTTACTTGCTGTTTGAACTTAATCATTTTCCAACCTCCTCAGTCTTGATTAATTGTCTAGTGCTGTGGTCAGCACCAAATTCTCTTCTGTAAACTTTTTCTCCCGCTCTTTCGTATATCCACTTCTTACCATGTTGCGGTGTTTTAATTTCTTCCATCATTTTATCTATATCCTTATCCAGCTCTGCCATTTAACATTCCACTATAAGTCTGAGCATTATCACTCATACGTTGTAAGTTCCACTTAGAGCAAAACTTCATAAAGTGTATACCTATGTTAGCGACAGGCTCATTGTGCTTACCTTCGTTCATACGTTGTACACATAACTCTTTAATCTCATCAGGCTGTTCTGTTAAGTCAATTAGTATCCTATTACGTTCGTAGTCTGTACGAACTCTATGTTCGTCTCCTTCATGGTCGACCCAACGTTGTAGCATAAAGTTATTATAGTTATAACCGCCTGTGTTTCTATCATCAAAGGCTTCTCTCATTCCTGTCTTGTTCTTAGTACCTTTTAGTCTAGCACCAGGGTATGCCGCAAACACATTGTCTGAACTGTCACCTCTAATACACTTCTCAAACAGTACCCACTCAGGTTCTATTGGAGTCTTAGGTGCATTAGTTTTCTTATCTATAACTTCTTCACCTGACTTTAAATCTTTCCAGCCTTCTAATGTAACTACTTGGTCAGTTGTGCCGTTGTATTGTGTTACATTGGGTGCTAAGAGCTGATAGAAGTCACTGTCTGTGCTTACTATGTAATGATTATCATCTGGATGTTGTTGTATCCATGTAGCAATCATATCATCTGCTTCTGCTGTTTCACATCTAACTACAGATACATTAGTCTTTTCAGCAAAGAACTGTACCATACTATCATATGCTTCAAAGTATAACTCATCATCTTCTTGTTCTCTAACACTTCTGCTATCTGCTATTACTCTACGATTTGCTTTATAAGGAGTATAAAAGTCTTTACGCCATGAACGACCTTCTAAACATAATACAATATGATTACCGTCAAACTCTCTCCAACACTTATTAATGCTATTAAACATAATATGCATAGCCATACCAATCTTAGTATCGATGTCAGCACCTCTGCCACCAACATGCTTGGCTCTCATAAACATATTCAATCCATCAACAAGTAAATAATTCATTAGTGATTTCTCCCACCATCAAATACACATACAAAATATAGTCCCAAGTGTCCTGTGTTATAAACCTTGTGGAACTCTCCGTCATTAATACAGACAACATCACCTTCTGTTACAGGAAACTTGTTGTCATCTATTTCCATTTCGCCTTTGCCTGAAACAAACATGTAAACTTCTTCTTGTCCTTCATGCTTATGTCCATTAGTCTTTTGGTTTGCTCTTAAAAATGTACTACTTAAAACTAGTTTATTACCAAAAGCATTATCTTTTAGTAAGTAGACCGAGTTATCTTTAATAACATCTCCGCCTATGTCTTTCATTGTAACTTTTTGCATTCCTACTTCTCCTTATCTGCAATGCCGCCTTCCATAAAAGCATCGAACGGACTGTCTTCTGTCCATTGATTACTTTGTATTCTACGCTCTTTTGCGGCATTTGTCAAGTCTCTCATTAGGTCTATATTCATTACTTTAAAACTACCTAATAAGTCTACTATCTCTTCATCTGATAACGATTGAACAAATTGTGCTATACTAGGAACCATATGTTCATTAACGAACTTGGCTAGTTTTACTTTTGCTACTGTGTTATCAACGTTTGCCATTACTTGTTTTCGTCATCTTTAACTAGAATAACATCATCTTGTACTTCTAGTCCGTAGTCTTGATCCTCTATTTCTTGCAATAAAACTGTTCTACAAATGTCATTGAACCATTTGTTTACTACAGATTCATCACTTTCGCCTGTGTAACCTTTGTTCTGTAACATAGCAACAAACTCATCATTCCAATCTAGTTCCATGTAACCTTGCTTAGGATCATCTACATTGACATCCATCTTTTTAACATCTACCCAAGGTTTCTTATCTACTGTAGCATCTCTCTTCTCTGCTTCTGATTGTGTAATTACACCTTCTTGTAGTTCTACTTGAGTTTCTGCTTTTGCTTTTGCTTCATCTGTATCACAGTCAATAATTGCTAATGCTTTCTTTAACTCGATACCTTCAAGTTCATAGTTAGCCTGTGCAATCTGTCTTGTTTTACCTTTTGTAGTTAGACCTTTAGGGGTCATTGCAAATGGTATTAGTTTATTTTTCATCTTCTTCTCCGTTTGTTTCTTTTTGTTTTGAGTACCAATCATGTGAACAATAAGCATCACAAAATACATGTTGACCGTCTGCTGTATGATATTTAATATCCATAATCAATAACTTTCCACATGTACTACACTTTCGCATATTACCAGTGCCTCAAAACTCCGCTTATAATAAAGAAGCAGGTTATAAAGTTTACACCTACTACTATAGTTCTAATAACTGCAACTCTATCTGCTTCTAAGGAATCTTCTGATGCCTTCTCGCCTAAACTCATTGCCCATAACTTCCAATAATAACTCATCTGTGTCTATACTCCATTGGCTGACATATTGTTAGTGGATGCCCGTGTTCTGTAAATTCTGTAGTACAATTTGCATACTGCCAGTAAAAGCCATAGAGTGCTATTGCTATTATTGTTATCATTATTATTGCTACAATTCTTTCCATTACGTTCCCCAAGCATTACCAAATAAGTTAATATGCAATCGAGGACTAAACTTATATCCTGTTTGCATACATGCTTCTGCAACATCTTTTTCTGTTAGTGCTTGTTGCTCAAACGTTGCTCCTTCTGGCATACAAAATATAGAGTCTATTTTAACTCCTGCTGTCTTGTACGCACTAACGTATTCATCTACTTCATCAAAGTCTATTATATCTCTTACAACAAACTTATTATATAAAAAACTATTTTTAACATTATTCATGCTTAGTAAACATTCTGGTTTAAGTGTGTCTTCTCTTGTTTCAGCACTAATAGATAGTTTAGGTGATGTACTCCAAGTTACATGCACATCTTTACCTTCTCCATTAAAGTATTCTGTCATATTATCTTCACAATGTTTACTACCATTTGTTTCAAACGTAACATTAACTAAACCATATTCTTTGTTTAGTCTATCAATAAGGTCGGGCCAAACACGTTGCCACCCTAGTAGCGGTTCACCACCTGTAATCACCAAGTGTATGTCTTCGCCGTGCCGGCCCTGAAAAGTACCATTGGGTAATAGCGATGTGATGTGATTAATCACTTCACTTACTGACTTAGTCATCTGTAAGTGTTTATACTTCGCCGCCCAACTGGCACTACTGTCACACCCAATAGGAGTGACAGGTAAATCTTCAATGCTTTTATAAGCATCGGGATGGTTCTTGTCTGCACGTTCATCAGTTAGATAAGGCATATTTTCCTTTGCTATGATGTTATCACGTGGCTGTCCAAATCCAGCACATTCAAAGTTACAACCAAAGGTTCTTAAGAATATACTTGGCACACCTACCCAACGTCCTTCTCCTTGTACAGAGTAGAATGCTTCGGAGTACCTTAACTTAGGTTCCTTCTTAACTTTGCTGTTATATGTTTTTGCTTCAATCATTATTTCTTCTTTGTATGTATTCATCGTAGTCTAAGTCTTTCTTAGTACGTTCAATGTCTGTGAGTATATCAGGTACTGCTCTATGCAATGCCTCATTAACTAATACATGTAATTCTGTATCGAACTCTTGTTCGCTTTCTACTGCTATAACATTATCTAAACAGCAGATTCTTAATCCTTGATTCATTAGTTTAGCAAAGTTACTCTCTTGTGGATAAAAGTAATGTCCTGTTGCTACTAATTTAATATACACCACTTGGTGTAAGTTGGTTACTTCGATAATAGTATCGTCTGCACCTTTGCCAACATTAACTAATTGCAGTATCTTGTCTGTATCTGCCATTGGAATGTTTGTGTTGTCTGAATAAAAATGTATTGCTTCATAAACATCTTCATCTGTAAGTTTAGGATATATTCTAGACAATGCTTCTAATGTTTTACCTTTGCCAATGTTTGCACAAATAGTATCAACTGGCACTAGTCCATTTGTTGTTACGAAACCTGATTGTCTACGTTCAATCATACTTAACCTTTACCATTTGCAAACGATTGTTGCAGTTTAATATTATCCATAAATTCTTTTTGTACTTTACCTTCGTTCTTAAATGCTCCTTTAAGGACAGTTGTTTGTGTAAGACTACTATGTGCCCTAACACCTCTATTCTCTACGCAACCGTGCGTGGCTTGTATGTACACACCTAAGTTCTCTGTGCCTGTTGCTTTTTGTATCTCTCTAGCAATATCGTTAGCAAGTTCTTCTTGTAGTGTTCCACGTTCAGCACACCATTGTGCGATCCTTGTATACTTACTTAAACCTATTAGTTTCTCACTAGCAATAATTCCTATGTATGCTACACCTCTAACAATCTGGTGATGATGTGAACACATACTTGTAAGTTCACTACGCACAACTAACATGCCTTCATATCTATCAATACTATCATTAGGGAAAGCAGTTGCGTTAGGGATAGGAGTATATCTACCAGCCATTAGTTCGTTGATATACATCTTTGCAAGACGTTTTCCTGTGCCGTTACTGTTAGGATCGTTTTCAGTATCAATAACAAGTCCTTGTAATACATCTTCAAACTTAACAGCAAGTTCATCTATTAAGTCTTGTTTCTCACCGTCTTCAATAAAGTCAGAGATATTATCTCCTGCCCAATACCTTTTGCCGGCTTCTTTTAATCTTGCTTTAATCTTACTACTTGTACTCATCCTATTCCTCCAGGCCAATCATCTAAATAATGTTTGGTTGTTTTTTGTATAATTCCGTTGTTCCAATTTTCAGCAGTATCATTTGCATAATGTATGCTTTTACCTGGTAACTCTCTTGTTTCAACGAGAACATTATCTTCGTACATCTCAACTGTCCAGCAAGTAGCCTGTTGTACTCTTGAGCTTCGTGTAGTTGTACCTTTTATTTTGTTCTTCATTGTGTTAAAATCTCTATCTATATCTTCAAACAGTTCCAGTTGAATCACTTCCACCACTCCTCATACGGAAATACTATCCATTGTTGTTCTTCTACTTCATCAAGTTCTTTAGCAGTAAACGATACTTGACCAAAGTCACTTGATAACTTATCAAATAATGTAACATATTTTAAGCCTTCTTGCAAGAAAAACAATGAATTATCTGAATCTTTCTCTAAGCCTAAGGCAACACTATGAATACCTGTAAGTGTTTTACCTGTATCATTAATGTCATCTATAATAACAATATTCTTACCTATGTATTTAGACAAAAGTTGTTCTAAGTGTCTTGAATCTTCGACTTCTCCATCTCTTGTTTGCCATTCGAATCCATGGAATGGAACATTAAAGTAATGGCTAAACATAATACCTATTGCAAATCCACCTCTACCAGGTCCTAATATGACGTCTGGCTTATAGTTATTCACTGCCATTTGTTGTGTGATGTCTGATAACATGCTTTCAACATCTGACCATGTGTAATATACTTTGCTCATAGGTTTATTATACCGGTTTTTCTGGCAAATGTCAAGTTAAATCTCATTTATTTCTCCTACTAATTAACTGGTAAAACAATCAAAACAGCAAATAAGATTAAGCCTATCCATATTAAGGCTTTTCCCCATTTCTCGTTCATAACTACCTCTTCTTGATTTTAGTTTTCTGCCACTTGATTTCATCTTCAACTATTTGTTGAATAGAGTTGGTTGGCTCCCAACCTAATAATTCTTTTGCAAACTCTGTATCTGCAAATGTCTGTGTCATATCTCCTACTCTAGCATCTGTGTACTCTACAATCATGTGAGTACTTAGAGTCTGTTCTACTACACCTACCAGTTCTTTCATACTAACTGGATTACTATTACCTATGTTTAAAGTAATACTATCATCTTGGTCAAACATCCAATATGCAGTTGATAAAAATGCTCTTGCAACATCGTTAACATGAGTATAATCTCTAACGCATGTTCCGTCTGGAGTATTATAGTCCTTTCCATTAATTACAAACTTGTCTCCAGTTAAACCCGCTTGGGTAATAATAGGTAACACATGGACTAAAGGATCCTTTTGATATCCAAACTTTCCTGCATTACTTCCTGCTACATTAAACAGCCTAAGGTTAGCATAGTTAAAGCCATATACTTCTGCATAGTCTTTAATAATGTTCTCAGCCATTTGTTTTGTTCTACCATATGGATTAACAGGCCCACAAGGATCGGTTTCTTTGAAAGAACCATCTTCATTTATGCTTGTACCATATACACTAGAACTACTTGCATATATAAAGTTAGGTACTTTAGCACCAACGCAAGTGTTTAACAAACTAATTGTTTGATATACATTGTCTGTGTAAGTAGGCATAGGATCAAGTACACTCTTAGGTACACTATTGTCTGCCGCAATATGGATAACAGCATGAGGTTTAATTAATTCAATTATACCCTTTACTTGTTTGTTATCTATTTCAAACGGATATTGTGTAACTCCGGGTATCTCACGTTTCTTCCTATCTATATTAATGACATTAAAGCCACTCTCTACAAATAGTTTACATACGTTAGAACCTATAAAGCCACTACCACCAGTTATTACAACTGCTTTTTCCATATTATTGTCCATCTTGCTTACCTCTAATTACTTCATAAAGTGCTTTACCACTAAAGAAGTTATGTGTTAGGCTTGCCGCTTGTAAGTCAATCTTACTTTTGTCGTTCTCTCCCAACACTTTTTTAATGTGTGCTACTACTAAATCTTTATTCATTTGATAACTTTCAAAGTCTTCTGTCCATTCACTTGGATATAAAAACTCTCCAGTAAACATTTCTGAATAACTTAATCTATCTGGAACCATTGGATTAGCACCTACCAATGCTCCTTCATAACAACTAATGCCTAGTGTTTCTTGTGTGTTAGCACTAAAGACAATCTTTGCTCTGCCTAACAAACTATGGTATTCATCTTTTGTTAGTGTTTGTTCCTGACATACAATCCATTCATACTCTGGCATAGTCTCAGCCAAGTCTTTAAATATATCTAATTGTTTCTCAGGAGCCAATCTGTGTGGGAATAAGATAATGTTTTCTTTAAACGCATTATCATATTCTTTTAATTCGTGTTGTAAATACTCCATGGGCCAACCTACTATACTTGCTTTGCCTGAATTCAATAACTCAAACTTCTCATAACCAAACTCTCTACAGAACATGTCTATATGAAAGTCTGTTGCAAAGAAGTTATTGTCAAATACTTCAAACATACTGCGTTCAGCATGTCTTACCCAAGGAGCATCTCCAATTAATCTACCAAGAAAATCTGCAGGATCATACGAGCCAGCATGCCACATGCCGCCAACTTGTATTTTAACTCCTAGCAGTTCTGCCATGTATTTAAGTTGTATTACAGTAGGATTCCATGCGTCTGTGTAAAGGAAGTAATCGCCATCACTAACTTTACCTTCTGCAAACAACTTACTGATAGTTTTTAGTTGCTCTGACTTCCAGTAGTTTGTGCCACTGAAGTTTAAGAATGCTCCGGGGGTTGTGTCCGTTGGAGCATCACTAGGACCTTCGATAACTTCGACGTCTAGTCCAGCAAATTGCATTTGCTCAGGCAAATACTTCTTCCACTGAGCTGTATATCTTGTCTCTACGGGTTCTAATTCAACTAAAAATACTTTCATAATTACATTGCGTTCTTTTTGTCTTGGATTTCTGCACGTCTGGATTTAGCCAGTTTACCTAATTCGCCTAATGCCTTACGAGCTCTAGTCGCCGCCGCTTTCACGCCATTGTCTTCGAACTTAGCACTTTCTTCTAGGTAGGCTTCCATCTGTGCCTTTATTTGTAAATGTATTTCACTACTCATTACTTTCTCCTTTATATATAAAGTTTATTAACATCCTGCACTCTCATCAACTTCGCTGGCATAACTGCCAACTGGTCTACTGTGAATCGGAAAGTCAATCTCGCAACCGTTTTCATTATCTTCGGCTACACTAATCCTAACATGTCTGCCAGGATGTTTGTTATTGATTTCAGAATATAATTGTTCTGCTATCATTTCACAACTCTTATTATTCAGTACAAGGACGTCTTCTTGATTATATAATCTTTGCATCCATCTCTTGAACTGAATAAATTCTATGTCTCGGTCATCATGAAACACCTCGATCCATACTTTAAAATGGAATATGTGTCTATGTTTGTATCCTAAGAAACTTACATCATCCCAGTCACCTGTTGCGGTATCTGGATTAGTGTCTGCTCCTGGATAAAAATGTACGCCTTCCTGTTGAAAGGTTACCCAAATTAAACTCATGTTCGGTGTGCTCATTTAATTTCCTTAAACAATATTTGTTGCTTGTGGGCCTTTTGGGCCATCTTCAATGTCATACGTCACCTTCTGGTTCTCTTCCAATGATGCATATCCATCTGTTTTAATTGCAGAAAAGTGTGCGAACACATCTTTGCCACCTTCATCCGGTGTAATAAATCCAAAACCTTTAGATGTATTAAACCATTTTACTGTTCCTGTTGCCATTCTATCTTCCTATATTATGAAGGGTATTTCCTTCGTTACTTCCAAAGGGTAATTCCTTCAAAATTCTTTTTACTTGAATCATCAAGTGTTGTCTCCATCTCTATACTCAACCTTATGTTTA
>Ga0257110_1001742_pt1 | contig 10212 bp, 5 predicted proteins | sample LP_taG_7_FD_190184 | JGI IMG/M metagenome (GOLD analysis project Ga0257110, IMG submission 190184) | Marine microbial communities from Northeast Subartic Pacific Ocean, Canada - LP_J_2015_P26_10m | ecosystem: Environmental > Aquatic > Marine > Oceanic | place: Canada: Northeast Subartic Pacific... | reverse complement strand
AAATAAAAGTCTCGGACATCCGCAGACACATAACGACGGTCGACGTGGAGGTGACCGCCCGTCATGGCCGGGACGGATGCGGGTAACCCGCTGGATGGCCTCGGGCGTGGATCCCGCGTGTTCGTCTCCCTCGCGGGCCACTTCGCGGACGACGAAGGCGCGGACCAAGATCTCTACTCCGAAGCCACCGTCGTTCGCATGAGGCTCGGGGTGGGCGAGGTGGTGGTGCGGCTCGTGGGCAGCGCCGAGTACACCGGCGAGCACACGTTCGCTTCATCCGCGGTGTTCCCCGCGAACCCGACGAACACGCGCGGCGCCGACGACCTGGCGAGGATGTCGCACCTCAACGAACCAAGCGTCCTATCGACCCTCCACACTCGGTACGACGACGACGACATCTACACCAAAGCCGGCGACGTGCTCATCGCGGTCAACCCGTTCAAGCCCATGGACGCGCTCTACGCCGACGAGCGCGCACAGCTGTACACGGAGAGCAGCAGCAGCAGCGGACGAGGATCGAACGACGACGAGGAGGATCGAACGACGACGGCGCCGCCGCACGTCTTCGCGGTCGCCGCGGAGGCGTACCGCGAGATGCGATCCAAGGGGAAAGATCAGGCGCTCGTCGTCGGCGGCGAATCCGGCGCCGGTAAGACGGAAACGACCAAGATCGCCATGCGATACCTCGCCAGCGTCGGGAGGAGAGGCCATGGCCCGGGTGACTCACGATCGAGCGTCGAGACGCGCATCTTGCAGACGAACCCGATCCTCGAATCCTTCGGCAACGCCAAGACGGAGCGCAACGATAACTCGTCGAGGTTCGGTAAGCTCATCGACATCGACTTTGACGACGCGGGTGCGATGCGCGGGGCGCGGATCCAGACCTACCTGCTCGAGAAGAGCCGCGTGGTGGCCCCCGCGGAAGGCGAGCGGTCCTACCACGTCTTCTACCAGCTCTGCGCGGGCGCCACGAACGACGAGAGGTCAGAGCTGAGCGTCCCGCGGGACCCGGCGGAATTCGAGTACCTCGCGGCGTCCTCCGCGCTGGACGTCGACGGACGCGACGACGCGCGCGAGTGCGATGCGCTGCGCACCGCGCTCGCCACCGTGGGCATCGACGAGCTCGCGACGAAGGAGATATTTCGGACGGTATCCGCGGTGCTCTGGCTGGGAAACGTGGAATTCGTGGACCGAGCCGTGGAGGGTGAGTGCTTTTTAATTCTCGTATGGGAAATTCGATTGACGTCGTGTTTTTTTGACAGGTGAAGACGACGCGGCATCCGTCGCGCCGGGCGAGGGGACCAGGGCGGCGTCCACGGCGGCGCGGCTGCTCGGCGTGCGCACCGACGCGCTGTGTGACGCGCTGTGCACGCGCGTGATGAAACTTCCGGGCGGGGAACGCGTGACCGCGAAGCTACGGGCGAGTCAGGCGGAGGAGGGGCGCGACGCCCTCGCAAAGGCGATTTACGCCGCGCTCTTCGACTGGCTCGTGTCGCGAATCAATGCGAGCTTCACCGCGGATTCACACGGGGGAACGAAGAAAAAGGCGTCGATAAGCATCCTCGACATCTACGGCTTCGAGTTCTTCGAGCACAACTCGTTCGAACAGCTGTGCATCAACTACGCCAACGAGCGGCTTCAAGCGCAGTTCAACCGGCACTTGTTCCAGTTGGAGAAGGAAGAGTACGAGCGCGAAGGGATCGACGTCGGCGGCGTGACGTTCGAGGATAACCAGCTCTGCCTGGACCTCATAGAGCAGAAGCCGGTGGGTGTCCTCTCGCTGCTCGACGAGCAGTGCGCGTTTCCAAAGGCGACGGACGGCACATTCGCGGGGAAGCTCGCGAGCGAGGTGAAAAATCCTCGATTCGTACCCGATAAGCGGGACCAAATGTCCTTCGCCGTTTCGCACTACGCGGGCGAAGTGACGTACAACGCGACGGGTTGGCTGGACAAGAACAGGGACGCGCTTCACCCCGACCTCGCGGCTGTCATCGGCGACAGCGACAGGTCCATGACCCAGGCGCTCGCCACCGTCATGCGCAAATCCGACGAGGCGCCCGAGGGCGACAAAAACCAAAACCGAGGGGGGCGGTTTCACAAAAAAGGCGGGGGCAAAGGCAAGGACACCGTCGCGAGACGTTTCAAGACGCAGCTCGCGTCGCTCATCGCACGGCTCGACGAGTGCGTCCCGCACTTCATCCGCTGCGTCAAGCCCAACGCGCAGCTCCTACCCGGCAGGTTCGACAAATCGCTGGTGCTGCAGCAGTTGAGGTGTTGCGGCGTCTTGGAGGTTGTTCGAATAGCCAAAGCGGGGTACCCGACTCGGTTCCACCGCGAGGAATTCGCTCAACGCTTCGCCTTCCTCCTTCCAAAACCACAGGGGAACGAAGGAGGACACGGACACGCGTCGCGAAAGAAGGACCTGACCTCCGCGGACGCCGAGTGCCGCGCGGTACTCGCGCACTTCGGCGTGGACCAAGGCGAGTACGCCTTTGGATCGACGAAGGTTTTCTTCCGCGCCGGCGTCGTCGGCGCCATGGAGGACCTTCGCGGCAGGACCCTCTCCGCGGCGTTGACGACGCAGAAGCACGCGCGGGGCCGAGCCGCGCGCGCCGCGTTCATACGCACACGCGACGCGATCGTTACGGTGCAGGCGCTGGCTCGTGGACGCCGTGCGAGGCTCGCGTTCGTAGCCGCCGCGACGCGGTCTCGAGCGGCGGTTGACTTGCAGCGAACAGCTCGCGGGTTCATCGCCAGGCGCCAGGCGAAAAAGGAGGTTCGCTCGATCGTGGCGTGCCAGATGGCGGTCAGGCGTTGGTGCCTCCGCAACAAACGCGGTCGTGAACTCGAGGCTAACAAGGCGAAGGCTGGTAAGGCGCGGGAGGAGGCGGAGGCTGCCGCGGCTGCCGCGAGAGCCGCCGCGAAGGCAAAGGCAAACGCGGAAAAGGCGGAAAAGGCGAAGAAATTCGCCGAGGACGAGGCTCGGCTCGCCGCGGAGAAGACCGCGCGGGAGACGCGGCAACTCGCCGCCGCCAAGGAAACCGCGCGCGTCGAGGCCGAGGCTAGGATCGCCGGCCTGGTCACCCCCGAGCGGCTCGATGAAGCGGTGCGTGATGCGATCGCGGGCGCGGAAGCGGCGGCTGCGAAGGCGGCGGCGGCGAAAGAGGCGGAATACGCGGAAGCCGCGTCCGCGTTCGTGGACGAGACCACCGCCTTGAAAGAGGAGAACGAGCGTTTAAAACGCTCGCTCGCGACGCAAACCGCCACCGCGGAGGAGTCCAAGCAGAGGCTTCTCGCGTCGGAGAGCGAGTGGAGCGAGGAGATGGCGGCGTTGCGCACGGCGCTCGCCGCCGTGCGATCCTCGTTGGAAAAACGCTCGGAAACGTCCCACAAAACGCACTCCCCGCCCACTAAGATCGCCGTCGTGGACGAGGACGACGTCGTGGACGGATTCATCAGTCAGGCGCCCAGCCCGGGAACCCCGCCGCAGGGCGACTCGCCGCACCACAGGGCGCCGGACGGCCGACAGACGCGTACGAAGTCAGTCACGTCGAACCCCGCTCGAGTGAAGAAGTTGGCGGAGGCGTGCGAGTCGGTGTCCGCGGCGCAGCGCGAGTTTGAGACTCGCTCGCAGGTCTTCGAGGACGACGCGGAGTTCATCGTGGAGGTCCGCGAGGGTTCCAGCGCGGCGGATATGGACCCGGAGTTTGAGCTGAAGGAGCTGGGCGCGCGGTTCGAGGCGTGGCGGAAGGACTTTAAGGATCGGCTCAAGGAGACGAGGACGCTTCTGAAGCGGCTGGACAAATTCGAGGAAAGGTACGGGGAGTACGACGCGGCGTACGAGCACGAGGCGTGGATGGAGGATAAGGAGAACGATCCGTACGGCGTCGATGGCAGGCCGAAGAAGTTCCGGTGGGGGATCAAGCGGGCGCTGGGCCTGAAGAAGGGCTAACGCGTCTGCGATGGAAAAATGAATGAAATTCTTTGATCGTCGGCGGCGAATATTATCACTATCGTATGGGTATTAGAGAATATTTAGTCGGTGCACACCACCGTGGAGGTCATGAACCCCGTCTGCTGCCGCTCGCAGCTCTTCACCTTGAGCAGCTCGATGTCGAACACCTCCCACTGCTTCGCCGAGAAGAACGTCGCCGGCCCAATCGGCGGCCCGAGCTCCGGCGGCACCACCACCCTTCGATACCCCCCCGCCTTCATCCCCTTGATCGCCTCTTCGAAGCCCGGGATCATCCCGTTGATACCCAACCGCGTGGACGCGGGCACCCCTTTGCGGAACGTGCTGTCGATCGTCCCGCCGTTCTCGTTGTACGCGACGTATTCGAACGTCACCTCTTGGCCGTCCTCCGGCGTGGTGCCTTCGCCGAGCTTGAAATCTTTGTACACCAAGCCATCCTCCTGCGTCACGTACCCGGGCGGTGTGATGACCTTGACGTCGTATCCTTCCCTGACGAACGTGGGGAAGTCCGCGGGTGCGTTGTTGTACTGCTTGATCTTGAGGTTGTTGTCCACGGCTTTTTGTTCGAGGTCTGTGAGTCCCGCGGATTTCTGTGCGGCGTCTTTATCAATCTGCGCTTGGATGTCCGGCGCTTGGCCCACCTCCACGTCGTCGTAGGCGATCTCGACGGGTTCGAGATCCGCCGGCGCCTCGATGGACGATGATGGTTGTTCCGTCGCCGTCTCACCCGCATCGTCCGCGAAGGCGACGGGCGCCGAGGCGAGCGCGAGCGCGGCGCCGATCGCGACGACGCGATTTCTCCAACCATCCGCCGACATCGACACCGGTACGACGTCACGCTCGGCGGGCGCTGACCCGGTGACGACGCGTCCACCACGCCCGCGGGCGCCGGCCCGGCGGGCGGTGGAGCCCGGCCCCTTGATCGACCCCGAGGGCACGCGCGCGGTCTGGCACGACATCTGCGATCGACGTGCGGGGAGTAGTGTCGGGGTCGACGCGTGCGTGCGTCAACGCCAGTGGATAGGACCGGCGGAGTCCACGCTCGCTGCGAGCCAAAATAAATACCGAAGTTTGTTGAATGAGAGAAGGTCACTGATAGGGCGCGGGCTGCAGGCGGCCCCGCGCTGTGATCGAAGCCTCCGGCACCGTCGGGCGCTTCGACGGATATCGGGCGACGCGCGCGGATCGAATCGCGCGCGTGAACCCACCCGCACACCGGCGCACCGGCCCCGACCGCGGCCCAACCCGGACACGGGCTCCGTTCACAAAACCGGGATTGCCCAGCAGTGAGTGAGGCTCTGAGGGTGGAAGATACCTTGATCCCCATGTCGACCCTCGCGTCGCTCCGCGCGGAGGTGGCGAGGACGATCGCGGCCCTACCGGAGGTGTTCCGATCGTGCTCGGCGGACGTGCTCTGCGATGTCATCGCACCCGAGTTCACGGAGGATGACCACAACCGGTGCGCCCACTCCCGCATCCCCCCGCAACTCCCCTTCCCCCTGGACCCATCCCTAAAACGAAGGACGAAAACAAACCACCCCCCAATGGCGCCCGTGCCGATCCCCGCGGTTTCCGAGCGCACCCAGATCGATCCACGTCGCAAACACCTGACCACGGACCAATCCCATCGATCCCATCCGCGCAGTCCAACGAAGCTCAATCCCAACGTCACGCCACCACCCGCGAAGTGGACCGCGCTCGTCGAAGCCATGAAAGATCCACGGCTGAGCTCGAGCGACGCGGTGAAGGAACTCGAGACGGCGGCGGCGGCGCTCGAGGCGCGCATCCGCGACGCGGACGAGACACACGCGACGACGAACGGCGACGACGAGTACGGCTACATACACAGCCGGCCGCTGGGCACGGGTCTCGTGTCGTGCGGGTCGTGCGGGCGAACGTTAGCGGCGGAGGCGTTGGTGTCGCATAGGAAAGAAAACTGCGCGGGGGCGAGGCGCGCGTTGGGCGCGGAGGGTGTCGCGCGGGCGTTGGGGGGCGTGTGGGGGGCCGTGGACGTGCCGCAAGCCCCGGCCGCCGCGGTAATTCCCGCGGCGTCACCGCCCAAGCCGGCGAAGAAGATGACGAAAAAGGCGCTAAAGGAGCAAGCGGCGGCGGCGGCGGCGGGCATGGGCATGGGCACGGGCACGGGCACGGGCACGGGCGTCGCCCCCGGAGCCCAACCGATGCAAGCGATGCAAGGGGTGGGCGGTGCGTTGACACACAGGGGGTCGCCGGCGTACGACTTGCAGCACCAGCTGTTCCTCCAGCAGCAGCAGCATCAGCAGCAGGGTGGGCAGTTGCGGAGGGTAAACTCGGCGGGGCTGGCGTCTCTCGGTCCAACCGACTTTGAGTTGGCGAGCGGTCCTCTGGGCATGGGCGCATCGGCGTCCATGCCCGGCGTCGTCCCGCCGCTCACCGCCGCGGAGAAGAAAGCGGCGGGTGCGAAACGGAAACGGGAGGCGAAGGCTGCCGCCGCGAAAGCCGCGAAGGTTGCCGGTCTGTCCGGAGGGCCGACGGCGCAGCAGCCGCAGCAGCAGCAGCAGCCGCAGCAGCAGCAGCAGCAGCCGGGCGCTCCCGTCACTCCCGGCATGTACGACGCCGCGACGCTGGCGCAGCTCAACGCGCAGACCGCGCGGCACATCCAGCAGCGTCGCGCGGCCATGGCGCACAGGCTCGCACAGCAGCAGAGGCAGCGGGCGCAGATGGAGGTTGAACGCGAACGAAATCACGGGTGGAAGGGTATATCGCCCCTCGCGCGCGTCGCCGACGTCGGGCGCTTACGGCACCTGCGTCAGCGCGCGCTCTACTCGATCATGTTTCACGGCACGCAGCAGGAGCTGTTGGACAGGATGAGCCCGAACATCGTGCCCGCGCAGATGTACCTGTCGGGGGCGTCCGAAGTCTTGCCCCCGTTCCCAGCCGTCACCGGCTAACCTTTAGAACCTTTAGAAGAACCACGCACGAACGCGTGTATGTAACAAAAATCCTTCACGCTCTGAATTGCTCCAGTAGCTTCACGATGTACGCGTTCGTGGCGTCTGCGAAGCGGGGGCCGGAGGCTGACGCGGCGTGGGGGTACGTGCTGAGCGAGGGCGCGTGATGTTTAGTCGCACCGCGGTGACGTTTCATTGAACAACGAGATGGAAATTCTAAACTCGCTCGTAGAACTTCAATAACGTCACGACCTTCTCCCGCTTCTTGAATGTGACGACTTTCATGGGCGTGTAACCATTCTTGCCAGCTTTGTGAACGTCCGCGCCGGCTTGGATGAGCAAGGCCACGATACCCTCGTGCCCATCTTGAGCGGCTACGTGAAGCGGGGTGAAGCCCTCCGAGTCCGCTTGGTTCACATCCGCGCCCGCCTTTATGAGCTCCATGACGACGTGCGTGTGGCCTTCTTGAGCGGCGAGGTGCACAGACGTAACGTTGTGGATTAAGCCGCTGATCTTTCCACTCGCGTCCTTATCAGTATATGCTGATGCGGGCTTGTTCACATCAGCCCCTCCTTCTATCAGTGCCTTCACCACCGCCGCGTGGCCAAGCTGAGCGGCGACGTACAGAGCTGTGCTGTTATCTGCGGTCAGAACCTTGTTCACGTCCACCCCGGACTCCAGGCAGGCCCTGACCGCGGGCACGTTGTCATGCTTTGTCGCCCAGTACAACGGTAGAAGGTTCAAGTTCTTCTTCCCAATCTTTACAAAGTGTGTCTTGATCTTCGCCTCCAACGACCGAACGCCGTCCGCGCTCCACACTGCGGCGTTGTACGCCTTGTTCACCTGCGCCAGGTTGAGCGTATCCGTCATATCGAGTTTTGGGAGTATCTCCGCTGCGAACACGTCCGGCAACTTCACGGAGAGTGCCTCGAGGATGGAAATACCACCGCGCCGTAAGTACGTCACGGTATCGGACTCTGCCTCTTCTTCTTGCACATTTTGCGTGTCCATGGCGGCCTCGGAAGTGAAGAGGGTCGCCCTCAGTCGTGGCTTTTCTTCGTAACTCTCGGAATAGCCAAGTGGGTAATCTTAACTCTTGGACTTGCAAAAGGGATTGATTCAGACTTACAAGTACCTCGTACAAGTAACACTTAAGACGAAAGAATCGCATCGATGGACTAAAGAATACGTGTATTCCATTCCTACTAAGAGTCACTCACCGCGTCTATCCCCTGTTGGCCAGTAAGTCGTCGATCAGGCGCCTGAACCGCTCGAACCGCCGCCTGTACTCCTTGTGCGGGGTCTGGTTATTATCGTAGGACTCCGCGTCGCCGCCGCAGTTGGCGCAACTGGCGTCCCAGTCGTCACCGAGCCACCACGGCGAACCGCACTCTAAGCACGGCATCTTGGGCCAGAAGTGGCCTTTACCGCTCGGAAACTGCCGGACATCCACGTCCTTGGGGGGCGCCACGAACGCCTCGGGGTCGCGAACGCCGACTTTACCGCCGAACCCGAGAGCCGCGGCGCCCGTTTTTTGAACCGTTTTTATAACGCCATCCCCGTCGTCGACTCCGACGTTGGCCATTCCTCGCGTCACGCCGTCCAACGCGCCCTCTTCGTTTGTTTCCCAGAACCCGCCCCACATTCCCTTCTTCGCGGTGGCCATGGCGATCGCGCGCGAGCCCCGGCCGCCGACGTGGACGCCCAGCGACGCCAGGTGCGCGGTTCGATCCGGCCAAGGCGAAAAGCAAAAAACGGAATCGTCATCCTTAGCCTCTCCCGCCTCCGACTTCAGCCGCGACCACTCCGCGTCCATCTCGCGTTCGGTCAGCAGGCACGTATCCAGCGCGGCACGAAGCCGCGCGTGGTCCATCGCGTCGTCACCCTCGAACACCAGCTCCTGCCGCGTCTCACCCAGCCACGTGTCCGCATCGGCGTCCAGGTGTCGACGACCGATTGGGCCCGTCGTCCAGTCGCCGAGACACGCGACGTTAATCGCACCCGCCCGCCCGCCGCACGTGGTCCACCTGCCGCACGCCGTTGGCCTGGACGCGATCCACACGATACCCGCGCTGCGCGTCACGCCCCGGAACGGACCACTCGGGGGCGTGACGGACGAAGTAGTCGCCGCGTTATCGGGCTCACTCGCCGAGGACAGAAGCTTCGCCGCCGCGACCGCGGCTGTAGCGGAGGCCGCCGCCGCCGCGGACGACGCGGTGAGCGACACCACCACCGCGACGACCGCGGGATCGGCCGAACCGATGAACGCGCGTTCCACCCTCGCGGCGAGCGCGCACGCCGCGTCGGCCGCGCGTGAAGCAGCCTCGGCGGCTTCCTCCACCTCGCCGCCGCGAGGACCGCCGCCGTTCACTTCGGTTGATGTCACTTCCGCGGCGGTGACGGACCCGAAGTGCTCGCGGAGCGTGGACGCCAGTCGCGCGGGGTGGAACGGCCTGGTCGCCACGTAGATGATCGGACCGCGCGCATCGTCGGTATCGCCGTTAACCTCGGTAACCGGCGTTGGCGCCTCCCTCGATGCAGTCACCTCCACCTCCTTCTCACCCTCCTCCTCTCCCTTCTTCTCGGCCAGCGCCCTGAGCTCCTCCGCGCGTAACCCCGTCACCTTCTGTGAAATCTGCTTCGAGTACTTGTCGTGCTCGAACGTCACGCGCGAGTAAAACACGCGCGCGTCGTCACCCATCCACGACACGTCAGCGTCCCCGAGCACCTCGGCTCGATACCCCATCGCCAAACACTCCGTTAAAGAATGCCCGGCGTCCGCGTCGAGGCGCGTCGCGTTGGGCAGCGCGGCGCCCAGCGCCGTTCCGTGCGTCTCACCACCCGCGATGATCGCGGGCTTGACCGTGACGGCATCCTTGGGAAGACCCGCGGATGGGATGTCGTCCGCGTCGGAGATGACCACGCACGCGACGCCTTCGTCGCCGGTGAGCTTCATCGCTTTGAAGAGCACCGCGGCGTCGGCGCCTGCCGCGGCGAACACCGAGTTCGCCGGGTTGAGCTTTTGGATCACGCGCCCCACGGGCTTGGCGACCTTTCCCGGGAACGTGCTCGCGAGTTCCGACGGTAGGTCCTTGGCCAGCGGCGAGTAGTCGGCGACGAAGACGGTCTCGCATCCGGTATCGCGGAAGAGCGCGTCCGCGGTTGGAATGGCGTCCACGAGCGCCTGCAGCGGGTGGTTGCTTGTGGACGACGATGCGTGGCTACGCACGGACGATGCCGCGCGTCGCGCCGCGATGCCGTTCGCGGCGGCGGCGACGGGTGTATCCGCGCCGCGCTCTCCCGCGCCGC
>Ga0257110_1001741_pt1 | contig 10213 bp, 1 predicted proteins | sample LP_taG_7_FD_190184 | JGI IMG/M metagenome (GOLD analysis project Ga0257110, IMG submission 190184) | Marine microbial communities from Northeast Subartic Pacific Ocean, Canada - LP_J_2015_P26_10m | ecosystem: Environmental > Aquatic > Marine > Oceanic | place: Canada: Northeast Subartic Pacific... | reverse complement strand
CGTTGTCGCCCTCGTCGGTGACGCTCTGCTCCCGGTAGAGCTTGCCCGAGAGGAACGCGATCTCCAGGAAGGTCTGCGTCTGGGGCTCGAAGGGCGCCCACTTGGCGCGCCACTCCGCCTTGCCGTCGTCCTTGGCCCACTCCCAGCACGCGCGCGCGTCGTCGAGGTCGTCGAGATCGTCGCGGCTCGGCAGAACCGCCGTCGCGCCGAGCGCCTCCACCCGTAAGCCGTCGCCCGCGGCCTCGAGGTCCCAGGTCCAGAGCACGTCGCCGCCGTCGTCGCCGTCGTCGGCGGGCGGCGCGTCGCTCCGGGACGACGCCGCGTGGTGGCGCCAGGCCGCGTACGCGTGGTTGTCGTCGTCCGTGAGCTCTCGCTCGATCGCCGCGACGAGCGCGGGGATCGTCCGCGCCTCGTCGCTCTTCGACGCCGCGACGACGGCCAGCTTCTTCTCGCCCCGCGACAGCACGAAGGACGGGAAATGCGCCACGCCGCGGGCCACGGCGAGCTCGTGGAGGCCCGGGTCCGCGTCGACGCGGCACGACGCGAAGACCGCGGCGGGGTACGCGGGCGCGAGCGCCTCCGCCGCGGGCACGAGCGACGCGCACGCGGACGACCACGACGCCGTGAACGCCGCCACGACGAGCCAGCCGCCCGGCGGCGCCGGCGGCGCGGCGCCGTCCGCGGGGGCCGGTTCCTTCTCCCGCGCGTCGCGCGCCGGGAGCCGCCGCGACGCGCGCGCGAGGTCGTCGACGGACCGCGCGTCCGCGGCCTCCGCGTAGGACATGCCGAAGCACGTCTCGTCGGCGTAGAGCGGCCAGCCGTCGGACGTGCGTTCGCGCGGCGGCGTCGCGACGGCGCAGGTCGCCTCGCCCGCGGCCAAAGCCCGTAGGAAGCTCCGCCGGTTGTGGCAGAGCGCGAGCATGTGCGGCTCGTGGCCGCGGTCCGCGGGCGCGTACGCGGCCGAGTCCTCGTCGACGGCGCACTTCGGCGACTCCAGGAGGCGCAGCTCGTCGCGTAATGCTAAACGGCAACAGGCGCCGACGTGGGGCAGCTTGGAGACGTAGCGGCTCAGCTCCGTCGTGAGGTCCCAGGGCAATTCTTCGCCGGACTCCGCGGTCACGAGCGATACCTTCAAGCGCACGGCGTGGGCCCCCGGCGCGCGGTCGTCGTTTGCCTCGCCCAGCGCCGTGAAGATCGCCGCCTCGTCGACGCCCAGCGCGACGTCCGACGCGACGGAGTCGCAGAGGCGGAACGCCGCGGCGTAGTCGCGTTTCAGGAGCCGTAGCAGCAGCAGGTAGAGCGCGGACGGCAGGCCCCGGGGCATGAGGAAGGCCATGGACACGTGGACGGCGTAGAGGAAGAAGCGCGTCGACGGAAAGGGCTCCCGGCCGTCGTAGGCGCCGTTGTAGGTGCCCTCGCGGTCCAGCACGAGCTCGACGGAGAACGGCTGCGTCCGCACGGGCGGCCTCCGGGGGATGACCACGGGCACGAGCGCGAAGCTGTCGCCCCGCGCGTTCGAGAGTAAAAGCGCGTGGTCGATGCCCTCGAGGAGCGGGAAGGCCGCGGCGGCGCGCTGGTCCGGCACGACGAAGAGGTCCACGTGGTCCACGGAGAATAATCGTAAGACGCCCGCGTGGTCGCGCCGCGCGGCGAACGACAGCTTCAGGCGGGGCAGCTCCACCAAGCTCAGCTCGGGGACGCCGGCGGCGATGCCGTCGTCGTCGTCGCCGGCGGCGGCCCGCGTCCAGGCCAGCACGTGGCTCAGGCACTCGACGCGCGCGAGCGTGCCCGCCAAAGTGAACAGCCGCGACTTCCGCGGCGCGTGCAGCAGGTCCAGGAGGCGCAGCTCGCCGTCGTCCGCCGCCGGCGCCGCGCCGCAGTGCGCCGCGACGGCGTCGACGAGCGCGCCGACGGTGTCGAAGGTGCGCCCGGCGGCGGCGAGCGCCTTGACCGCGTCCGCGCAGGCGTCGCCGTCGCGGCCCGCGGCGTCGAGCGCCGCGCCGAGGCGCGCCCTGACGTCGAAGGGCAGGGACCGCCCCGCGCCCGCCGGCTCCCCGCTGTCGTCGTCGCCGTCGCTCTCGTGCCCGTCGCTCGCCCAGTCGTCGTCCTCCGAGTCGCTGAGCCCCGCGAAGCGCCACTGGCCCTCGCCCTCGGCCTTGGCCTCGGAGTTCGCGCCGCGCGCGTTCACGTCCTCGGGCTTGACGCCGCGCTGCGTGCCCAGGTACTGGTAGGGCCCCGAGAATTCGAGGTCGTAGGTCCGCTTGCCGTAGTCGACGCGGACGACCTCGCAGGGGAGCCACTTGTCGGCCTCGTCCGCGGCGGCCGCGGCGCTCCGCCACTCGACGTCCGCGCCTTCCCGGAACGCGAGCTCCTCGACCTTGCCCGGCTTCTTCGGGGGCGCCTTGTCCCGGCGCTTCCGCGGCTCGGCGGCGTGCGCGGCGACGCGGAGGACGCCGAGATCGGCGACGAGGGCCGCGAGCGCGTCGACGGCCGCGCGCCGCCGCTTCGCCGCGGCTTTGGACACGCGCGCGACGCGCGCGCTCCGCCCGACGAGCCCCGTGCACGTCAGCGCTTTGCAGCCGCCGTGGTCCACGAGCTCCACTAAAATCAGGTCGTCCGACGCCTCCTTGGACCCCGCGTCGTCGTCGTCGTCGTCGCCGCCGTCGTCGAGCGCGTAGCCGCGGAAGACCTCGCGGCCGAAAGCCGCCGGGTCCGACTCGTCGCGCCAGAAGCGGAAGTCGTCGAGCAGCGTCTCGGGGATTAAGCCCCGCAGCAGCCGCGGCGGCGTGTAGGTCTCGACGCCGCCGCTCAGGTTGTCCGCGTGCGCCGCGTCGCGGCGGATGACGACGGACTCGTGGCGGCCGTCGCCGTCGAGCTCCGAGGGCACGTGGTCGAGCACGCCCACGGGGTAGGCGGCGCCGCCGCCATGGGTCCACCAGGGCGGGAAGGGCGCCACGCGCCGGCCGCTCGACGGCTGCAGCGCCGCGAGGCAGAACCGCGCGTCCGTGGCCAGGTGGAGCGACCAGTGCCACTCGCGGCCGCGCGTGCAGAGCTCGTAGACGTGCGCGCAGCGCCGCCGCTTGAAGAGGACGACGCGCTTCGCGGGCCCGCCGAGGCGCTGGTGCAGCCCCAGCAGCTCCGCGACCTCCGCCGACGCCGGGAAGGGGTCGTCGGGCAGGAGGAACTGCATCGGCGCGGGCCGGGGCCCGTCGAAGAACGCGCGGCGCAGCGGCTCGAAGACGCGCGGGATCCAGAGCTCGCTCTCGAAGAGCTCGGAGGGGTCGTACTCCCGGCCGTAGGTCTCGGGGATGGACGGGCAGTCGCCGTGGGGCGTCGGCCACCACTCGATGCTGTGGTCGAGGCCCACGAGGCGGTAGACGTTGCGGTGCTCCGCGCGCTCCGAGAGCGACGCCTGGATCGCCGCGTCCCCAAAGACGACGCGCACATCCCGATAGCCCGCGACCGCCGATTCCAGGGCCGCGAGGTGCTTGCCCCGGAGCGTGAGCTGGCCGATCTGCGCGTCGATCTCGACGTCGAGCTCCGACGAGTCCGCGACGGACTTGACGGGTCCGCCCGCGTCGCCGCGCGCCGTCGTCGTGTAGCGGCCCCGGTTCCGCGCGCCGGCGACGCGGCCCCAGGCCGCGTCGGTGGACGCGTCGCCGTCGCCGTCGACGAAGGCGCCCGTGACCGACGTCGCCGTCGCGAGCGCGGGCGCCATGATCGCGTCGAGGCCGGCCTGGTCCGCGGCCGCCGCCGCGGCGCAGAGCCGCCGCCGCGTGTGCTGGAGCAGCTCGTAGAGCTCGAACTCCGGCACTAAGATCTTGCCGTCGTCCCGCCGGAACTTGTTGAACGTGTGGCGCGTCGTCAAAAATAGGAAGCTGCCCAGGAGGCCCGGCGCCGACGCGTCGTCCGTCGCGTCGCGCCGCAGGAGCAGCTGGTGCGCGTGCAGGTCGCAGGCGAGGCGCGAGTTGCGGTCCACGAGGGCCTCGTCGCCCGGCGCCGCGCGCGTCTGGGCGTCCAGGGTCCGCAGGTACTCGTCCAGAAGCCGCCCGAAGGCCGCGAGCTGCGCGCGGAGCCGCGCCGCGCCCGCCTCCAACGCCGCCGCCGCGACGCCGCCGGGCACGTCGAGGTCGCGCAGGGGCACGCCCCGGAGGCATTTCGCGTTCGCGTTGGCCACGGCCGCCGTGCCGTCGCGCGCCGCGAGCAAAAAAGCGACGAAGTTGGCGACGCGCGCGCCCAGGCGCGCCGCGTAGAGGATGATGCCGACGCCGCCGTTGAAGTCGTCCGACGCCGCGTCGCAGACCGCGCCCGTGTCCAGGGCCCGCGCGCCCCGCAGCAACGCGACGACGTTGCCCAGCACCGCCGCGGGCGCGCGGCGCAGCTCCGCCAGGAGGTGGCCGTGGGGCGTTGCCAGGAGTTCGTTGCGCGGCGTCGGCACCGTCTCCGGCGCGACGGCCGTCGCGGCGACCCCCAGGTGGCGGCCCGGCTCGAAGAGCACGGCGTCGAGCAGGCCCCGGAGCGGCCGGCTCGCGAGCTTGTGGACGCGGTCCTCGGACGCGAAGAACGTGAGGACCAGCGGCAGGCGGATGTAGGGCACCGTGAGGTAGCTGAGGAGCAGCTCCGCGTCGCGCTGGCCCAGCGCGGGCGCGTCGTCGGCCTTGGAGTCCTGGAAGCCCGGGAGCGACGGGCGGTACAGGATGTCGTTCTCCGTGATGTTCCGCCGCTGCTTCGCCGACAGCCCGGGCCCCAGGTAGGCGCCGGGGTCCGCGCGCGACGGGTAGCGGTGCCTCGGCGCGTCGTCCTCCGGAATCTTGCGCCCCGTGACGGGGTCGAGCGCGTCCGGGTCCGGCCGGCACCGGAGGCTCGCGCCGCCCATGGACACGGCGTAGCCGCCCTCCTCCGCGGACCAGCCCCAGGTGAGCTGGGCGCCGAGGCGGTCGCAGCGGCTCACGGACCGCGCGTCGCGCGAGCTCCGCTTCCGCCGGCCGCCGCCGCCGGGCCCGCGCCGCTCCGGCGCCGCCGGCGCGTCGTCGGAGGGCACGTAGTTGGAAAAGGCCGCGCGGTCCGCGTTGAGGAAGAACTTCCAGAAGAAGTTGAGGTCGCGGTACGGCGCGATCTCGGGGAAGTTCTTCATGACGTTCGACGTGCAGGGCAGCGCGTCGCAGAGCTCGAGGTGCGGGTTCGGCGTCGCCAGGGACAGCTCGCGGCAGAGGTTCCGCAGCAGCGCCACCGTCGGCCGGCCCGGCCGTAGTTCAAAAGCGTCCTCGAAGGCCATGATCTTCTCGAGGCCCCGCTGGTCCGGCGAATTGAAGTAGTCGAGCACCGCGGACCGGCAGACCGCGAGCGCGGGCGCGTGCGCCTCGATGGCCGCGGTCTGGGACGCGAAGGTCTCGCAGGACAGGCCGTAGCCCCGGTGGCCGAGCTGGCGGCCGCAGGCGAGCTGGCCCCGGAGCTGGCAGCAGAACGAGCTCGGCGCGTCCGCGGCGCGGCGCCGTAAAATGGCGTCCGCGATCGCGCAGGCCGCGCCGGGCACGACGAGGCACGCGAGATCCAACGCGCGGTCCTGCTGCGTCGACAGCACGGCGGCCGTGAAGTGCTCGACGAGGCGCCGCAGCGTTAAAAGCGCCTCGACCTGCGTCGCGTAGTCGCAGTCTCCGTCCCACAGGCAGTCCGCGGCCGTCGCCGCGGCCTCGGCGGCCTCGCCCGGCGCCCAGTCCGTCGGGACGGCCTCCGGCGCCACCTTTTCCGGCTCCTTCTTGGCCCTGCGCCGCTTCGCCGCGCGGCCCGCGGCCGGCGACGACGCGTCCGCGCGCGGCCGCGGCGTCGGCACCGCGCACGTCAGCGTGTGCTGCACCAACGCCAGAATCAGCAGCTTGTCGTTCTTGATGGCGTGGGGCTGGTTGTCCACCAGCGAACAGAGCCGGTCGCAGGTCCGCAGCGCCTCGAGGGCCTCCTCGAAGGTGGCGGCGACCTCGGGCACGGCGAGCGCGTCGACGGCGGCGTACTTGCGCAGCGTCGCCGCGTTCCCCGCGTCCGGCGCGCAGGGCTCGACGCGCCAGGCCAGGGCGTCGCGCCACTGCGTCGCGAGACGCGCCTCCAGGTCGAGATCGACCTCGACGTTGCCGTCGCGCGGCCGCGCGCCGTCGCCGACCTCGGACAGGATGCCCTCGGCGATGGCCCGCGCGGCCCGGGGCCCGCCGTCGCGGAACCCCGCCGGCGCGTCGGGCCGCGCGGCGAACTTGGCGGCGCCGTAGGCGAGCTGCGTCGCGACGAGCCTCGCGACCTTGGCGCCGTTCGCGTCCGGCGCGACGACCCGCAAATCGCGGGCGACGAAGTCCGCGAGCTGCGCCTTCAACGCCAGGCGGACCTGCTTCGCGTCGCGGCTCCGGCAGCCCCGCCGCAGCATCAGGTAGTGCAGGGCGTCGAACAGGCAGCGCACGTAGGCCGTCTCGGACCGCTGCGGCGACCGCCACGCGCCGCGGCGCCCCGCGGCGGCCGCGCGCGCGTCGAACGCGTCGTCGCCGTCGCCGGCGGGCTCGCCGCCGTCGCGCGCGTCCCGCTCCGCCTCCACGAGCGACGCCTCCAACGTCTTGCCCGTGAGGAAGGGGAGGAGCACGTCGTAGAAGCGCCGCGTGTCGCCGTCGTGCGCGTGCACCGCCAGGTTATAAACAGCGGCCCAGAAGACGTCGTCGAGCGCGTTCTTCTTCGGCACGTTCGCGAGGACGAGCGCGGACCGGAACTTGACCTTGCGGCCGTCGGCGGCGTCGACGGCGTGGTGCCGCAGCGCGCGCGTCGGCGCCGTCGCGACGACGACGACGGTGAACGTGCGCTCCGACGGCCGCTCGACGACCAACAGTAATTCGCGGCCCTCGACGAGCAGCGGCAGGAGCAGCGACTCGCCGACGTCCGCGTCCGTGAGCTTCTTCTTGATGGCCCGGAGCCAGGCGCAGAGCTGGGGGCCGCCCGGGTTCCGGAGGAGCCGCACGAGGCCCTTCATGAGCGGCGCGGACCGCGAGAAGACGTGCGCGGCGTCGGCCGCGGCCTGGGCCGCGAGCCGCGGCAGGCCCGCGAGGAAGGGCGCCTGCTGGCGCAGGCAGCGCCGCAGCGCGACGTCGAGGACCGCGTGGCTCCACGCGAGCAGACTCGACGCCTCGAGGCTCGTGCCCTCGACGTGCGCGTCCCCAAAGGCCGCGACGATCGCCGGCGCGTCCCAGGCGGGCCGCGGCTTCGCGAAGAGCTCGGCGAGGGCGAGCTTGCCGCGCATGGCGTCGACCTTGGCCGCGTCGTCCTCCGCGACGGCCGAGAAGACCTTGTCGCGCGCGCGGTGGCGCCGCACCGCGCCGTCGTCGAAGGCCTTGAGGTCCACGCGCGCGGTCCGCAACAAGATCCCGCCGGGCATCATGGCCTCGGACCGCGAGGAGAAGAGGTACAAGCCGTCGGAGCGCAGGGAGAAGCGCTCGTTCGCCGCGACGCGCTCGTGCCGCACCAAGGCCAAAGGCGCCGCCTGCACGTAGGTCCGGACCTCGCCCTTCTTGACGCCCCCCGCGGCGCGGCCCGAGCCCCCGCCGCCGCCGCAGCGCACGGAGACGACGACCCGCTGCCAGCGGCCCGGCTCCACGCGGGCCTTCGCCGTGTCTCCGAACGTTCCGAGCGCGCCGACCCCTCCCGCGCCGTTGACGAGCGCCTCGCCCTCGGACACGCGCGCGCGCCGCCGCCCGCCGCGGCTCTCCTCGCAGTGGACGAGCGCCGTCTGGAACAGGCTCAGCCCGCCCGCCGGCGGCGGCTCCTCGAAGAAGACGTCCAGCGTGACGGTGTAGTCGTTGACGAGCTCGCGCGCGGGCCGCCAGCCCTTGGCGTCGCCGCGCGCGCCCGCGGCGTCGCGCCGGTCGCCGCGCCGCGCGCCGCGGCCGTCGCCGCGCCGCGGGTCCCGCGCGTCCGGGCCCTGCGACACGAGCGCGGTCAAGTCGAGCTTGACGCGGTGGCCGGGCCTGATCTCGAGCGCGTGGCTGCCGTCCTTGAGCCTCCGGTAGGTCGCGTGGCCCGGCGCGCGCGTCGACGAGGCGGGCGGCGCCGCGGGCTTGTTCGGTTCCTCGGGGTCGTCGTCGCCGGACCGCGGCGGCGGCTCGGGGCCGAGCGCCGGCGGCCGGTCGTCGCCCTCGAAGAAGTCGTCCAGGTCGTCGCGGTCGCGGTCGTCGAAGCCGAAGTCGTCGGCGTCCTTCTCCGCGCTCGACTCGGCCTCGCGCCGCGCCGCCTCGGCGAGGTCGCGGCCGCGCCGCGGCTCGACGAGCTCGCAGCACGCGGGCCAGTGGTCCGCGCCGCGCCGGAAGTCGAAGAGCCGGCTCGGCGTGCGGTCGTCGTCGCCGGACGCGGCGCGCCGCCGCCGGCGCCTAGGGCTGCCCTGCGCCGGCGCGTCGGGCTCGCCGAGCACGTCGCCGCCGAGGCTGCCGTAGGACTGGTCGTAGGCGCTCGGCTGCGGGCCGTCGCTGTCCTCGCTCGCCTCGTCGGCGGCCGGCCGGCCGCCGTTGCCGAAGAGCTCTTCTTCCTCGTCCTCAGAACCGCTGGAATACATGTTGTTGCTGCGTTGCTGCACCGGCACGACGCGAAGGCGCAGGCGGAGAGCTCGCAGCTTGCTCCTCGAGCCTCGACGCTTTCGCGGCATTCCGTGCCTTCAACTTGCCCTCGCGGTGCCGCTCGCGGCGTCGCGCCCCCTTCTCGAGAGCACACTGCGGCGCAAGAACCTAGCCTCGTTGAGCATCATGCCTCGTTTCACCAACGGCGGCGTTCCCCCACGCGGGGAGCCGCGCGAGAGGCGCGTTCGCGCGATCGCCGCGTTCGCGCGCGAGGTTCGCGCGTTTGAGGCTTGATACTCGAGGCTGCCGGCTTCGTCGTCGCTGGCACTCGTAATTCGGAATTTCGTGGTGTCTATCTCGTTTTTTGAGAGTCGTTAATAAAATTGCCACAAATGTGAGCAATCCCACTCACGTAAGTTGCGGGCCAGGGCGTCAGTATCGACAAATCTCGAACGGGCGCGTGTCACGGAACACATGGAGTCCGCCGAAATTTATGGCGAGCCCAAGGAGGTCCACGCGGACGCCGTCCTGCGCCAGCGTCGACGCATCGCACCGACGCACCCCTGTGCGACGCGTCGGACGCGTGCCAGGGGTAAGCCTACGTGAGCCCGGCTCGCGTCGTCGACGCCTCGCGCCGCCGCCGTACCCACGTCGCGACGCCTCAACGTTCGAACCCTCACCCCCCCCCTTACAGGTCCGCGCCGACCTCCTGGAGCTCGGCGAGAGCAACGACTACGCGACGTGCCGGCGCATCGTCGAGAAGGTCCTCGGCCGGCGGTTTCACGGCGCGCTGCCGCTCCACCCGTCCTACGTGCCCGCGCGGTGCCCGGCGGACGCCATGCCCCAGTCCGGCTGCTACGTCAAGCGCAAGCGCTGGACGGACACGCTCCACCTGGGCTACGAGCCGGGCGTCTACCTGCTCGTCGGCGAGAACCCGAACACGTCCGCGCCCGGCGCGGCGGCGCCGGCGTCCGTGCCCCCGTCCGAGTGGTGCAACACGAGCGATCTCGCGCCCTCGGAGTGGCGCAACGCCAGCGGCCTCCAGCCGGCGCCCTACGGCTTCGAGAAGAAGAACTGCGCGAGCGAATACATCATCTGCGACGAGCGCGGCGCGGCGCGGGACGCGGGGCCCCCCGCGATGCGTTGCGCCGCTTCGGTCGCCGCGCGCGCGCGCCCCGGAGCGCGCGTCGCGCGATGGTCATCAGTCGGCAACACGGGACGAAACGTCCGGAGCGCGAACGCCTCGCGGCGCAGGTACTACGCGGTCCGCGGCGTCTGCTTCTTCCGCACGGAGGACGAGGCCCTCGCGAACTGGAACGCGGGTCTGCCCCTCGTCCAGGTCCTGCAGATCTCCCCGAAGGAGGCGCGGCTCGTCGCCGCGCCCCGCGGCGGCGCGCCGCCGAGCCCGAGCCCGCCGCCGAGCCTGCCCCCGCTCGCTCGCGACGAAAGCTGAGCGCCGCATCGACCGCCGCGACGAGGCCAAATTAATGCCACCGCCGGATGAATTCTCCTCGGCTCCCCACGACGACACGACCTCTTATTGCACGAAGACCCCGCCCCCAGTTTTCCCGCCCGAGCTCGACCGCCTCTTTCGATCGTTCGAAGAGTCCGCCGATGTCTCCCGCCGGATCACCCAGATAAGA
>Ga0257110_1001740_pt1 | contig 10214 bp, 3 predicted proteins | sample LP_taG_7_FD_190184 | JGI IMG/M metagenome (GOLD analysis project Ga0257110, IMG submission 190184) | Marine microbial communities from Northeast Subartic Pacific Ocean, Canada - LP_J_2015_P26_10m | ecosystem: Environmental > Aquatic > Marine > Oceanic | place: Canada: Northeast Subartic Pacific... | reverse complement strand
CGCGTCGGTGCCGGTGCCCCCGTGTACCTCGCCGCCGTCCTCGAGTACCTCGCCGCCGAGGTCCTCGAGCTCGCCGGCAACGCGTCCCGCGACAACAAGAAGTCCCGCATCGTGCCCCGCCACATCCAGCTGGCGATCCGCAACGATGAGGAGCTCTCCAAGCTCCTCGGCACCGTCACCATCGCCTCCGGTGGTGTCCTCCCCAACATCCACTCCGTGCTCCTCCCCAAGAAGGGCAAGAAGTCCGGCTCCGCCTCCCAGGAGTACTAAGCGGAAACTCTCAAGGACGTTCAGGCATGATCTGAACGCTCCCGACACATCTACTACTCTCAATGGTGTTCAACGTAAACACCACCACGATCAATATCGTCTCAACCCACTCGTCGGGAGATCTCAGATCCCCAAAACAAAACCTCCAGTTTAAAAAATATTGCAAGATGCGCCGCGCGTAAGTGAAGTGTTAGACTCGATGACCCGCATCGTTTCGTTATTAAACGTCCCATCAACGATAGACTACTCAATCGTCCCCGCCCAGCAGCTTGTCCAGCGGGAACGCGGTGCGCTGCATGTACTCCACCTTACGCCGCTTCACCGGCTTGCCGACGCCGAGAAATTCAATCTCCGCCACGGCTCGCGTGAACCGAGCTTGCAGCTCCCACAGACGACGCCGGTCCAGGTGAAACGTGCCCTTCTCCTTCTTCTCATCGTCCATCTCATGCTCCATCTCGTTCCCGTCGTCCATCTGTGTGGAGTCATCCCCGGGCGCGGGCAACGAGAGGCCATGTGCCGGCTTCTTAGCGGCCTTCGAGCGCTTGTTAGGCTTTGTGGACTCGTTGGGCGGGATGCCAGTGGCTGGTTCGTTCGTCTCGCAAAACTCCCTGAACCACTCGTGCACGTTAGCCGCGTCGCCCATGTCCTGCAGCAGCGTGTACGCGCCGCACGTGTCCGGCAGCGTATCCGCCGGCCCGCCGTCTTTAGGGCAACACGCGCATCCCAGCATTCGCGCGGGTTTATCCATGGCTTGCTCCAGGCACAGCCGCGGCGCCGCCTGAGATTTGGCGCGAAGGTACCGGACGGACGAGTCGGAGATGCAGAAGAGCTCGCGGCCGCGCAAGGACGCGGGCGGGCGGGAGGCGTGCGCGCGCGCGACGCGGCGGAGGAAAGACGCCGCGCGTGACCTACCGTCGACGCAGTCGTCGTCCGATCCGGACGGCGCGAGATTGATTCTCCCGGCGCGGGTGACCTCGTCCCGCTCGGCGGCATGTAACACCTTGTCCTTCTCGTTCGCGTCGTGCGCGCGTTTCCCCGCGCCCGCGACCGCCGCCGCGCGCTCCATGTCGACGTCACGCGCGCCACGCCTCCGCGCGTGAATCGCCGCGCGCACCGCGCCGCCGGGGCTCACCAGCGTCTCTCTCTTTGAGTCAGCGGGTTTAACGACTACGGTGGCCGCCTCTGTCGTCGCGGGCGTCTCCTTCCCCCTTTGGACGCTCGCCGGCGCGGGGGTCGAGAAGGCGTCTTTCGCGCCACCCGTCGGACCCGTGTGTGTGTGTGCGGCGGACACCGAGCTCCGCCGGGAACGCCGCGAGTGTCCAGCGGCCGGCGGGCTCATGAACGCGGTTCTCGCATCCGCGTCAGCCTTCACATCCTTAACCGTCTCAGCCTTTTCCTTCTTCTCCTCCATCGCTCGCGACTCGCGTGCCCTCGTCGCCGGATCGCACAGCCGCGCGGTCCTCTCCAGAAACGCGGACTCTTCCGCGTACAGCTCCGGGTCCTCCGCGATCAACTCCAGCCACGTCAGCGCCAACGACTTGACCTCCGAGTCGGTCACGGCGTGTTCCCGCGATTCGCCCACCGCGGTGTCGAGCCGAGCGCACAACAGCCGCAGCAGCTTCTCGCCTTGGCTGATCGCGTTAGTATTAGCGGACTTGGAAGCCGCCGCCTTGTTAGCAGCCGCCTTGGCCTTGTCACTCGCGTCAGCGTGGGCGCCGGGTGGGTGACTCTCCGTGTGGGCCCCGAGCCATCGCGTGGAAGACGCGTCCACGAGAAGCGTCGAGAGCTTCGCCTCGTCGCGCGCGTACCGCGCCGTCGTCGCGGCGGCGGCGACGCATCGAAGCGCCGCCGCCCACCGCCGCCGCCCCGCGTACCCGTCCGCCACCGTCCGCGCGATCGAGTCCGCGGCGATGGCGTCGTTTGACGTGGAGTGCACCCAGCACTCGCCGGTTTGGAAATCGGTGAGGTGTTTCTTGGCCCACGCGACGGAGCTCGGAGTGAGCGTCTCGTCCGCGACGGCTCGAGCCTTCTCCAGAGCCTTTTCCGACGCCGCGTTGGCGATCGCCTTCTTCTTTGTCGCGAGCCTCGCGATCCTCGCGATGGACGCGTCCACGTCAGCAGCATCCACGTCAGCATCATCCACGTCAGCATCCACGTCATTGGCGGCGAGCGCGTCGGTCGCCTCCGCCGCCGCGTTCATCGCGGCGGTCATGCACATCGCCAACGAGCTCAACTCCCGGGTCATGAAGTGGTCGAGCGCGAGCAGGTGCATGGCGCGCCTCGCGGCGCTCAAGCTGAAGTCGTGCTCCGCGAACCGTGTGACCAGGAGCTCGAGCGCGGCGTTCGACGGCGCGGGGACGAACCCGGGGTCGAGCAGCACGTTTTCCTGCACCGCCGTCATGATCGCCTTCGGGGACCAGAGGGAGAAGGACTCCACTCGCAGACGCGCGGCGACCGCGGCGGGGATGATACCGTGCATCATGGACGCGGACGTCGCCACGCCGAGCAGCACGCACACCGGTAAGGTATCGCCCGCGTCGGACAGCGCCAGTAGTAGGTCGGAGAGGACGCGGTTATCGAACGATTCGGTATCCTCCACGATGACGACCACGGGCCTTCGCGGCAGTAAGGTGACGGGGCGTTCAGGCGTCTCGATTGACTCGGCGTTCATGACACCGGGCCGGGACGTGCCGAGTGTCGCGGCGGCGCCGATCACGGCGACGGTGCGTTCGCGGAGTGCCCTGGCGGCGGGCGCGGCGGCGGCGGCGGCGTCAATCGACGCCCTCGATTCATCGTTTTCTTTGCCCGAATCCGCGTCTGTGCCCACAGCTGTGTTTTCGTCCCCCCTCACTTCCGCCTTCGATCCTCCGCCGCCAGCTGTGTTGTTCGTGCCAGCGGCGTCTCCCTCGGCGGTGACGGACTGGTACCAGCGACGTAGGTGCCGGACGCTTCGCCCCGACGTCCGCTGACCTTTTCCGTTTAGATCCTCGCCCACGCCCCGCGTCCCCGCCTGCAGTTGCGTCAGGATGCACCGCACCGCGACGCCCAGCCCGCCGCCCCCCCCACCCCCGCCGTTCGCCACGAGGGACATCGCGCGCGCCACGGCCGGCGCGAGCGTCCCGTCGGCGTCGAACGCGGAGTTGGCGCCCGCGCCTCGCGCTTTCAGATCCCTCGATCGGAGCAGCGCGGTGTGGCACCCTTTGGCGCGAAGATGCCGCGTGAGCTTGGTGAACGTCTCCTCGTGATCGTCGCTGTTGACGCCGCCCGCGAGGACTAATCCCGCGGGTATCTGCTGCGCGAGGTGCTGCGGCGTCTTGCCCCCGTTCGCATCTCGCATCGCGGTCCGCGTGGCGAACTGATGGACGACGAAGGCTTCGAGTTTGCGAAAGGCGTCGGCGTTGGCGTCGGCGAGGACTGCGCTGACGTGGGCGTCCGCGGCGCGCCAGCACGACACGTACGCCTCGTGCCTGCGCTCCATCCCCTCCACCGTTTCGTCCGGCACGACGGGCTTGAAGGACTTGCGCGCGGTGAAGCGCCTCGGGGCGGGCGCTTTTCGCATCAGGAAGACGCCTCTGGAGAGCTCGTCGGTCTTGTCGCCCGGCCGCGTCGTCTCCGTGGACGTCATCCATCCTCGGTCGCCTCTATCGCGGACAGCGGGCGCCATGCTACGATGGACGCTCTATCGCGTGTCGCGTGGCTCTCGCGTCCGCCGAGAGTGGTGCGGTGGCGGGTCCGAGGGAAGGATCGAGATCTATTTTTTCAAAGTCGAAACTGAAGGTGCCCAACTTTGACCATCTCGCGCTTGCGAGCAGATGTCACAGAGTAAAGAGTTAGAACACCAGTCAAACAGAAAGCGGTTAACATCGCAGAAATGTCAGACTGGCTGCAGGGAATAAAAAGTGTCTTGGTTACGCTTTACAGACAGCCTGGAAAAATCGATCCATCTTCCAGGCTGTCTGTAGATCGGAATATTACAGGCGCACCAGATATTATTGGATATTTTGAGCTCAAAATATGAGAAATTCAGCAACGATGCGCACTGAACGTTGAATGTTGATATTTAATCATTCACGAATGACGAATAAATATTCCAGATGGCAGTCTCGTCACACAACGGGAGATTCTTCTCGTGACAGATTATCCACTAAATTTCTCGCCGAGCCGCTTTTTTGTCGTCTGATACTCTCGCATCGACGCGCGCGGCGCCGCTGAACGCACGCGCGCAGAAACGAAGGGCGCCGGTACCTTCCCGGGGACCTTTCCGAGCCACCTCGCGGTTTTCCCCGATCGAAACTGCCGTGATCGGCGTCTCAGCGCGCGGGTTCTATCAGTCGGTCGGCCAAATCTCGTGTCACGTTCCAGAGTCAGCCACCTCAGCAGCGGTCCAGTTTTGTTCATTTGGTTTTCAACGGCGCGGGCCCGGGTAGGTCGCGCACACTGAAGCGCGGGTGAGCGGGCACGACCCCCGTCGCACCGCGCATTGGCTCACGGACCCACGCGTCGACCCGCGTGGGTGATCCGAGCGTGCGTATCGGTCCGCACCTGGGCGCCGCGCGGGGATCGGGCGCGTGACCGACAGCGCAAAAAGGCGAAGGCGAAGCGGTAGAACCCGTCACCAGTAGAACCGACCCTTCGCGGGAGGGCGGCGTTCTACCATGGGTGCGTGCGCGTCCGCGCCGGCGACGGCCCCGGGATCCCCCGACGATAAGTGCATCCACGAGCCCTCCGGCGAGTGGAGCAACTCCGGCCGCGGCGGTTCGGTGTGGTGCGACGATGGCGCGCCGTCCGCCAGCGGCTCGGGCCGCGGAGAAGGATTCAGAACGACACAGACGCGCGAGGACCGCGACGAGCTCGAGCGGCTCAAGCGCCGGACATCGACCAAGACGTCCGCGCAGAAGGCCAGGCCGTTCAAATACGCGTCCACCGGTGGGATGCACGCGACGGCGCTCAACCTCGACGCCGATCCGGGCGCGCCGCCCCCGTCGGATCTCCACCGACAGCGACCGACGCACAGACGCACCGGCAGCGGAGAGATCGACGTCGCGGAGTCCGGGGACGCCAATCACGCGCCGTCTCGGAGCCCGGGCAGCGTGGAATCGAACCACGACAGCGCCTCGTCCATGGAGCGCCACGCGAACGAGTGCGAGACGATCGACGGGACGTCCTTAAACCACGTCCGGCGACGCGAGGGCACGAGCAGGCGGAGCAGGCTCTCCGCCTCCGCCTCAGCCTCATCCAGCGGCAACGACAGCGCGAATCAATCCCACGACTCCGAAGACTCCGATTCCGACGCGGACCTCGTCCCGGAATCCGACCGCCACGATCCATCCGGGTGGCCCGCGTGGATCGAACGGCACGCGGGCGACGCCATGCGCCGACGCGGATGGACGCGACCGCGGGACATGCGCACGTACCGGCGCGTGGATAAAGTCGGGCAAGGGACGTACTCCACCGTGTACCGAGGGAAGGACCTGGTGACCGGCGGCGTCGTCGCGCTGAAGCACATACGGCTGGCGAACATGGACGATAACTCGCTGGAGTTCATGGCGAGGGAGGTGGACGTGTTGGCGCGGCTCGGTGAGCATCCCAACATCGTCAACCTGCTTGACGTGGCGTGCGGCAAGGACAAATCGTCGATGTACCTGGTAAGTTTATTTTATTTTAATTCCCGCGTGTATGGGCAATTAGGTGGCTGACGTCATGTTTTGTTCACAGGTGTTTGAGTACGTCGAGCACGACCTGGCGGGGCTACTGTCCATCGCGGAGAAGCACTCGCTGCGTTTGGGGCAGGCGAAGCGGCTGGCGGCGCAGCTGTTGAGCGCGCTGGAGCACTGCCACGCGTGTGGGGTGATGCACCGCGACATCAAGGGCAGTAACCTGCTCGTGACGGACGACGGGACTTTAAAGCTCGCGGATTTCGGCTTGGCGCGGCATCAGCCGAAGTCGCACGAGCCGCTGACGAACAGGGTGGTGACGCTGTGGTACCGCCCGCCCGAGCTCTTACTCGGCGCGATGGCGTACGACGGCGCCGCGCTGGACGCGTGGAGCGCCGGGTGCATAATCGCCGAGCTCCTGCACTTCTCCCCCGTCCTCCCCGGTCGAACCGAGGTTGAGCAGCTTCACAAGATCTTCAAGCTCTGCGGCAGCGCGGACGCGGACGCCGTCGCTAAGCGCATCGACGAGGAGAACCGCACGGTCAAGCCTTCGAAGCACGGCAAGGGGGGTGCCGAGGTGGGTGCCGAGGTGGGTGCCGAGGGTTCCGGGCTGGCCGTCGGTGTGCCCAGCCCGGAGAACGCGTACCGGCGGACGGTTCGCGAAAAGTTTCAAAACTTCCCACCAGACGCGCTCGACCTGGTGGAGAACCTCCTGGTGATCGATCCGCAAAAGAGGCTCACCGCGAAAGAGGCGCGTCAACACCCGTTCTTCACCAACAAACCGAGCCAGGAGCCAATGGACGTGTCACACGTGGACCCCGCGCACGAGTACGTGGTACGGAAGGCGCAGCACATGTATCGCAACTACGGAGCACCCGCGGTGCAGAAGGTGCCGCTCAACGAAAACGGCGGTGGGAACTTCGAGCACGTCGGGTCACGAGGGATCTTATCCAAGTCACCGAAATACTCCCCGCCCAAAGAAGGAGAAGGCGAAGGAGGCGATAAGTCCGGCGACGACAAGGACGGGGACGCGTCGGAGCGCCGCGAACTCAAGGGTATCCTGCGCGACAGAGACGGATCCACGCCGCCTCCGTTTCCGACGACACAGGCGCGGGGCGGGGGCGGGCCGGACATCGCAGTGTCGGCGCCGCAATCTCGCAAGTCCGTGCGCATCGTCGACCTCGGCGCGCTCGGTCAGCCGCCGGTGAGCGTCAAGGTCAAGGCCGAGAAGTCGTCGGCGGCATCAGAAAAGGCACCGGCGTCGGCTGGCGAGGAGGAGGTCATATCGCCGCATATCGATGGCGCAGCCTTGCCCGACGGCACCCCGGTGGGCTTCGATGACTTCGTCGCCAAACGGTCCACGCACAGACGGGTGGGCGTCGGCGGCGGGCGCGTCAAGACCGGTGGGTTCGACCCGGCCATCGCCAAAGCCGCGCTCATCGACGACCGAGAAGATCGAGCCAAATCCCCGGATGAGGATGAGAAACGACGGGTGTCAACCGAGGCGTTCAGGGCGCGGGTTAAGAAGGAGGACAGCGCCAAAGGGGCCGGGGCCACCGCGCTGTCGATGGACACCGCGAGACAGTGAGTATACTAGTAGCACACACGCGACACGACGTGTCGCAGCAGCAATTTGTTTTTTTTATTGAAACCAACACATTTTTGCAGAGGAATCGAGGGTCCTCTTGACTCAAGAAACAAGGGTCGTACCCGATCGGACCAATGAGAACGCTCCAAAAATTGCCGTTCTTTTTTGCCAGACCGCTCGGCGGGTGAAAATCGCGCTAATCGTAATTACGCCAAAATTGCGGGTCGAAACCTGACCAGTCATCGGTCAGTTCCAAAATCCGTACGTTCGTATTTACCACGGCCGTTTTCTACCGCTGTGGCCCTCGTTCCTCGTTCCGAGGCTGTGTGAACGCCTTTCGTTTTTTCACCCCTCTTGAGAAAATTCACGTCGAGGTCGACGGGCGCGGAGGCAGTGTGAATACGCGCGGAAGAGACGTAGACCGCCCAGATCGCGCGATATGCCGCCCAAGAGAGCCGCTCGAGGTGGGTTCGATCGCCACCCCCGACCCCGCGTCGCGTCGCGTGCGTCTCCACCGATCCAACGCGAAGACGGTTACGGGGTGCTCCGGCGTTTTTTCCACGAGTGGAGAGCCGACGGGCCCCAATTGCCGCGACTTGGCGCGCGACGTCCATCGCGCGCGACCTCTCTCACGCCCCCGCGCTTCACGAACCGAATCCACACTGTCAGTAGCTGACCTCCCACCGCTTTTCCCATCCGAAAATACAGGCGGCGCGGACGCCAACGGCGAGGCTACGGAGACGGGCGCGTCCGAGCCGACCGCGATCCCTCCTATCCCGAAGCGCAGGCGCACCGCGGACTCCAAGTCGGCTCCGCGATCTTCGGCGCGCGCGAAGAAGGGCGACCCGGGCGCCGACGAGGACGATGTCAACTCTTTGTTCTGGCTCGTTGAGGTGCGTCTAGACCCCGCCGGTGGCCGTGGATGTCCCACGCGCGTCGTTTCCGGCGCGTAGGGTCCACACCTCTCTCTCTCCAACCTTTTTTTTCACGGTTTACTCTCTGGGTTTGAGACCGGTCGAGCGTCTTGATCCAAGCCCCCCCCGTGCACCTAGTGACGAGGTTTCGGGCGGTGTCGGCATCCAGATCGCGTCGCGGGCGTCACCACGGGCGCGGATGTGCCCGCGGGAACACCGCGCGCGATCCATCCGGGTCTCTCCGCGCACACAACGCGGCGCGCGAGCCCCCGGACCCCCCGGACCCCCCTCGCATGTTTTTTTCCCAATTCCGCCCCTTCGACCAGCGTGTGTGACGAAACGAGGCAATTGGCGCGGGAGGACGCGGCGCGTCTCGGTCGCGACGGGCGCGTCGTGGCGTCTCACGCGCGCTCGTTCGCGCGATCTGACCGACGACCATCGCGCCCACCGCATCGCCCGGGCCTGAACCACCGCGTGTCACCCCGCGGCGCGACCCAGATCCCACAAGCGGAACCCCCAACCCACCAGCTCACCACGGTCGAACGAGGCCCCGCCCGCCACGTAACGCCTCTGGTTTCGCCTCACTGGCTTTCAGTCTCGAAAAAGACAACTCTCACCTAAAAACTCGACCTCGCCGCAAACCTAAACCCCCATTCGCGCACCAAACACTGACCGTCTCTTCACACCCCGCACTCCCACCACCCCACCACACAGGCAGCATCCAAGGAGGACCTCAAGGGGCTCCTCCCCGGCGGCAAGGGGGGCAAGGCCAAGGCCAAGGCGGGCGCGGGCGCTAAGAAAGCGACTCCCAAAAAAACCGTCAAAAAAGAACCCGGAGCCGAACCCGCCGACTCGGAAGGTCCCCCGTCCAATAAAGAGTCGTCGCCGTCCGGCTCCAAGGGCACGAGCGCCGGGCTGAGCACCCCGAACGGCGCCGGCGGCCTCAAGGCGTACAAGGGCAGCACCCAGCAATGGACGGTGCAGGAAGACAACCAGCTGCGGCGGCTGGTGGACGAGCACGGCCACCGCAAGTGGTCGTTCATCGCGTCCAAGATGAACGGGCGGCGGGGTAAACAGTGCCGAGACAGGTGGCTGAACCACCTCAAGCCGGACATTCGAAGAGGAGAGTGGACGCAAGAGGAGGAACGCATACTGGTGGAGGGGCACAGGATGCTGGGCACGCGGTGGGCCGCTCTCGCCAAGCTTCTACCCGGGCGGCCCGAAAACGCGATTAAGAACCACTGGCACGCGACCCTCCGGTGCAAGTGGGCGCAGCGCGGGGGTAAAATCTCCGAGCTCCAGGCGTACCAGCACTCGCTGCAGCTGACGAACGGCGGGGGCGGGCCGGGACCGGCCGCCGCCGCCGTCGCCGCGGCGGCGGCGGCGCAGCGTAACAGCGCCGCCGCCGCCGCCCTCGGGAGCGGCGGCGCGGCTGCCGTCGCCGCCGCCGCCGCGGCTGCCGCGTCCAAGGGTGCCAAGCCCGGTGACGTTCCCGTCGCGGGCGCCTTTGACTTTGACGGCGCGGCTGCGGCTGCGGCGGTGGCGGCTGCGGCGGCGGCGGTGGTCACGGGCACCGCGGGCGCGGCTACCGGCGGGACCAACTCGATCGCCAGGGCGCTCGACTCCATCGTCGCGTCGGCGTCCGCCGCGGGTGCGCTCGGCGGGCTTCACTCGCCGTCGGGGTCGAACACCCCGCTGAGCGCCGCGAACCTCGGCGTGCTGGGCGCCAACTTTGGGGCGTTGGCGGCGAGCGCGAACGGCACTTTGGGCGCCGCCGACAAGTCGAAA